>Ga0208872_1002687_pt1 | contig 10209 bp, 15 predicted proteins | sample CryBogCBH12Aug08_FD_185508 | JGI IMG/M metagenome (GOLD analysis project Ga0208872, IMG submission 185508) | Freshwater microbial communities from Crystal Bog, Wisconsin, USA - CBH12Aug08 (SPAdes) | ecosystem: Environmental > Aquatic > Freshwater > Lake | place: Crystal Bog, Wisconsin, USA... | reverse complement strand
CATGAAATCCGTGAACGTTGCCAAAAAATAGTTATTTTTCCAGAAGCAGCCCCTTTGCGTGAAGAGTTTGGCGCTGGAATCCGCCTTATTCCTTTTGGGCGGTATCTTATTTTCTATACGGTACACACTGATACCGTGCGTATAGAGCGCATTTTGTCGGGTTTTCGTTTATTGTCTAGCGACTATTTTAACCCGTAAGTTTTTTGTGCCTGATTTATGGCACATACAAACTGAAAAGCCGATAGATTTGTGTACAATATATGGTACAATAACGCTATTGGTAAATAAAGGGGAATTGATATGTAGTCATATCCATACAGAACGGTAGAGAAGAGCACTCAACACTGTTGCTCATATATATAGGGGTCGATAGGGAATTCGGAATATTAACCCAGTTAAGGGATTCATATAGAGATAAAAATTATGAACATTTTAACTTTTAGCGAAGCCAGAGCCAGCTTGAAGACAGTGATGGATGATGTTTGCAAAGACCACACGCCTAGCGTCGTTACCCGTGTAAATGGTGAGCACGTTGTAATGCTATCTCTGGAAGATTTCAATAGTATTGAGGAAACCTTATATCTCCTTGGTTCTACGAATAATGCCAGCCGTTTAATGGAATCCATTGCCCAGCTTAAAGCCGGTAAGGCTCAACAACGCGACCTAATCCGCAATGAAAAACAAGAAGAGTCCAAACAAGAAACAAGCTAAAAACGTCGCAGTTTCATGGACTCCCATCGCATGGGATGATTACCTTTTGTGGCAAAAAGAAGATCCAAAGATCGTTGATGAAATTAACAACCTAATAGAGGAATGCCGACGCAATCCCTTTAAGGGAACAGGTAAACCTGAGCCTCTCAAGGGGGATCTTACTGGATTCTGGTCTAGGCGAATTACTAAAGTACATCGTTTGGTTTATTTGCCAGAAGACGGTGCTATTTATGTAGTGTTCTGTCGTTACCATTATTGATATTTCCAAACTAAACGGTGTGTTTATTTGAACTTACCGTTTTTTTTATAACAAATTGTTAGGCTTGCAACACTTTGTTTTTATTAGTTTCTTTTTTGTCTAAAATATCCTCATTTTTTAGACAGGTTACGGTTTATCATTGTGTCAATTATCAAAAATTGATAACATCGAAGTCTATCTATATGAGGAGTTATTGCCATGCCATCCAGTTACGCCATAGGCGACCACTTTGAACAATTTATTCGTCAGCAAATCGACACCGGACGCTATGCCAGTGCAAGCGAAGTGGTGCGGGATGCTTTACGGGGTCTTGAAGGACGGGAAAAATTGCGTGAAATTGAAATTGAGGAATACCGCGTAAAAATTCAAGAAGCCATTAAAAGTCCTGCTCAACCTAGCGAGGCTGTGTTTTCACGTCTTGAGGCAAAGTATCAAGCTATGCTTTAACCACAGGCTTGATGCATTCAATGAATTGTTTTTTCTCAACTATAGCCGAAGTTGATCTTGAAGAAATCGCTGACTATATCGCTCGTGACAACCCGCGTCGCGCCTTATCGTTTATTCATGAAATCCGCGAACGTTGCCAAAAAATAGTTATTTTTCCAGAAGCGGCTCCTTTGCGTGAAGAGTTTGGCGCTGGAATCCGCCTTATTCCTTTTGGGCGGTATCTTATTTTCTATACGGTACACACTGATACCGTGCGCATAGAGCGCATTTTGTCGGGTTTTCGTTTATTGTCTAGCGACTATTTTAACCCGTAAGTTTTTTGTGCCTGATTTATGGCACAAGCAAGTTTTTGATTTATAAAGCATGAAAATCAGTGCCAAAAATATTGATTTTTGTCACAGTGTAAATTTGACCTTACTCACTAAATACTATTAAATAATACTTATTGGTATTTATTACAAGGGGCAAAGGGTATGCAACAAAAAAACACCAGTGTGACTATCGGTGCACACTTTGAACAATTTATAGCCAAACAAATTCATGAAGGACGATACGGTTCGACAAGTGAAACCATCAGGGCCGGATTACGCTTGTTAGAAGAAAGAGAACTAAAATTAGCGGCTTTACAAAAAGCATTGATAGAAGGCGAGGATAGCGGTCGGGCTGATTATTCCTTAACAGGTTTAATAGCCGAACTTGACCAGGAAAGCCTTAACTAATGGCAGGATTTGAACTCACCAATAAGGCTAAATCTGATCTTAAAGAGATTGCTATTTACACCCAAAATACTTGGGGAAAGCGACAAAGAAACAGTTATCTAACCCTGCTTGATCAATCGTTTTATGCTTTGGCGGAAGACCATCTAAAAGGCCGTGATTGTAGCGAAATACGTAGCGGCTACCGTGAGTATGGAGTGGGAAAGCACATTATTTTCTACCGTGAAATTAACCTAAGCCTCATCCAAATAGTTCGTATTCTGCATGAACGAATGGACATAGAAAGCCACCTTTGATTTATTTAAAATGTTTTCATGAAAACATGCTTGCATGCTTTCATTTATGCATGATTTAACGCTTTACTGATAGCATGATTTTGCGAATATATGACTCACCTTCAAATAACCGATTTTTGACTAATAAATTTTTTATGTTGTTTAGATCAAAACAGACAAGATTTATTAACCAATGATTATGTATTCATTGGTTAATAAATCTATCCGCAGTTGTTAAAAGGGTCGAATATAGAAAGTAATATCCTAAAATGTTTCTAGACAAAATATACCGATTCCTCATGGAGAAGGTAAGTGATCTAGACGGTTGACGCAGCATATTTCAATACTGGTTTCAGCAAACGATAAACAGAAATTTAATGACAACTAGAATAAACTGGTCGCGCGATCAATTACTGATAGCTTTTAATTTATACTGCCAAATGCCTTTCGGTAAAATGCACTCTCGCAATCCAGAAATCATTAAATGTGCTGAAATAATTGGTAGAACATCATCAGCATTGGCTATGAAACTGGTTAATATCGCTAGTCTTGACCCCGCTATAACATCTACAGGACGCAGCGGTTTAAAATCCGCCTCATCTTCAGACAAGGCAATGTGGGAAGAAATGCAAGCAGATTGGGATCGTTTCGCCAATGAGGTTCAAAAAGCAACAAGTACATTTGGAATAGATGAATTATCGATAGATGATAAAGATACTTCTGAGCTAAATGAGTTTATTGATTACACAGGAATTAATAAACCTGTCCAAACTACAACCCGCGTTGGTCAGAATCTTTTTCGGCGCTCGGTACTCAGCGCTTACGAAGATAAATGTTGTATTACTGGGCTAGCTCTCTCAAAACTGTTGGTGGCTAGTCACATTATTCCATGGCGAGTTGACACAGCAAATCGTCTAAATCCAAGTAATGGTCTTTGTTTATCGATGCTACATGATAAGGCATTTGATATAGGTATTTTGACGATATTGGAAGATATGACCATCAGAGTTTCACAAAAATGCACGGAAAATACCGATCAATTTTTTAATTCTGCACTGTTGGCTTATGATGGGAAGCCTATTTTTTCACCAAAAAAATTTAAACCCCATGCAGAGTTTCTTGCTTACCACCGAGAATATGTTTTTGAGAAGTAAAAACAAATTATGAATATTCGATTTGAGTATCTGTATAGAGATGCAGGTAATTTTAAGAGTTGGGGTGAGTTAGTTTTTTCCAATCCCCACAATATCAATGTCAATCTCGTGAAATCAATGGCCGAAAATATCCTTATTGATCGTGCCTATTTTGTGGCAAGTAAAGCTCATATCCCAGACTTACATTTTAAAGAATATAACGAGCAACTTGATCACGGATGGCATGAGCTTCATACGTTTGTACCCACCGAAGAAGCGCCAAATGACCGGCTTGGACGAAATATTGAAGAATTTATTGAATCGCTTCAATTTGCTGCATCAGAATAAGAAAATAGATTGTTTTTGAATCGCCGACATACTACTGATGTAAACGGCTTTATCAGCTAAAGACTAGCCCTTAATTTCTTCAATCGATCTGCCACCTGATCATAAGTCTCGCCGGGCCGTGCTACTTTTTCGATGTCTTTTTTTGAAATAGGTTTAACTAATAACGTTACGGATTTATTGTCTTTGGGCGGTTCTTTTCGAGTAAACATCACCACATCATCTTCCATGGAAATATTGTATTCAGGTAGATGATTAGTTTCAGCTATCTCTTTCATGCTAAATCGTAATTTTCTTAAGGGTGATATTGCACCTAATTTTCCCTGTAAATTATCCAATTTTATTTTCCACGTCATTTGATTGCCACAATGCTTCCTGGCCAACTCATATAATCGGCGTTCAATGGGTTTTCTAAGCCTAAAATAATCACGATCTATACTAAGCACGGCATTACCAATAATCGAATTATAAAACCAGTCAGATAACACCACCTCAACCGCTAATACTTTACCGTTATCATCATCTTTGACCGTTTTCCATTTATCGATCAAACCGAATTCTTCAGTGATCTCTTGCCCATTCGTTTTAATATTAGTATTGATAACAGTACCTTTTAAACGCTCCAATCCTTCTTGAAACTGTTTATATTGCATACCCCCAAGAGCCTTATTGGTACTGACAATATAATCATAAGTAGTAAATCTGACTGTTTTTGATATTCCACCACCACTGTTTTTTGCACTAATCAGAGCACTGGCCAAGTAAAGAAGAATATCTTTATCAAAGATAGTTGCAAGGCCGGTATAACTGGGCTTTATTTTGATTGTATTACCATTTTTCTCATAAACCAACATTCGGTGATCCGGTTTTTTTGATAACGAAAATACCGGATGCTCCATCGATGCAATATCGTCTTTAAAAGAATCGAAAACATCACAGATAAAGAAACTTTTTTGATTATATCTATTTGGTAAAAGAGTCTCTGCCATATTGTATTGGTATATCAAGAACAGGTAGAGATCAGTATAGTGAAAAACATATTGGTATATCAAGAACAATTAACAATAAATAAGCGACTTTAATTTACAGATAATAGCCTTGTAAAAGTCGGACACTAGGTTGTAAAAGTCGGACAAACTATTGTAAAAGTCAGACAATGACTTGTAAAAGTTGGACAAACTATTGTAAAAGTCGGACACTTGGTTTAATCAAAGCCAAGCCAGCAAAGGCCTGCAGAGATTATTTTTACCCTGTAACTTATATTAACTATCTTTTAACTTATCTAACTGTAATAGTTTATTTTTTAATGCCAAAAAATCACAATAAAAAACTCAAAAAAAAAGACCTATTTTCTTTTATGATTACGCAGATTCCGGCAACAAGAAAAACGTACAAAAAAAGTTACTGATAACAACCTTGTAAAAGTCGAACGCTGTTTTTTTTAGTCTCCATATATTCCATAAGTATTGCACTCAAAATAATTGACATAGTACGGCATGTTGCCGTATAGTTATTAACATGAAAGAATCAAAATCACAAACAGCCCGTCTCGAAGCCCGGTTACCCGCGCATATTCATGCGATGTTGAAGCGTGCAGCTGAAATACAAGGGCGAACCTTGACAGATTTTGTTGTCACTGCTTCAAGTGAGGCGGCACGGCAGACTATCGAATCGAATGATATCATCCGTCTTTCGATGAATGATCAACGTCTTTTTGCTGAAAGCATCCTTAATCCACCCGAACCAACAGCCGCACTCTATCGGGCTTTTGATAAGCATCGTGAATTGTTCGGTACTAAGTGACCTCGCCGTTTCGCCTAGAAGCCTTAGAAAGCACTCATGACCGTTCGACCTTTACCAGTGGCGAGGCTCAGCTAGACCTATATTTTAAAACACAAGTCACACAAGATATTCGCCGTCGTATAGCGAATTGTTTTGTGGCCGTTGATGCAACAACTAATCAAGTAGCCGCCTATTACACGATAGCATCGGCCAGTATCTCAACCCCTGATTTACCGCCTGAAGATGCAAAACGTTTGCCTCGTTATCCTACAATGCCTGCTGTTCGCATCGGTCGTTTAGCCGTTGATCAGCATTATCAAGGCAGAGGGTTAGGGAAAGCATTGCTAGCGGATTCCGCTATCAAAGCAATAACCGCAGCACCGGCTTCCTATGCTCTATTAGTGGATGCCAAAAATGACCAGGCCGTGACTTTTTATAAATATCACGGTTTTCGGCAGCTTATCGATTTACCAAAGGTATTATTTTTACCTTTAGCGACAGCTGAAAAAATATTATTGGGTTAACGGCATTTTAGATACTTATAAAATATCGTAACTTATCATAAACGTTATCGTACGTTTTCATACTATTTGACTTCAAAACCCTTAATCAAAAACAATCAAAAGCACGTTCGCCACTAGGCATTCCCCCCCGCTCCTTATCAGTAGCAGAGGGGCTTGCCTAAGCTTATCAATTCTTATCTGATCAAGGGATCGCTACGCTTTCAAAATAATAAACGATAGGTCTGTTTATGATTTCGAACCCTTGACAGGTTCACATTTGGGCACTATCTGCGGGCATAAAAAAACCCTATTTAAAGGGCTTATTTTTTCGTAACTTATTAATTTATAAGTGATATTATACAATTAGTTAATACATTTTGTGTTATACTATCCCTGTAGTAAAGCGTTAAAACAAAGGGTTGGCGAGGGGTTTCTGACACCCCTCGCCAGTTTCCACAATCTCCTTTTTAAGATCAAAGATTATGAGAATCACATTTTACCCACTAGGTGCATATAACCTTGGTCATGAACTACCCTTTACCATTAATCTGGATGGCTTAAGTTTGGTTGAATACACTCAAGCTCTATTGACAGGAGTATTCGAAGCCCAATATCCAGAAGGCGTTGGTAGCGTTTTATCCTCTCGCTGCACACAGTGCAAAACGGTATCCATTGGCAATATTGAAACAGAATGCCCCATTTGCGGCAATGATGATTTTGAAATCAAACGTACAGATAAAGAATGGATTGTTTACGTATCTGAAGATATCCATGAAAAATATGTGGGTAAATACAGCCTGGATGAAGAGTTTTTTGAATATGTCCAATTTTTAAAAGACACCAGCCTGGAGCGTAAAATCGTTGACGCCGGTTTAACTTGTGGCCTTGATCTTTGCGATATTGAGAAAGCCTATCAAGGCACTTATGACTCAGACGCAATGTTTGCAGAACGATATGCCGTCATGAACGGAAAAATATCAGACTCAGAAACCTGGCCATTTCATTATATCGACTGGAAAGATGCAGCCGCCGAACTGATGCATAATTATACTGAATCCAATCAACATTACTTTTATAGACCACGTTTTTAAAACAGACCAACAAAATTAAGAAGGCGAGTATTCCAGATACTCGTTTTCATATTCACTATTCCAGCTATTTGGGTACGACAACGATTCATTCATTTTCGGGACATAGGGTTGTCAGACCTTGGTACTCTGGGCTCTGAAAGTGTTATGTTAATTAGCTCTTCATCTGTGTTATTAGTTTAAAAGTTATACAAAAAAACTTAACTGGATTTACAAATATGGTTATTTGATTTTGTATATGCGTATTTTGGTATTAATAATGGCTTAAATCTGTAAAGATTTAACCTTTTAACACTTAAGTTTCAATGCCAAAAGCTACTCTAAGTTGCTATACCCTAAAAATGAAGGAATCGTTGTCGTACCTCGCGTTAAACCAGAAGATTGTTGTTTCTGTTTACTTAACCAATTATTCATAGCAATATTAATGACATCGCATTCATAATGTGTCAGATTATAGGGAAATCGACTTTCTTTAACTGGAGATAGGAAGTTTTTGTTTTCGGTACTCAAATTCTCATAAATCGTTATAGAAACTTGAATAGGTTGCCGAATTCCTTTGTTGCCCTGGTGGCAAAGGTTTGAAGATTCATTAACAACGCTGCCCATCCAAATAACTTCGTTGATTCCAGAACCTTTATAGCCAGCTTTCATCATAAGTGCGTGACCATAAGCGATCCCTATTCCGCATTTAATTGGCGTATATCCCTTTTTTACCAAACGCCAATTCAACAAATTAATAAGTGAATTAAGAGAATAAGCTGTTCCGAAAGCTCGATCTATATCTGATTTTTTCGGTGTGTTTATAATTCCGCTTACACAATCACCATTTATCACGATCTCTCTACAATTTGGATCGTTATTCATAATAGAGACGCACTCTGATAGATAGGCACGGTAAATCTTTCCCAAAACTGGACGATTATGTGTTTCAGGTAGTTTTGAACTTTCCCTAATATCAATAAAAACCGCTGTGCAATTGACATTAAAACCGTTGGAATAAGTCAATTTATCCCGTGGCGGTATTTCATTGACCTTATCAAATGCTTCGGTACTATCCAGAATTTCTTTTAATCTGGTGTCGCTTATAGAGACATCGTAATTATTTGTCGTTTTTGTTTCCATTAGAATAATACCTTTGAAAAAAGTGCTGCACCTGCCAAAAGAAGGCCAACCATTAAAAAACGCCCTGCTATAACTACATAGTTCGATTTGGTTTGGACAATATGAGATAACGTAAAATGCTGTTCCAAAGCCTCATCTATCAATGCATCCTCATCAAGCTTTTTGACCTCTTCGAGAAAGCGGCCATCTTCTCCTTTCGGATAATGGTCAGCGACAAACCCATAAAAGCTGATGGGTTTAAATCCCTCTACATAGGACATGTTTCGCCCAAATATTTTCTTCAAGGATGCGCGTGGCAAGACAACCCATAGCGCAACCAAAAGCGATGCAAGAGAAAAGACGGTTGCCAATATTGCCAAGCCTTTTGACCAGCAGCTTCCGTCAGCCAGCTTTGCTCCAGTCCAGATAAAACCTAGCAATCCAGCGTTAAGAGCGGAAAGAAAACCGGCTTTTGTATCCATTACAGATACCCATTTTCTGGTTGTCTCCGCCATAGCGGTGAAAGTCTTTAATTTATCCGAATCATTCATAACTATTGTTAATGCTTACGCCCAAACGGCAAAACCTGTCCTGCCGTTGTGTTTTCAGGTTTTACTTCATTCGTACGATCTTTCAACTTTGGAAGCGGGACAATTTCTGCTTCTCCGTTGCTCATAAAACCGCGAGGCAAACAGCAGAGTGATTCAACGTCAGCAGCAGATAGTCTGAAGTCTTCTAGCAAATCACGACGGCTGCGCACCCTTTCATCAATCAACAATTTTATTGATCTTGCCAGCAAGCGAGGGGATTCCGGGGTAAGGTCATCATCAAGTGGCTCTTTTTTTCTCCAACCCCGTGAGCTGTAATGTTTCCAAAGCCTTCGTTGATATTCTTCGTCCATCATATCCAGCGATCGGCAACGCATAATCATTGCCCCAATAGAAGTTTTCCATCTTTCTTTTAGGGCTACAAAGGCATTAAGCGATGGTGACCAAACTTCCGATGAAAAGCTCTCGCTCGGAAGCAGGAATGCACCGGCAAAACAAAAGGCTTGTCGCTCAATTTCCTTGAATGCGCCTATTTCAGTTAGGCTCTTTTCTTTCAAATGCCGATGCAAAACTAAATGACCTAATTCATGCGCGGCATCCATACGCGAACGTACACAAGTATCTTTATCTTTAGCTATGAGCATATAAGCTCGATTGTCCACAACCGACCAGTTCGATAGCCCATCCATTTGTGCACTACCAACCTCTTCTTTAATGACGCAAATACCCGCATTCTCAAGAACAAGAAGGACATCAGAAATTGGGCCAAGACCTAATCCCCAACGCATACGACATTCATTCGCTATTTTTTCAATATCGCTATCACGAATATCTCGGTAATCGAAGGCTTCCAACAAGGGCACATCAAGCGTAGGTAAATCCACCCATTCCTGAAGAGTCATGGCTATGTTTTGTCCCCAGCGCAGCCGCGCGCGCGCGCGGCGACGTAATGATTGAGTCGAACTCGCCATCGAACGAAAGAAGATAGGTGCCCCCCCGTGATCTGCGATTGGTTTCAGAAAATATGAAACTGGCAAATTCAATACATTAGAAAGAGATTCCAGCGCGTCCGGTTCCGGTGACTGTGCGCCATTTTCCCATCTCGAAATGGTGGAACTGGTTCTCGTCGTCAGTTCTGCAAGAGCAAGCTGCGTTAGTCCGCGTGATTCTCTTGCCTCGATTAAGCGGCTTCCTTGAAAGCCTGGAGTGCCGTTACGCATAATGTTGCTCTATCATTTTTCATTGGGTCTTTTTTTAAGTTGAGGTACTGCGCGGTCTTTGATTTCGACTGGAGCCGCTTG
>Ga0208872_1002681_pt1 | contig 10220 bp, 16 predicted proteins | sample CryBogCBH12Aug08_FD_185508 | JGI IMG/M metagenome (GOLD analysis project Ga0208872, IMG submission 185508) | Freshwater microbial communities from Crystal Bog, Wisconsin, USA - CBH12Aug08 (SPAdes) | ecosystem: Environmental > Aquatic > Freshwater > Lake | place: Crystal Bog, Wisconsin, USA... | reverse complement strand
ATTTCTTCACAATGAGGAAAGACGATTTTGTGCCGGAATTTTATCCGCGTCAATTCTGCGTTCGCGTCTGATGATTCAGCTGACAGTGGGCAAGCGGTTGTGCAAAACCAACGAATTTCTGAAGAACGGCCCCAAAATCAGGATGGCAAAGTCTGAAGCCTGACATTTTTCCAGCCTCGAACACCACCCCTCTCATCCACGACCAGATCATTCCTTAAACGAACGCCAAACTGTTCCTGGATCAACGGCACCACCAACCCCTTAAAATCACTGCGCTTGATCACGTCCAGATTTCGCTCCCTCACCAATTTTGTGAAATGGGCGTAAGCGTCGGCCAAATACAAAACCTGACCTGATTCCGCGCACAACAATTCCTCCACAAATCTTCTAGCCAATCTCTCGTGCAGTTCAATTCCTCTGACTCTGGTGTGCGGGCTGGTTGCTGAAAAGAAGTTGGATGAAGCTGCCAAGATTGATTTGGCACGATTGACGACAGCTTTTGAGATTTTGTCCGATCTAAATTCCTGGAACAAATTGAGCTTGTCTGTTTCCCCGTTCAACTCTTGGGCACATCTCAAAACCATCGCTCTGTAATAATTCTGGAGTTTTTCTGAGGTCGTGGGTTTGAAAATGCCGTCACTGTCTCTGAAATACCACTGCATTTCCGACTCAAAATACACGACTGAATGACCGAGACTTGAATCCCCTCCAAGCATCCCAGCAAAAAAGTCGAGATTGATGCTGACTGGAATAATTCTTAAAAATCCATCGACACTAGTTTGGCGCATTTCGAGAAAGGGGCAGCCAAATTTGTTAGCGGCATCGGGAAATTTAAGCGCAAACCATTCTGCGGGCGTTTTTGGGACTGGCTTCTCGAATAGGCTGGTTTGGGGCAGGTTCAGTTCAAGCCTCGTAAAAGTTTCTGGTTCCATTCTAATAGTTGGTTTGGGTTGGGTTGTGATGGCTTCTCTGGTTCTAGACTGCGCAGGAAACCGAGTCGCCATTCAGATTCATCATGCTTTTTGCGCGCCTCTTCAATCTGGGCCTGTTTACGAAGATAAGGGTTTGAGTCGGTCAGGTTCATGGCGGTCTAGGTTTTGCAGTTGGTCTGATTCCGGCTCATGGTCCGGCTCCCTAAAGCCTGGTTCAAAAAAGAACCAGGAATCGGGCTCGCTATCTTCAAAAAACGTTGGTGTCATAAAATTGTCCTTTGCAGTGGGGACAAGACACCGATTCTGGTTTTTGATTTTGGTTTTGGAGCGTCTTGTCCAAATTACCCCTCTAATTTTGTGGGAGAATACTAACCTGCTTATTACTATAATATCAGATGTGGAACAGTCTGGTCAAACGGATTAGTCGAACCAACCCACCACTAACAGATGCTCACCAACTGTCTGCCGGCTATTTGTGAGCTGGCCGGAGTCATAGGATTAGCCAAACCCCTTTACCTTATTTACCACATTTCGACATCCTATCCCTATGTCTAGTCCAATTTCTCCCCCACCATCCACCCCGACCAGAATGGCAGCTTGGCTTGGGTATTAGGATTAGCCAATCCCCTTTACCTTATTTACCACATTTCGACATCCTATCCCTAAGTCGCTCCCTCTCCAACTCCCTCCTTTCCCTCTCCACCCTAAGTCTAACCTGTCTAATACTTGCCATTATATCAGGTTCAGTTTCTTTGCACAACTCCTCCACCACCTCCTTGCTCACCCCCAACATCAACAATCCGCACCTTTTCCTAGCCCTGACCATAAAGTCTTGATTGGGCAGTTTTAGGAGGTAGATCAGATGCCCTAGGATTGTTTCGCCACTAAAGCCTTCGAGATTGTTAGCCTTCATTGTTTTAACATTAGGTCTGTGATGTTGGCCTCGAATCTGGCTGCCAAATCAATTAGCTTGTCCTTGGTTTCCTGTGCCAAGCCTAATTGATGCTGTTCCGCTTCAGTTAGGGTGTGCTTGGATTGGGTTATGAGCAGGCATTTCTCCACCTGCCTTACACTCAATGCTGCGGCCATAATAGTCTTAACCGCTTCCCTCTTCATGTCCTGCGCCCTTAATAGTCGAGCGCGCAATGTCTTCAAATATTTGTCCGATGTATATCTTGGTTTCATAAATGTCATTGGGTTATGGTCACATTCGCGTCTCATCTTCACAGTGCTGGAAATGCTGCAAATGTGACCAGATAATATTTTCACGCCCTTATAAATAAGGGGCGTGAAGATATCATTCATCAAGGCATTTTCACGGTAATCATCTCCGTGAAAATGGGTGTGCATAAAGATGTGAAGATCGCTCTCATAACGTCTTTTTCACTTCTCCAGGAACGGTATAGTGGCCCTGACTATCCCTGCTCAGATTGTCCAGAACTAGGGAGGCAGGGAGAGTGATGGCGGTTCGCGATATCAGCATCTTCGGCCTTTTTCCAACTCTCGGCACCGGCACCTCATACAACTGGTCAGAATCAATCAATTCTTCGATGAGCCTGCGCGCCAAATTCTGCCCAATCTCGTTTCGACAGCAGACCTTGATCAGCTCGTCCTTCGCAATCAATAGCTGCTGGGGGACGTGCTTCATCACATCCTCCGCCGTTTTGCCATTATTCGCCCTCAACTCCTCCGCCTCCGCTATCGCCATCTCGATCCAGCAAATGGTGTCTGGACGCTTGCAATGGCCGATGTAGCGCTTCATAGACAGACTTGCGCCATCCCCCGTCCTCCACTTCAACCTGCCACCACGTTTAGCGGCAATCAGTTCGTAAAGGTTGTCCACGTCCGTCTTGTTCAAGGCCAGTATCGCTCTGCTCCAATTCGCCCATTCCGCACTGCCCGCCCCTAAATAAGCAAAGTCGTTCATCTGCTTGTCGGGGTCTTTGGTGATCTTGTTAGTGTGATGGATGATGACCACGCCACACCCGTATTTGGCGATGAGCGGAGCCAGGCCGTTGCGTAGGAAGGTGCCCACGTCCTTTTGGCTGTTCATATCAGAACCGATGTAGGCCAGCGCTGGGTCGATCCAGAGCAGGTCAGGCTGTATCGTCCTCAACAACGGCTCGATTACTGAACTGCAGAGCACCTGACCAGTTTTGCTGCTCTCTTGGCAGACCATCACCGATTTCTCGGCCAGCTCCACCTCCTCCTCACCCAAGTTCAAGCCGTTGATGACGCCGCACTTCATCTCCGCCAAATCGCCCTCGTCATTTTCAGCCTGGATCAATAGCGATTTGAGGGGGCGCGCGGGTTCAATGCCGAACACAGGTTGCCCGAGCGCGAATTTGATCATCAATTGCATCGCCAAGGACGACTTGCCGTGCCCCGTCGGCCCGACGAGCAGCAAGCCGCCGCCTTTGCACAGGAAACGATGTTTTAGGAGTTCTGCCGGGTCGTTGGCGAGCGGCCTCACAAACTCGTCCAGAGTCTTTGCGACGGGCCCGTCCGACCCGTCCGGCGCTTTCGGAATATCGGAGGTGCCGGTCCAGATCTTGCCTTTGGTAGCCATAAAGGCTTTGGCTGCTGCTTGCGCAGGATTTAGTGCCGGTGTGACTGCCGGTTCAGTGGTTGGTTGATTCATTGGTGGTTGGGGTTGGGGTTGTTTTGAGCGAGTTCAAATACTGCTGCTCTTTGCTGACTGATAATTGGAATTCGATAAACTGCCTTCTACGACCGTTGGCGTCTTCGTCTCGGAAAAAGCCGATGTCCAGATCTTCAAACTGGAAGTAGCTGGAACCTCGGAATGCGTCGTTAATCTCCTCCGTCATTTCCTTGGCCTTGTATCCGCGAAGCAAGGGTAAACGGCGCTTGCGATTACGGCAGAACTTGGCCAGCTCATGCATGGTGATGGGACGGCCGAAAATCTCCGTGTCTTCCAACAACGGCCTGAGCATGTGCAGCACGTTCCCGATGCTGCGGTTGGTGCGATCAAATGTGTTGTTCATACTTGTCCTGACTGATTCCCGGAGCTGCCCACTTTTACTTTTTAGGCAGCTCCGGAAACCTGTTCACTTTGTTTCCTCCTTGGTTTCTTTAACGGACTGGATCGGTTTGGCTTCGGCAACCAATACCAGCGGCCAGTCATACCTCGATTCATCGTGCGGCCCGTGAACCAGCTCAATCTCGCAATCTAGGTTGCGCAGAGCATCGTTAAGATTCACTGGCTTGCCCGAATTCTCTGCAAAGAACTCGGTGCCCAACAACCCTTCCAGAAACGTCCTCAACTGGCTACCTGGCTTCAGGTCGAGGGGGAATACGGCGCGAGCACAACACTCGTAGCGCTCTTTGCCCGGAACAAACGCCTCGAAGTTGATGACGCAGTTTTGGGCCTTGGACTGTTTCGCTTTCCTAAATGTCACGGTCTGGACTTTGGAGCGATACTTGCCTGCATCGAGCTTATAAAACGGCTCTTTGGGGATGATGATCTCTGTGCTCATACCACCTCCTGTTTCTTCTGCCAATCCGACCATTCATCTAGGTGGCGTTGGAGCTTGCCGATGATTTTCAAAGCTTCCTGCGATTTGGTGCCGCAGAAGATATAAGCCTTGTCCGCCATCCCTTTCAGCTCCGCAAATGACACCAATTTGGTGTCAAATTCAGGCTTTACCACCGGCTTTGGTGATGGAGTGCTTTCCGTTGCCGGCGCGGCGACCTTCGCCTCACGCTTCGGTTTCGGGAACAGTTCCTGTCTAGCTGCTCCAAAGTCCCCGGCCGTAGCGTTATTTTCGCCCACCGCTTCCCTAACTTTAGCCGCGACCTCCACCCACTGCGCCGGCTTCAAGTCCGCTATCATTCGAAACTGCGACTCCTTGTCTGGAACGTAAACCTGCGTGCCCTTCACACCTTTGAGGTGCTTTTCACATAGGTAGGCTTGGATATGGCGGTTAGCGTGGGTTTTGCTAAAGTCCCAGCGCTTCCTGCAATAAGCCTCGAAGGTCTTGTAGTTGCCGCGATAGAGTTTCTGGTCACGAATCTGTTCCAAGCGCCAGCCCAATATAAAAGTCCCGCGTAGGTTCTCTTGTATATCGGTCTCTCCCTCGGCGAACAATTGCTGCTCTGTATCATTTAACGGGCTTGAATCGCCCGTATTCTGGATGCTTGTGGCTTTGGCAGTATCGCTCTTCGGCGTCTTGCTCTTGGAATCCAGAGTTCCGGTCTTATCTAGCTTATTCATGGTTGTCCTTATTGTTGTTTGCCTGACTCGTCGCCAAGCAGTTCAATATGCAAAGCACGACAACAGGTCATGCTTTGCGACGTCCGGTTCTCTGGTTTTTGGGTGGGACTTTGAATTGTAACCCGCGCAGATTGGAAGTTGGGCTGCGCACTGTCTGCATGAAGCTTTCGCCCCATCAAACTGTTTTAACTTTCGGGATTTGTTTTTGGACCGGCCTTGAAGATTTATGGCCGGTTGATTAGATGACTAATCTTATCTTCTAATGTTATCTGACATACTAACTCGTGTCAACACTATTTATAACTCGACTTACAAACAAAATGCGCCGTGAACAATTAAGTCCACGGCGCAGTTTTGTCTAATCGGATTAATCAGGCTGGAAGCAAACATCCAGCACTTCTTTGATTAGTTCCGGCGCAATGTGGGGAAGCGCATTTAGGATTTCCTCGAGACTTGCGCCCCCATTCAGGACAATTATATCGCGAATCTGTATCGCAACCTCAGCCCTGACACGGCCCTTGTCGTTTAACTTGTATCTATCACCATCTTGATCTACCCAACCCAGTGACACGTAATTATCTAGTGCCAAGGCAACTTGGTTGGCAGTTAAGTCTGCTGCAACGGTTGAGTTGATATTACGAATAAGCTTAGCCATTTGATTTATTTTATTTGATTGTTACCGGCACCCAAACGCCATTGAATTGTCGGAAAAGGTTGCCGTTAAATTTCCATTCGAGGTGTGGCTCGATCCCTTTAGTAAAGTAGGTCGGGTAGTCGATGATGGGCAGGCTGTCTTCCAAATCAGGAATGTTCCCGCTCGGAAACAGCTCTAGCTTTCCATCATCCCCGGCATACTTCAGGGCTTCGTTGTCTTCTCGGTTAACCAGAAAAACCGGGCCATCGAAGATTGCGAGGAACGTATTTTCTCCAAACTCGTTCCTTATCAACGCAGTCTCGCCCGGTTCTTTCTGTATCAAAGCGTCCATCAAATCATCCTGCAGCCCACAGATGAACAGCGTGTAATAGCGGTCATCTTTTGGGGCCAGCCAGAAGTAAGTGGCACTTTGATAAAAATCGTTTTGCATAATTAATTTATCTCCAGCCCATCGCGGACGGGTCGGACGATATAAACCGACCACAGAGCAGTTAAGCTCTGCGGTGGCGGTGTGTTCATTTCAGGGTCACGTTCTTGAAGCCGCGAACGGCGCGGCCGTTGCGGGTAATGTCATTGCGACGAGTGGTCTGAAACAACTGCGCCAGCAACTCCGGCACGCGAGATTGGAACTCGTGCGAAGATACCGGCGTCCAGTTTTCCGATTTGCATACGCGATAATATCCGAGCAAAAGCTCTTCGCTTGTGACGTCGCTGCCCTTGTTCGGAGCCAGACAACGGTTGACGAACGCGGGGATGTTGTCGCTGTTCTCGAGCAAGGTGTCGATGCGGGCCGACTGGGCTTCGGTCAACTGCAAATGGCCGTGCTCTTTCATCTCCGCAGCAAACATCGCCGCGCCCTCGATCAACCAGTTCAAGATCCCGCTCGCCTCTTGCAAATACAATTTCTCGGCAAGGTTTGGGATCGGTTTCTGGGGCTTGGGATTGATGAAGTCCACGACCAGCAAACGACGACGCCAGGCATCTTCGTCGCCATCCAACGCAATACGAAGTTGGTTGTTCGAGACGATGATGACGTGGAAGTCGCCGCGCAGCGCCTGTTTATCGGGTGCGAACTTGATTTCGGCCTGCATCAGATCGTTGCCGGAAAGGCTCTTCAACATACGCGCGCCGCTCACCGACAACGCATCCCCGGGAACGTCTTTTCCCACTAACAGACGCTTGCCCAAAAAAGCGGACGTCTCGAAGCGGCCACCCAAATGCAAGGTTCGCAGATACGCTACCAAATGTTCTCCCAAGACCTTTTCAACAATCGTCACCAAAGTTGATTTCCCGCCACCCGGCGTGCCGCGTATCACCATGATGCCGTGACAAGTGTTGGCTCCCAGAAACATGGAGCCAAAATATTTCTTGGCCAATGCGATGTCCGCTTTTCCCAGAACCGATTCCAGGAATTTCAAAAACTTTGGGCACGCAGCCTTGGGGTTGAACTGGATCTCCGAGCTGTGGCGGAAAAGATATTTCGGATCGTGCGTCAGCAACTCCGGCTTCTGGCCAAGGAGCGATATCACACCGTTAGCAGCGTGAACCAGACCGCCCATCGCCTGTGATTGAAACTTCAAATCATGCGGCTTGAGCATTTTGGCCACCGCTGCGAGTTTGGCGGCGTTGACGTTAGGGAGGAATTCTTGCTGGTCAAATTGCTCGGCCAGCACTTGCAACAAGTCGTCGAGGATTTTCAGCACCTCGACTTCATGAAGCGGCACCCACAAACCGCGGGCCAAGTTGTAGCGTTCAAAGTGCTTCGTGACGGTGTCGTAGCGGACACGGTTCAACGTTGCGCACTTCACGGCGACGGCGCGGTCATTGAGTTTGACCTTCCCGCTCGGGCTGACGATGAAGGGATCGCCGTAGCGAGCGAACACCGGATCTTGGGAGCCGGCTTTAGTTTTCTGTTGTGCAGGTTTGTCGGTGGTCTTGCCCCGACCTTCAATTATAAGTTTATTATTCTTCATGTTCGTGATGTAGTTCCGCCTTGGAAATCCAAGACGGCGAAACGCCTATGACCGAGGCCACAGGCATATGGAAACTGCGTGAGATTCAAGAAGAGGACCGCGACGCCAAGAGGGGCGTCAACCTGACGGCATGGAGCCGATTTATTTTACCGCAACTAGACTGACTGCATTGCTACTGACGGGAGCTACCGTGTGATTGAACTGGTGGCAGTTTCTCATAAGCGCCACCGAGACCCACAGTGCGAGCAATTTTACACCTTTGGTCTGAATTGTCAAATTGGCCCCTAAAACTTTCGGGGAATTCACTTCACTCGTCCGAACCGTCCGAGCGTTCATTCCAAAAACCAATTCCCAACCTAGGCAACATCGGGTTTAATTCGCTCAATACTGCGTCATGCTTCAATTCACCCTCCAAACGCCATCGTCGACGTATCTCAACGTGTAGGTCGGATTCTTGCGCCCGTCTTGAAGCGTGAAATAGATGCTGGACGGATCGGAGCTGTGGACCTGCGCTTTCCCTTTAGACGTAGCGTTGCTGTAAAAATCTGCCAAAGGGACATCAGGGACTTTTTTAAGCGTGGCATCTTTCAAATCCAGCTTGCCAATGAAACTGTAGGTGTTGGTGCCGTCAGACAGATGCAGGAAGTTTTCGCCAAGGCTAAAGTGCCAAGTCGATTGTGATTCTGTGTGCGGGAATAATGAGCCGGGTTGGCTGAATAAATTGGGCATAAAAATGTTTTTATATTTGAGTAGTGTTCCCACCGGCGCGTTGCCCGCGCCGGTGGGACAGTGGTTTTAGTTTTGAGGGGCAACCTCGGCCTGAACGGTTCCAGATGGATTTACCGGTTGGTTGATAATCGGCATGTGGCGAGCGGCACGAACGGCGCTGCGATAATTCTGTTGCAGCTTATCAGCCATCGCATCGTATGATTCGCTAGGCAGGAGTTCGTAGTATTCGATATCGCCATTCGTCATGTCCTGACCGATGTGCGAGACGATGTTGCGCGTCCATTCATCAATCAGCTCATGGCTGTCCGGGTCCTTTAGAATCAGCTCCGAAGCGGCGGCGCGGTTAGGGTTGGGCCTAATTTCGACGACACGAACGCAGTCGTCGCCGGCAATCAATAACTGATTTTTCCCACGGCGAAGTCGTTTCGCGAACGCCTGAGCAGCCTTGTTCCCCTCAAACTGGATAAGCAGGTATGACGGGTCGGAACCTTCTGTGCGGGCCGGCAATTTAACGACAACATATTGGCCGGCACTACAGATTGCTCCCATGGATTCGTAACCGAAAATCGTAATGGGATTTTCAGAGGGTTGGTCTTTGCCTTTCTCATACGAAGGCAAAATCACAAACTTGGGAGATTGTAAATGACCATTCATATTAAGGAATTGCGTCACGACCTTCTTGTATTGTTCGTCAGTCGGCATAACAGTTGTGTTCAACTCCGCATTGTTCGGAGTCTGGTTTGTAATAGTTGAATCATTCATAGTGAATGTTGTTTAATATGGTTGTTTTGACTTCCGCCATCCTATGAGGAAGGTCGGAATCATGTAATTGGTTGCCCGGACACAAAACGTGGACGCCGGGGTGGATTTTCGCGTGATTCGCACAAACACAGAATCGGGTGCTATTTTCGTGTTCAAAGCAACGAATCGAATGGCACCTGTCAGCATTCAGCTGACATTTTTGTTTTACCCAAAGCGCGACCGCGCGCTTAATGGGTGGGGCTTTTTAACGGAACTTTCCCCATTCCGGCCTGCTCAGCATCCATACAGCTTGGTTGGCACGAGCTTGTCGGTTACGCGCTGCCGCCACCGGGGACCGATTTCAAGCGTCACCCTGAGTCGGCTGATCCCGGCACTTGCAGCTCTCATCGAGGTTGCCGCCGTATGACCGTCTTGGCTTCGGGTCAGCGACCCTAGCCTGTGCAAAGCTAACTATCTTGCGGGCTTTCGCCACGCGACCTGCGCTCGCACAAATTTTAAGTTGTCAAAGAGCTGCCGCTTTTAACCCGAACCTCATTTGGTCAGGTTGTTCGCTTCATTCGCGAGCCACGGCCCCCACACGGGAATTTCTTATATTGGCTTACTGCTTCGTTGACTCAGTCCTTCGCGCTAACTTTGTATTTGCGGATCGCGATTTCACAATCCGCGAGGCTGAATCGAACGACATGCCCCACCTTCACAAAGGGGATAATGCGGCGGCGCATCCAGTCAGTCACCGTGCGCAGCCCGATTCCGAAGTGGTCAGCAATTTGTTTCTTGCTGTGCCAAGTCCCTTCATTCGCTACTTCGCTCATATTTGCTTGGCCGTCATAACCACCCTCTCTCCGGGAGAGGAATTATTGGTCGCTGTTGGCCGCTGAGAGCGTGGCTCTCGGCTGCAAATAAACATCAGTTACGGGAATATGGCGACTGCACAG
>Ga0208872_1002679_pt1 | contig 10222 bp, 16 predicted proteins | sample CryBogCBH12Aug08_FD_185508 | JGI IMG/M metagenome (GOLD analysis project Ga0208872, IMG submission 185508) | Freshwater microbial communities from Crystal Bog, Wisconsin, USA - CBH12Aug08 (SPAdes) | ecosystem: Environmental > Aquatic > Freshwater > Lake | place: Crystal Bog, Wisconsin, USA... | reverse complement strand
TTCAACTTGATAGTCTGGAATTAGTCTGTAAGAAATCCGATTGTCATTGCTGGTATAGTAATCGCCAAGCCGAGATTGGTGGCATTGTTATCTATAACATTAATGGAAAGGAAGTTAGCTGCACCGAGGCTTATAGTGGAGTATTCGTATCAGAACAAGAGAAGAATGATTATTGGCCGAATTGGTCGGATGCCGTTTATCTTGGAGTTGGCACATTTGTCAGACGAGAGAGCGGTGGACTATTCTCATTTTATTAAATACTATGAAATACATTGTAAAATCACAGGGAGCCGAACATCTATTTCCTAATAATGACAAAGGATTTTCGGCGGCAGTAGAACTGGCTGTGGCATCCAAAGTCAATGTCTATATTGATGATACTCCTCGAAAATTAGTCTGGAAGTATGCCGGAAATAAGAAACCCCACCGTTAAGGCAGGACTTCTCACTTGGTTGTATAGCTCCAAGAAATTAATAGACGGACTGGCTTATAACGTAATCCTGGATAAAATTTAACATACCACCCATCGCCTCTGCTGCCAAAAAACTGCTAACTGACAATGCTCTGACATCCGGTATATTTATATTCTTACTTAAGTTGCTAGGAGCCAACACACCTGTCGCTGGGTCAAAGGGAGTTAGTCTAATTTGAGCCGAGATAGGACGAGTTGGTGACATTGATGTGATATTAATGTTATTAACCCATATTCCTGAATAGGAAGCGGTTGGCGGCACGATTGGATTGATTGGAGTAATCATAATAAAAAATAGTTTCTTTCTTCCTTTATAAATATATTTAAATTCTCCCTTAATTAATTTTATTTTAATATTTATAAAGAGAATGATAGCCATACCCATATTACAGCCGAGTTTAGTATATTCTAACAAACCCATATCCAATGCGTTGATACCTACTATGACTAGTAATACTACTCCAAGTGGAATAGTAACTGGAACGTGGAATTATTCCTGAAATGAACCGGCTATTTCTCTGCCATTCGACTCGTCCGTATCATATTATGTATTTGATAATAATCCGACGACTGAACTATTCATGGCAAATCCATTCGGAATTGGTATTTCCACATATCAATTTCCAACTCCCAAAACAGTCACAAGATTATATGTAATGAGCTATAGTATTTATGGCGGCACATTAACGTTGCAAGGTTCTAATAATGGAATAACATATACTAACCTTGGAAATAATCCTTATATTTTAAATAATAGTATTGATGACACCTTCATTAATACTACGGCCTATACCTATTATAAAATAACATTGACATCATCTGCAACGGGTGGCGAAGGTATAAGAACAATCCAATTATATGGTTACTAATCCAATGTAAAATCTAAAGGCGGCAAGCTATCTAATTTCTTTAATACTTCCTTATTACCATCCAATTCATTTAATCTTATTCTTATTCTTTCGTATTCCTCTTCCATTCTTATTAAAGCTTCATAATCCGTCTTTAATCTTCCCATATAAGTAATATTTTCTCTTAACTGCTCTTCATTCTCAATCTCGCCACTCCCTATCAATCCCACCGTAAAATTAACACTATCCATCAATAATCTACTTTGAGCCTCTAATAAGATAGCCTGTTCTTTCAATTTAGTTATTTCGGGATTAATCATATTGGCATAATCTTACCATGAACTTATACAATAATCAACTTATTTTAAGGTGGCATATTCACCGAGAATACTAATTTAAATATACTTATTCTTCCTAATAATTAACGATAACGTAAATATCCCTTGACTTCTCATTGATAACTGATATACTCCCATCCATATGAAAAAAGTCTATAAACTATTATTCCGGCATAATCGAAAACTCCACTCGATGATTAAAATTCATACGAGCAAACCCTATAACAAAGGCAATTATAAGTTCGTCCAGAGATATTTCACCAATAAAACGAATTATCCTAAATATGGCAAGATATTTGCCTTTTCCGATTTAAAGTCGGCAATGTCATACTTAGAGGAGTTTAGTGGTAATGATGATTTTACTAATTTAGTGATTGCCGGATGTATTACAACGAAATCTTCCACGGCAGAAGAACTGTCTATATCTCATATTCCCTATTACTCTGCTGAAAGTATAGTAATATCGGAATTCTGGAATAATTCAGAAAAGTTTCTGAATTCATCACATTCTAAGAATTCAGTTCCGGCGAACACGGTATTCTGTGATGACTTAACGATTGAAAAAATCATTAGATAAAAAAGACACCCATTCTCACCGAGAACAATGAATATAAAAATACTTATTCGTGGCACACTTAAAAATTAAAATATAAATAATTATTCTACTTTTATGACTACTCCAAGTAAGACACCCCGAACAGATATGAAACGTGACGAAAATTTCCGTATAGCGGAAGAATTGAAAGCCAACCTCATTACCCTTCAACGAGTGACGAAGGAGTTGGCGTCAGTAACAGAATGTGCCTACATGACTCTACAAATGCCCTCACCACCTATAACAACCTACCAAAAGAAATTAAAGGGTGAATAGACCCCCTATAAGTAATATAAGAGAGATAATCTTATTAAATAATAGAAAAAAGAATTTATTATAAGAAGTATTAAAAAGAGTATCAATGATAAGGATACGTTAACGATATATAAAGTAGAAAAGATAGATATATCACGTATTTCAATAACTATTTATCGATAAACGATAAATATAATCTTTTCCTACGAATAAATATCATCATAATCATTAATTATTTATCGTTTATCGATAAAAATATCTCCTATTCTCACCGACAATAGTAATAAAAATATACTTATCCAATAATTTATAAATAGCCTATTATCAATAACTTATCCTTATATAAATAGGTCAATATTCACCGAGAATAAGTATCAGTATCTATAAATTGTTTATTTTTATACCTCATTCTCACCGCAATATGTATTTAAATATATTTATTCGATAATATCGTTAAAGTAAAATAGTAATTATAGGATTATAGTTAGTCTTTGACTAATTGTAATATTCGAGTTACTCATGGGGAGTGGTTATTCGGTTATAAATACTCCTTAAAAAATCATCATTTTCCAAATTAGACTTATACTAGGGCCTTATTTTACGAAACCCCTATAAACATTGGCGATTATGATTTGACCTTTTTTGAGAAGAGAAGTAAAATATTGAAAAAGCCCAATGATTTGATATATTTGATTTTTGGTAATTTTACCGCTAGTAAAGTCTTAAAATGAGGTCTTTTCACCGAGTCCACTGATTATATTTTGTATTATTTTATAGAAATTCTTTAACGATATTATGTAATTATCGGATTATAGTTAGTCTTGGAGTAATTATTTCATTATAGTTACTCATTATTAGAGTTATCGATAACGTATAAAGGGTCTCGTAGTATCTACCTTCTGCCTTTGTTCGGCTCACATAAAGAGAATATCATATTTTAGATTATAGTCAAGAGAATAGTTTATTTATTACTGGTAAAGAAGTAAATTGTAGTGGTTATTTGATTATAGGAGTGTTTATATTATGATAGGAGGTAGTTTATACTGTCTTGACAGTAAAGATGCCGCAAAGTAGGATATAGATATAATAGGAATTGATTATAGGGTATTATAGTTCTTGACTTCTGGTTTATTCTTGATATACTCTTACTATTATGAAAATTACAACTGATAAACAATCCAATAAATTTCAGCCGGTGTCTATTACTATGACTTTTGAAAGTCGGCAGGAATTGGATGCGGTGGGTAGGTTATTTAATACAAGTGTCATTTGCGATTATTTACGTAGTATTGGTGGTATTAAAGAAAATTTATACGATGTTTTTGAAACTGCCGGTGCTGATATTAATAATATTAACATTGTGCTGGATGCCTTGAAGAATCCTTATCATTTCCAAAGTTGGGTTGGAAGAAAGCCAAGTAATATGAAATTTACTTTGTAATTTATGATGAATTTGTTAGTGCCGCTGAAATTGGCAATGATGATATTGATTTTTGGCGAACTAATGAAGTTAAATCGTTTGAAACTAGATGGGATGCCAAGAAGTTTTATGACTCTATCATTAACGATAACGTAAATTATCGTAATATTTACTTTACAAGAGCTATTGAAAAGGTATAATACTTTTATTATGAATATCTATTGTGAATGGACACCTAACAATACCGGACTAATTATCTATTCGGGTAATAGACAAATTGGTGGCGTGGAAGAGAGTTATGGTGAACCTTGTTTGAAATTGTGTGATTATCAATCATTAACTTTCTCGGAAATAGAGCATATTATGGATAACTGGTTTAATTTACCAAAGAATTGATTTGACATTTAACTGAAATATAACTATACTACTTTTATGAATACAAATATTGAAATACCGGCTGGTTATCGAAAACTTAATTCGGATGAACTTGTTATTGAAGGCGATAAGTTTGCTATAGGTGGAGAATGGGAATTTAGCAATAATTGGAATTGTTGTGCGAACGGAGCGCAATGGCTGGGTTATACCTATATCCGTCGCCTTGGAAATGATAAATTCCAAGTTGGTGATAAAGTAGTAGTTGGAGGGATTGAAGGAACTATCCATAGTCCTCGATTTTATTTGACGACTGGTTATGGTTATGTGGTGAAATTTACCCATATAAAGTATCAAATTATAAATTGGGATTTTGCCGGTATTGGGTTTACTGGGGATTTGATAACCTTTCGGGAAACCTTGATTAAACCGGCTCCGAAAACCAAAGAAGTTAAATTAAATTCAGAATATTCGGCTATTGTCAGTAAGGATACGATTAAAGTTGGTTGCCAAACTATTCCATATGAAGCAGTTAAGGAAATTGTTAAAGCCCATGACTCACTTACTGCTTGACAATTGATTAAGAATAGATATACTCTTCCTTGTAATAAACAACAACTAAACAAACTAAATAATAATATGTCAACTCGCTCACAATGGTCTTTTCGTGAAAAGGGGCAACAAATTGCCCTTATCTATAAACATTCCGATGGTTATCCTGATAATTATCATGGGGGATTTGCTGTCTGGCAACGCTTTGTGGATAAGGTAGTTAAGGATGCCGAGACTGGTATTTATGGCAATCGGTTTGATGATGCCGAATACTTGGCGGCTCGTTTTGTCTATTTCCTATTGGTTTGTGAAAATAAAGAAACTAATTTGAATTTTGGTGGTGTCGGTATTAGTAAAGATTTGCATGGTGATATTGAATATATCTATGAGATTGATTGTGATAACTCTAATGCTCCGGTGCTTCGTTGTAAGAAGATTTATACGGGCAAGTATGTTAATCAACATGGATTGGAAATATCTAAACATGGCAGTAATAAGCCGAGGGGTTCCGTTACCGTTAAAGGTAAGACTTTTAATAGTGTGAATGATTTGCCGAAAACTCCTTCTTGGATTAAGAAAGCGGCTAATCGTAACTTTGCCAATGACAGTCACTTAAAGCTAAAGCGGGATAGTCAAGGTCATTTCATCAAGATGGATGATATTGCTGAATTTGAATATCCTCACAATGGACTGCCACAATTCCGAACTATTAAAGTCATTAATGAAACTCCTGATTATATTGAAGGTATTCAGATTAATGGAGAAAACACTGGCTATAAGAAGTTTAAGAAATCTAATATCAGAATTAAGTGGAGTCGGTATAAGGCTTATGCCAGTGACATTGTATAATTATCGTTAAAATTGGGGGTTCAGCCGGATATTAATTTATCCGGCTTTTTATTTGACATAAGGAATAAAATAGATATACTCTTAAATATGAATATTAAATATAACAAACAAGTCAACTTCACTGGCCGGAATGGATATTTTAAGCAGACTGGATTAAATGTAGTGGAATTGGCTCACGATAATAAAATTATGTTGGCTCCCCTTACCAGCAAGGGAATGATTGGTAATTGTGACATCCAAATTCCCAAAGAGAATATTCCTGAACTGATTAAATTCTTGGAGACTATTAAGTAATATGGCTAAAGAACTTGAATATAACTGTCCAATTTGTAATATGAAATTGTTTTCTCAAATTGGTGATTACTTTCACCCAAATGATATTTCATATGGAATGTCTCTTTATTGTGGAAATCCTCTATGCGAAGTTGAAGTTATGGGATATACCAGAAATAATAAACCACAGGAAGCATTTGAAATTATTCAGCAGAAATATACTGCTCATTTAAATGAGTAGTTTCCATCCTTTTGAATTATATCCATCTCTGAATCTTACTTTATGATTAACTAACCATTCTTTTCGGGTCATTGATTTAATTTCATTAGTATTAATATTTTGTGCTGATATTGGAGGTAGAGTTAACTTTTCAAGATGTGTTTTTGAGAATACCCTTCCTTTCAGTGTATTTGACATCTTCTGCCGTGTCTCAGCCGATACGGGTTTCCCCATATGCAATTTAGACATACGTTCTCGCTCAAGTGGATTTTCAAATCTTTTTAATGCTAGTAATGATAAATGTTTTTTGCGTTCTGGTGTCATTGATTTTTTAATTGCAACCGAGTGTTTTAATTTTTGTTCATCGGTCATTTTTCGTCCTCTCAATTTATTGCCAATTAATTTATAAATTAATGGGTTCCTAGATTTTCCTTTGATTGATAAATTCTGCCTGTGTTCCTCTGAAAATTCACGCCCTGTTAATGCAATTGATAAATTGCGCTTGGCTTCTTCCGTTGCTTTTCTTCCGGTTAATGCAGTTCTTATTTTTTGTTTGCTATATTCGCTCATTTCCCCACCACCGACGATGAATTTTAAGTTATAACAAACGCCACGTTCATGGTCTATTTTAGCAATATCCAAGTATTTTTGTTCAACCATATATAGTGTTGATTTTATAGGTTCGACTGGTTCTATTAACCTAAATTCAAAATTCGATTGTCCATACTTATTCCATGCTCGTTGTAAGTAATCATTGCCATGTTTATTTTTAATTAATCTACGAATATGACTTGCTATTCTTCCATAACTTCCATGAAAATTTTTAGAACTTCCAACATAATAATGACCATTAATTTTATTTATTATTTTGTATATACCGCTTATTTTTTCGGTATCGTAGCATTCTGGAGGCAATAATCTTTTCCTTGTGTTGTTCATAATATTTCTTTACTCTGGCACGATTTAATTTGGCCAGTTCTTCTTTAGTTCGGTATAACTTTTTTCTTCCCATATATTATAAATATATCATTAAGACATAAATCATTAGAAAAAATGAAAATATATTTGACTTTTTATAGATTTGAAGTATATTGTAATTTATGAACGATTTATTACTATTACTGGGACTTGTATCGGTTGGTGTGGTTATTGCTATCTGCTGCGGCAATCCTAATAAGAAACATAAGGGCTGTAACTGCGGCTGTAATAAAGATAAACATTGACATTTAAATTAATATTAGGTATATTTATATCTATGCTGAATACCGTAACTGACTATAATACTCGAATTGCTTTAGGCAAGAGCCGAGAATTAGAAATAATCGAATTTCTTCGGAATAAGGGCTACAAGATAATTGAACCGACTGCTAATCAAGATATAAAGGATAAGATAGATGGATTTATTCTTCCCAAAGCCGGTGGGAAATTATCTTTTCAGTTAAAGCAGCGGGAAGGTGGGGATGATATAATTTTTGAATTAATTAAAGATTGGGATAGAAACATAGAAGGAAGAGATTTAATATCCAAAGCCGATTTGTATATTGTCGTTGATAGACGTGGCAACATTAGTATTATATCAACCAAAGAGATTAAAGCCAAGGCTAGAGAGTTATTAGCCCTTGCCGATGCCAATCCGAATGACCAGCAAGGAACTGGTTATCAATTAAAATTTACTACTGATTTGGCACATCACCAAACCAAAGTTATGTTATTCTTTTCTCCTTCCTTATTTAAAGTTATTGCTTCCCATAAGATACCTGATTATAATAGTTGACTCTTCCGAGATAATCAGTATAGTAGTAAAGAATTAAATGAATTCCTACACTCTTAAGAGAGCCATTGATATTGCCAAGGCTCTTCATCCTACCGTCCAATCCATGAGAAGTTGTCATATTGCTTTCGTTGTGGCAAAGAGTAAGATTGTAAAAATCGGGTTTAATTCTCCCAAGACTCATCCCTTTAATTTACAACATCCTTATCATCATAAAGATAATGCTAATAGTGGACTTCATGCTGAACTGGCAGTCTGTCTCAAGATGCGGCAAGATGACTTATCTAATTATGAAATGATTGTTATTCGGCATGATAATGATGGTCATCTAGCTATAAGTAAGCCCTGCCAAGGCTGTTTGTCAGTATTGAAACAGTTTGGAATATCGGATGTTTATTATTCGACTCGGCAGGGAATAGAGAAATTGTAAAAATAAATTAAAATAAATTGCATTTTGGATATTCTGTGGTATATTTATACTTGCTTAAAGATATGGTAATATAAATTTTTAGATTTGCGTATTATTGGTCTTCTATTATCTGATTCTTTAAGCAATTATCAAACAGTAATACGCAATTTTATTTTTATACTTAAAAACTTACTAATTATACAATTATAACCACTTAAAAAAATTAAAAACTTGTAGATGGACGGAGGGCAATCCATAATTTTAAAACTCTCGATTATAACATACCGTTTAGATACGGCTAATTATCATGCGGACTGAATTTTAAATGAAACATGAGTGTTATAGCGAAGGTCGTTTAAGAAGCCGAGAAGCCAGTTGCTAGTAGTGGATAATTCTATCATACCAAACACGAAGACAGCGATAGCTCGGATAGTAGAGTTTCGACAATTGGTAAATAAAAACTATACCTTGCGAGAGGCGTTATATTAATAACGGTAGAAGTCAAGGATAAACTAAGTTCTACGGTGCGTCTCTCCATATCCTCAATGTTTTGGGGAGTGGAGGGGCTTTGGAGAGATTATTACTATAATAAATAAAAATCTATAAAGAGGATAAAATAAAAAAGCCAGTATAAGAAATAAATCCTATACCGGCTTAAAGTTTGTCTATCAATATTATTCCTTATACAAGGTATTAACAGACTGTTTTTGACATAATTCCATTCTTATAGAGAAGCCTAGTTTATATCTGATTTATTCTCTTTCATTGATTGCGATACTCCTCAATCAAGGCTACTTTGTTTATGTCAGGATAATCTTCTATTGCTAGAAGAAACCTAAATTGTTGATAACCCCAATATACTATCAGACTTTATAGCATATGTCAAATAATATTTTTCGTTTTTGATAGCAGACTGATATTTATATTGAGTATAAGTAATTAACAAAAATTATGTCTAAAATAAAATCTAAGATAGAAACCATAAAATCAAATAATCCCGATTTAAGCTTCAGAGAAATTGCTAAATTGGCGGGATGTTCTCCTACGAGCGTGAGATATTATCTAAATCCTAAATTTAAGAAAGTAATGACTGATAATGTATTACGCTGGGAGTCAGCTAATCCATATACAGTTAGTTTAAAACAACGTAGAGATGGATTTCATAGAAGCCTCGATAGGACGAGAACCACATCAAAGTTTTCAATTGGAGAATTAAAAAATAAGTTAGAAAAATCTCCGGTTTGTTATCTATCCGGAACTCCTATAAATTTATTGGAATTAAAATCATATGAGCTTGACCACATCATTCCGAAATCAAGAGGAGGAACCTCGGAATTAAATAATTTAGGGCTTACTACTAAAAGAATAAACCAAATGAAAAATGATTTGACTGTTACTGAATTTTTAGATTTGTGTAAGAAAATATTAGAATATAATGGATATATAATATCTTAAAGTAGTTCTCTACGCTGCTATCCAGTTAAAATTAATTTGCAGGGTTATTTGTTCTCTTCGGCTAACTCCTGTATAAACACCTGTATGATTTTTTATTGGTTCACCAACCTATAATATAGAACTTGTAATAAGTTTTTAATTTATAAACTATTTTATTTTTAAAGAGCAGTTACTTTTCCTTAATGGGATAGAACTTACTCAAAAGACCCATTTCTTTTATAAAGCGGTGAACTGGTAGCTACTATAATTCACCGACGAGACTAATATCATGTCCCGTTCATTAGTTGACGCTAATGTTTGGTTTTGTTATATGAGTTGTCAGGCTCATCTTTTGTTACACAAATTAATCAGTTGGTTCATGCTAGTGGGTCTTGTAGCATCGTTACCCGCATC
>Ga0208872_1002678_pt1 | contig 10224 bp, 5 predicted proteins | sample CryBogCBH12Aug08_FD_185508 | JGI IMG/M metagenome (GOLD analysis project Ga0208872, IMG submission 185508) | Freshwater microbial communities from Crystal Bog, Wisconsin, USA - CBH12Aug08 (SPAdes) | ecosystem: Environmental > Aquatic > Freshwater > Lake | place: Crystal Bog, Wisconsin, USA... | reverse complement strand
CGAAGGAATGGAATTCATGCAATTTCATCCGACCACTTTGTTCCATCCCCAACTTCGAAGTTTTCTGATTTCAGAGGCAGTTCGGGGTGCGGGCGGAACGTTGCGCAACCACTTGGGCCGGAGGTTTATGTACGACTACGACAGCCGATTGGAGTTGGCACCTCGCGATGTCGTCGCACGATCGGTCGAGAGTGAAATGAAGAAACATGGGACGTGGTGTGTCTACTTGGACCTGACTCACCTTAAAGTGGAAACGATCAAGCACGAGTTTCCCACGATCTATGCCAAGCTCGCTTCAATTGGCTTAGAGATGGAGAAAGATTGGATTCCTGTTGTCCCCGCTCAGCATTATTCATGTGGTGGAGTCGTAACGGACCTGTATGGTCGCACAAGCATTCCTGGTCTATACGCGGCAGGGGAAGTCGCTTGTACTGGAGTTCATGGTGCCAATCGACTTGCCAGCAACAGCTTGTTGGAGGCGCTCGTTTTTGCTGCGGCAGCCGCCGATGCGTCGAAGAGCGATCCATTCCCTGATTCCTCACTGACACCGGATGGTTCTGTACATTGCATCACCGAATCAGAAGCAATTCGGATACGAAGGGCGCTTCAAAGAACGATGACCGACAAGGTTGGAATTGTTCGAACGACCGAAGGACTCCATGAAGCCCTAACGAGCGTTGATGGATTGCTTGAAGACTACAATAGCCTTCCGATAGCACCATTCTCTGTGTATTCCATGGAAACCCGGAACTTGCTGATTAGCGCTCGAGAGGTAGTTTCTGGGGCGATTCAACGGCCTGAGAACGTTGGCCTTCACTTCAATAGAGACAATGCTAACGCAGAACTTCAGAGTATCCCGGAGTTTTTGCAGTCGTCGGCGGGGGAACGCCATAACTTGGGATCACTATTTTAGCTTCGCAGTTACCAGCAACCTCAGGCTGGAAATGGATCTCGGTGAATCCCAAGGCGCTTTCAACTTTAAAGTGGCCCAAGTTCACTGCCGGCTTAACTTCAATGGGATAGCCAGTGGCAAAAGTCATCACCGCAGGTGTCGCGTCAATCGCGGTCCATTGTAGGATGTACTCATTACCCCGTTTGACAAGTGACACAGGTTGCTCACTAAAGATTCGAATTGAGCTTTGAAGTTGGGTGACAAAGGCTTCATCCGGTTCCGGCTGGCCATCTAAACCAAAAATCCCTTTCCGTATCCCGTAAAGCGGTTCGATAACTTTAGGCTCGGTTTCAATGAGCTCTTGTCTTCGACGCCAAACTTGTAGTCCACGATAACCGCTGAGCCCCGCCTGAAACATTGCTGCTGCAAGCCTCCGTTCGGGCTCGGGGCAAAGTGCGCCAGCCACGGCAGCCAAGGCTCCAGTTCTTTGGGCAATGTTCACATCTGAGGTCCATGCCCTCCAAGAACGCCAATCTAGTCTCCAAGTTACGGAAGTCAACATGGAGTTGGCTTCGGATGTTGAACGTGAGGCAGCAGTTGAAGCCTGAGTGAGAAGCGCATGGGCAGCAGCCAGATCCAGGCCATGGCCATAAGCATCATAGGGAAGCTGTTGTTGAGTCCAAGGTTCCAAGGAGAAGTTAGCTTGGCCGATGAATTCGTTTGATGCTTCCAAGGCAGATTTCCTGGTCAGGGTATCCCGTTCGGAGACCAGCGAATCAAGCGCCAATTCGACGACACTTGGAATATCAATGGGGGAGACGGTTGCAATCGGATCTATTGGTTCGATGCCCACGCCAACCGCCCTGCCAGATGGAATTCTCTTAATGGGAAATCTTATGATCAGCTCGTTTCCTGTTACCACAGAGACAGGGCCGTCTTCCGTCCAAATGGGAAGCTTTCTTATTGGTGTCTTGATGCTGAGTCGGTAATTTCCCAGATTCGCCAATACGGCAGGCTCAGGAACAACTGCACCCGAATGGTCAAATTCCCAAGTGGCAGTCACTGAATGAAGGTCGGCCTCTAATTTGGTATGAAGCAGTTTGGGACTTCTTTCAGTGAAGAACCGGCTGACATTTTCTGCCGCCACCGCTAATTTGCCCAAGGCACCAGGAGTATTTGCCAGGCGTGATTCCAGACCGATGGGTAGTCCAACCCTTACCCATCCCTTATAGTCTTTAGCAGACCGTATGTGCCAGTTACCAGGGGTACCAGAAATTTGAAGGCTGGCAGGATTGTCCAAGAATCCAATAATGATGGGCGGTTGTCTATCCTTGAAAGAAAGGAGTAGCCAAGGGGACTTGGGAGTCGGGATGCCGTCACTAACGGTTCCCTGTTCCCAGCTCAAGTAGGGTGCTCCAACCGAACCAATCTGAAGATCCATGCCAGTTGGGAAATACATGGAAGCTCCCAAACTGAGCAGATTGAAGCCAATTTTCGACGGTGATCCCGAGCCAGAAGTTAAGGAAACGACGTGCTCCAACTCAGATCCGGTAACTCCCTTCCAATCTCGGATGCTCGAGCCAAATTTGATTTTCTGGGCGGCCGGGTCATTGGCGGAGAAACCGGTACGATCAAAGGTCATCCCAGCAAACTGTACAGCTTGGGAATAGCCAAAGCGGCCAAAAGCCTGCCCCCAAGAACATGTTGCCAGGCCAAAGAGGAGCCAGAAACTAATAAATCGTCGTGCCAAGTAGCTGGAATCCAATTCGCTTGGTCTGTTCGGACCAGATCAAACCAACCTCACGCCAGCCCAGGCGGTAGGTAAAGCCAATGTTGTAGTCAAGATAGGTGTCGTTCAAATAGCGATCAAATGTATAGCCCGAGGTGAGTCTCCACAGATTCCCAATCCGATAAGACATATCCCCAAATATGCTGGATCGTTCAAGATCCAAGCTACGAGATGCAAAGACGGAGGCATTGAATCGGCCCCGATTAAAATAGGTTTGTAGGCTCACCCGGTGCTCGCCCAATACCTTCTCGTTGAATCCGTCTCGAGTGAAGTCGTAAGTAAAGAGCATCGTAAGGGCTTTGCTCAGTCCCTTCGTGACTGTGGCACTCCCAAGATACTGGATACCTTTCATTTCATTGGGGCCGCGCAAATAGGATGCTTGGAAGCTGGTAGTCACCGTCGTCGAAGAATCCACAACAAGTGGTAGTGATTGAGCTCTCAATCTGGCTCCAGCACCACTTTGGCTTGACTGATCGAGACTATTGGTTGCTTGGCTAGCGGTTAATCCGGGATAAAGTCGGAATGGAAGAGTTCCCACCTTAATGGGATCTTTCTCAATCACGGCGCTGGCATTCTGTTGGGTGTACTGAATGCCCGTCAGAGTTCGAGTTGCACTTCCATTCAGACTCGCGGAGAATCCGTTGAATTGCTCACTTACGTTCGCAGCGCCATAAAAGCTTCTTCCGCTTGGAGTGAGGACTTGCGCAAAGGCTGATGTTCGGTCATTGAACCGAATATATTGATTGAGCCCGATAGACCAATCGTTTCTACCAATTCCTTGAACGGAGAGTCCACCCTCCATATCATCACCACGATTCCAATTGAATTCGTAGTCAAGGAAAGCTCCATGGTCAGTAGTTGCCGATCGACCAGCTACTTCTCCAGTTCGGAAGCGGAAAAGCTGAGTCATGCCTGGTTGAAGTGACACGTAGTACGGAAAGTTGATCCCAAGCTGACTGTTATTTACCGAGACAATTTGGTCAGTAACCAGCGGACTGTTTGTTCCGGTTAGGGGGACCTCAAACAGCGGCATCGACATGACTTTGTTAGCCGCTACGTAGATCTCTGCCTTTTGAAATTGAACTTCTCTGCGAGGAAACACCACCGCTTTCTTAGCAGACACTGTTGATGGTGAGCTACTGATATCTTCAAATTTAAAGAGCGTGGAATTATTGTTTGCCATCGGGGTTAGACCAGATCTATGAATCTCGACCAAACCATATTTGTTCCCTTCTTCAGGCAACGTATAGCTTCCGTCTGTCTGTTGCTTGACGAAAACCAATCCCCGCCCCTGCGTTGCAAAAGCATCGGGACGTTTAACCTTGAACGTAGTCGTTCCAAATCCGTAACGAGTATTGAGCTTTAAATAAAGCTCGTCAAAATGTTGACTAACCTTCCCTAGTTTGAGGGTTGCATTCCGTGCACGCAACTCATAGGTCGGAATATTGAGCTGCATGTCATCAGCTGAGACCGTGACATCACGATATCGGATAGCGACAGGTTTATCCTTGAGTGCGGCTGCTCCAATGATGTGCGTATCGACGGTGTACTGCATGTACCCGGGAGCAGTAATCTCGACATACTCTTTGGCTGAACTCAGTTGGCTTCGATCCGCACAAAATTCGTATTCCAAGGTGCTTGGGCTTGAATCACCAGTAAGTGACTTGGCAGTAACCGTCGCAAGCCCCGGTATTGAGCCAGCAACTAAAACACCTCGGGCGATACCACCAACGGTAGTAACTACACTCTCCCGAAAATCTCCCAGGGTTGAAGTAAGAACTACGCGGGTTCCATCTGGAACCAACTTTCCACTTTGGTCTCTAACTTCAGCAGAAACGGTAACTGTGCTTTTGCCGTCAGCGACACTGACAGTTGGGTAGGCAGCAAGACGAATGGAAGTATCTGCCCACGCTATACCGAAAATGAGACTTAGCGCGGTGATTGCTAGGATTCGTCTGGAGTTCGGCATAGGATATCAAGAATGACGTTCATTCTTGGAGGGAAGGTTTGGTATCCCAAACCTTCCCTTGCTGAATTATCGCTTTACAGCGAAGGTTACCGACTTGGTTTCAGTTGCACCACCGGAAGGCGTGGATTTCACGACCAACTGGTAAGTACCGTTCTTAACCGGTCGATTGGCTGCGTCCAGATAATTCCAGGTGAGATTGCTCAACCCGGCGTTATCTGCTCGATTGTTGACCAAGGTGGAAATGACCTTGCTGCCCTGCGTGATCGTAACTGTAGTGTTCGCGTTCACTGAGAGGACATACATTGCGCTGAGAGCGCTGGAACCAGCCTTCACTGTTTCACTGCTGATGACAGGAAGTGCAGGACCCGTGGTCACAACTACTTGGAAGTTGTGCATAGTTCGAGCCTTCGCAACGAACGTATAGGTGGAGTTGCTTCTCATGTTCTTGCGAACACCAGTTGCTGTATCTACCAAAGTCAACTGAACGTTGTTAGGTACAGAACCAATAGCCGGCCAACTCACGTTGACGGAACCTGCCTTGGCGCTGTAAACCTGCCAATTCCAGTTCTGCGTACCAATTGATTGGGTGGAAAGCGCTCTTCCGAACTGGAGAGTCTTATTCCCGCTCTGAACGGGAACGGATGTCCAGATGGCGTTGTTCACCGGTGCGATTGGTGGCTTGTATTGGCTTAGTTTCTTAACCAGTGCTGAAGTTGTCGTTTGGCCAATCGATGTTTGAGCATCAACATTGCCGTTCGACTGAGCTACGAGCTTGAGAGACCAAGCTGGAGCTGCAGGAGCTGGCTGAGGAACCATGCGGCTCTTCGGAACATTGCCACCCGGATCAGGAAGCCCAGGAAGGAATTCCTGGAACACCGGCGGATAGCTGAGAACAACATCCTGATCGCTCTGAACGAACAACCAGTATCCCGTATTGGGCTGGATGCTATCTGAGAAGGTTGTCGTGTACTTGTAGCCTTGAGTTACTGGATCCCAGTAAGCAAGGAAGCCACTAACAATATTCTGGTTCGCCAGTTCTTGGAAGGTGTAGCTGTTTTGGTTATCCGAAAGAGGTACACCGACGATCTGTCCGATCGGAATTGCATAGTTGTACGGATTGGCAATCAGATTCCATCCAGAGTGAACGATGACCTGTGGGGCACCTGTCTGAATGTCATTGACCTGTTGAGGACCACCACCGAGTGGAACATATCCAGCATTCTGATTCGAGATCACGAAGGAACCGAATCCTCGCTGCGGACCAGTCTGGAGAACATAGGATTGCGCAAGTGCGTCCCAACCAAAGACTTGATAGTCTTGATCAAGAACAAGTCCACTGTTTGCACCAATGATGGTGTTCCATGTTGAGTCACTGAACTGCCACGGAGCTGAGACCAAGTTTGCCGTGTTGTTGACACGCAGGTAAGGCTGCGAAGCAACAACGACGTTACCGGTGAGAACCTTGGTGATTCCAGGGTTCGGACTTACAACAACCTGATACTGTTGGGCTCCGAACAGAGTCGGATCCACAGCTACTTGGAACGTTACACGTTGGACAGTCTTCGGTGGAATCGAGTTGATGTACTGCGTAATCTGCTGGCTGGCAGGATTGTTCGCATCGCTCATTCCCTGAGGAAGTTTGAGGGTTACAGCAACGTCCTGAAGCGGAATTTCTTTATCGTTGGTAGAGAAACCACGAGTGTTATCGATGTCAACGGTCAAGAAGAAGGGTGCATTCTGGAATGAGGTCGGTTGGCCCTGAACCGTACCTATTACAGGAGGAGCATCCAAGACAACAGCATATGGCTTCTGGTAATCAACCGCGCTCCATGTGCTCTTATAGTAAGCAACGATAACGCGAGTATCTGGAGCGGGAGGGTCCGTGCTCATGAAGTCATACGGCTTACCAGCATAGGGTTGGACAGCCTGAGCATTCCACTTTTCGATATATGCTGTGTCGCCAAAGCTCACGGTAGTGTCTTGTCGAAGATCATCGGGCATGGCACCATCGCTGGCGGTCATGCTTCCCAAAATCCATCCGTTCTTTCCGAAATCGAGCGCGTCAGCTGGGGTCTGATCCGGAATGCTGCTTGAAGGACTCAAGACGAGCTGAAGACCATAGGCCTCTGACTGGAACATTCCAAAATTGATATAAGGCGGTAGCTCCAATTCAGGGAAAGCTGCATTTGGGTTGGCATTTCGAACATATCGAGTGTCAACGTGATTTGGCTTGTAACCCGGCGCAATAACATAGTCTGCGCTGTGGCCACCCTGTGGTCCGTTCATTACGACCCACTGACCAAACCAAAATCCGATCGTTGCAGCAGTGGTCTGTTGGTTCTGGAACGCCCATTGGCATCGAGCGGTGTCACCAATAACGTCTACGCGCAAAGCCACATAAAAGCCATTGCTTGTATAGTCTGCGTAGAAGTAACGGTCGCTGGCGCCGGTCCAAGCGTTACCCAATCCACCCTTGCCAAAGTAGTCACTCTTGATGTTGGCACCGGTTGCATCGCCAGTGAAGAACTTGGCAATACTGAAATTGCCAGAGACACCGGTTGCCATACCGAAGGTGAGGCCCATCTGGTCATCCCATGGAGTACCAGCCAAGTTGTCTTGAGTAGATCCGGTAACGCCAATGGTAAAACCAAGGCGACCTTGCATAGGCAAAGTTACGCCATTGGGAGGGAAACAATACTTGGAGAAATTGACTGTGCCACTAACACCCAATACAGCTCCAAAGAGATCATTCTCTTGAGCCTCAATACCCCAGTCTGTTGAGTAGGGGGAAGTAGTAGAAGCAGGATCAACACAAAAACGCACCCAGTCATCAGCGACTGCATTCGTAGCCAAACATGCCACAGTGCCGATTAGAAGGAGGGCCCTCTTCAAAGTTCGGTTCATCGTATTTCCTTACATGTACGTAGCGCCTGCGCCCGTCTTTTGTTTGACGGGTGCAGGCGGCTATTTTGATCGCTAGTTTTTTGGCTACTAGCCAAGCCCCCTCCTGGTGGTGTGCACGTTCCTGCTCTTACTTGGAGGAGGAGGAGGTGAACCGGTGAAGGTGAACTGATAGTAGTCGCTGAAGATATAGCGCTCACCAGTGTAAGCATCCGGTGCAGGGCCGGGCTTGTCAAAAGTGTTGCGTGCGCCATAGCGCCAATAGATCGTAGTGTTGGCAGCAGCATTCGGGAAGAAGGTCGCTGGATTGATGCCGGTCGTTGGACCAACAACGCCACCCAGGTTGCTTACAAACTTGGCTGCTTGAACATACGTGCCCTTGGCAAAGTTGGGAGTAGTCGACAACTCCAGAACATACTCAACTGTCATCGCGTTGTTGACAATCACCGAATTCAATGTGAAGTTCGTGGATGTCGTACCGCTCAGAGTTGCCTTGTTCGCAGGAGCGATCAACTTCGGAGTATTTAATGGGGTCGCATAACCGATCGAAGAGACCGGAGACGACAGGAAGTAGCAGACGGTTGAACCGCTACCGCTGGTTGAACCAGTGGATGAGGTCGAACCCGTCGACGACGTAGAACCGGTCGATCCTGTCGATCCAGTAGTACCACCGGTAGTGCCACCAGTTGTTCCACCTGTCGTGCCGCCGCTTGTAGACCCAGTTGTAGACGTGCTGCCGGTTGATGAAGTCGATCCAGTGGACGAGGTTGAACCCGTTCCGCCCGAAGTCTGACTCGTACCACCGTTCGGCAAGTCAATCGAGAGCAAGGAATAAACTTCCTGCACCTGATAGGAATAAGACTGGCCAGGCTGGATGCCAGGAACAATCGCCGCGTTCGTCGAGTCACTCACCGAAGAGTAGTTGCAGACTTGACCACCGATGTTGCCACCGAAGTAGGCATAGGAGACCGCGCCGGCTGCTCTCTGAGTTTCAGTATCACCAAAGCTGGTGCTGAGACCGCCAACCACTCCAACAGGAGTTGGGGGTGAGGTCACGATATCGCTTCGGTAGATCTGCCAAGCGGCACGCTGACTGTTACCGCCAGCCCACCCGAGAGGCTGCCAATTGACGACTACTTCAGGAGTACCGCCAGGATTGTTTGGAAGGCGAGTTGCAGAAGCAGTTACGCCATTGGCGGTCGATTGGCTTCCGCCGTTACCACCACCGATAAGAGCAGCTACTGTGCCGAGAACGAGAAGAACCGAAACCAAACCAGATGGGAACGATCGATTCTTGGGCTGGATAGTCTGCACGCCTTCTTTGGTGATCAAAAGATCAGGAGGAGTGAAGATTACGCGAACCTTGTCTCCAGGCTGAATACCCTTAATCAGTCGGGAAGCGACGATGTAGGAACTATCAGGCTCAACATCGGTGACGTGCGCAGTTGCAACCTGGTCTCGACCACGGATAACAACAACAGACTGACCCGACTGGAACCCAGCTCGAGCACCCTTATTGATCAGCGCCTTGTTCTCTTGGGTATTCAGAACAGTGCCGAAAGGCAGTGCGCGGCTGTGGATGCTGCTGATAGCTTCACCAGCTGCTTGATTGATGGCATCTTTAACTAGCTCTTCTTCCGATACATTTCCTGCTCGAACAGTGGAAACACCCTGAAGGGCAGCACCATTGACAGCGAGGGAAGATGCGACATCGTAGACAACAACTTTCAGAGCCACAGTGGCTTGCTTGCCACCAGCAACTTCCTTGATTCGGTAATCGGCAATTTCTCCGCTTACGATCGTAGAAGCCTTAACTTCTTGCCCCAAGCGGATCAGATTGACAATTCCATCTGGGGGAGAAGAGATTCCGAGATCCTTTTCGGATCGGGTAATCGATTCATCCGGAATGACGTCGAATTTGCCGATCTTTGCTAGTTCACTTGAAACTGCAGCAGCGGCAACTTTTCCAAAGGTCGTTCCGGGCGACTTTAGATTCTTAAACTCGGTCACGGCCCATTGCGGCAGAACAGCGACCTGCGCTGTTGCTTTCGCATGTAGAGCCAGAGTAATGGAAGGTAGCACCAAGGCCAAAATGACCAGGTGGCTTATTACCTTTCCTTTTAACGATGTGATGAACCGCCTCACTATGACGCGTCCTCCTTAATCCTCATTCGGTCTGGGCGCCCCGCCCGTCTGTCGTTTTCACGTGTTCCCGTAAACCTCACCAGCCTTGATTCATTAACCATATGTTGAGACACTGATTTCATGGTTGGCAATTTGGCCCCGATTCAACAACTTTCCAATCCTAGGCCTCTACGGCAGCCACAAATAGTGACAGGCCGAGTAGGCAGATCGGGCTGAGTATAGCACGATCACTGGATGCATGCAATCAACTCAGGCTGAATCTGCTCAATAGAGCCTTAGATATATTGCGGCTGACGGATCGAAGGAGCGATTTGGTTCGATAGACACCCCTTTAGGGCAGAACATTCTATTAAGGAGATGGTTTGAGCCCTTCGAAACGGAAGAGCTCAAACCTTTACCAATGGCTACTAGCCAAGCCCCCTCCTGGTGGTGTGCACGTTCCTGCTCTTACTTGGAGGAGGAGGAGGTGAACCGGTGAAGGTGAACTGATAGTAGTCGCTGAAGATATAGCGCTCACCAGTGTAAGCA
>Ga0208872_1002672_pt1 | contig 10234 bp, 6 predicted proteins | sample CryBogCBH12Aug08_FD_185508 | JGI IMG/M metagenome (GOLD analysis project Ga0208872, IMG submission 185508) | Freshwater microbial communities from Crystal Bog, Wisconsin, USA - CBH12Aug08 (SPAdes) | ecosystem: Environmental > Aquatic > Freshwater > Lake | place: Crystal Bog, Wisconsin, USA... | reverse complement strand
ATTGAGGGTGTGGAAAAGCAGGGAGATGCTCGTGCATATGTAAAGGGAATTATGGATCGCGGGGAGCGTTTGATGGGCTTTGGCCATCGCGTCTATCGCGCCGAAGATCCACGCGCACGCACACTTCGCCGTACCGCAAAAGAATTGAATGCTCCACGTTATGAAGTTGCGCTCGCACTTGAGCAGGCTGCGCTGGCTGAATTGCATGAACGCCATCCAGAGCGCGTGCTTGAGACCAATGTTGAGTTCTGGGCTGCGATCGTTCTTGATTTCGCTCAGGTACCTGCGCCACTATTTACATCTATGTTTACAGCAGCACGCACTGCGGGATGGTCAGCTCATATCCTGGAACAAAAGCGCACTGGTCGCCTGATCCGCCCTTCAGCTCGTTACGTTGGCCCTGGTCCACGTAGTCCTAAGGATGTAAAAGGTTGGGATGACACCGTTCACGCACTGCATAACTAATTAGTTTTACCTTTAAAACTCGCCGGTTACTAGTTGATGTGAGGTAGAAAGTGGAGATAAAGCACCCCCATCACGACGGCAGCGATTTGTACTTAAGCACAAGCTCACCCGAACTGGGTGAGCTTGTTGAATTTAAAGTACGCATCCCTCACGGATTTCCAGTCGAAAAAGCCTTCATTCGTATTTATCATGATGCGGAACCCCGCACCTTTGAGATGAGTCTGCTTAAGGCAACCCCTTGGGAACATTGGTGGGGCGTTAAAGCTCCCGTCATTAATTTAGTTGCGCAATATCGCTTCTTATTTGTTGGAAAGACTGGATATCACTGGCTTAATGGCGCTGGACTGTTTCCATTTGATGTAACCAGCGCGAATGATTTTCAGATCTTTGCAAAACCAAAGTATCCACAATGGATTAACAAATCGGTTTTCTATCAGATCTTTCCAGATCGCTTCGCAAAATCAGGAAAGGTCCGAAAAGTTCCAAAGAACTTTGTGCCACGGGATTGGAATGATCTTCCCAAAGGAAAAGATAAGACAACTGGGATTGAATACTTTGGGGGTGACCTTGAGGGAGTAAAAGAACATCTGGATCACATCTCGGATTTAGGTATCTCGGGGATTTACTTCACCCCATTCTTCCCGGCGAGTTCTACTCATCGCTATGACGCAAGTAGTTTTTATAAAGTAGATCCACTTCTTGGTGGCGATGATGCGCTCATTGCTCTGAGCAAGGCAGCGAAGAAAAAAGGTATTCGCATTATGGGAGACCTGACCACCAACCATTGTGGGGCAGCTAACCCCTGGATTAAAAAAGCCTTACGAGATCGTAAGAGCCTAGAGCGTGGATTTTTCTATTGGGATAAAACCATCCCTCATGGATACGAAGGTTGGTGGGGCCTTGCCTCATTACCCAAATTAAATTACAACTCACTCAAGCTTCGAAAGTTAATGTGGGAGTCTAAGAACTCAGTGGTTCGCAAGTGGCTGCGTGCTCCGTATTACATGGCGGGTTGGCGCATTGATGTAGGAAATATGACTGGGCGATTTAAGGATCAAGATCTCAATCGCGAAGTGATGCGCGGAATTCGTGCCGTTATGGATCAAGAGAATCCAGATGCCTGGCTAGTCGCTGAGAACGCTGATCATTTCCCAGTCGATCTCGACGGTTTTGGTTGGCACGGAACTATGAATTACAACGGTTTTATGCGCCCGGTATGGGGTTGGTTGCAAGAAGATCCAGAAGTTGTCGGTGGGTTCTTCGGATTACCAACTGATGTTCCGCAATTTACGGGACGCGAAATGGTTTCAGCGATGCAGATGTTTAACGGGGGAGTGCCGTGGCGCGCACTCGTTGCAAGCATGTTGCTGCTTAACTCCCACGATACTGCCCGTTTTAGAAGCGTGGTTGGCGGCAATGTAGAACGTCACTATGCCGGCATGGGATTACTGCTTACATACCCTGGTGTTCCATCGATTTTTGCTGGTGATGAAATTGGACTTCGTGGCGCATGGGGTGAAGATTCCAGACGCACAATTAATTGGGAAGATAGATCCGATTGGGATAATGAATTTCTCTCACGGGTTAAACAGTTAACTACTATTCGCCGCAACAGCCATGCCCTGGCATACGGTGGGTTGCGTTGGGTTGCAATCGCAGATGATCATGTCGCCTACCTTCGCGAGAGTGTTGAAGAGAGTCTTTTAATCCTCGTCGCGAGAGCGAAAACAAGAATTGATATTGATCTTGCCAGTATCGGATATGCCATCGACTCAGTCTTAATTGGAGAGCAGGTATTAGGATCCGTTCTCGCTTTGGAGACCAGCGGCCCAGATGTTTTAATTTTAAAACTGAGAGATTTCAGTAAATAAAATTAGAGAGTCTTTCCAGTCGATTTTTTGCCCTTGAATATAACGATTCGGTATCAATATTTTTGCTTTAATTTTTCAAGCGCAAAATTAGTGCTATCTCTTAGCCACAACCTGCAAATGGAGCGTTCAGTCCTTGACTTGAACTCCGCAAAGTACTGAAATTCAACCACAAGCCTCATCTCATGGTGAGCTACACCCTCAAGAAGGAGTCATATGATTCGCAATCGATTTGGAAAGATAGCAGCAGTTGCTGTTGCGACAGGCCTTATGGCCGGCGTCGTTACTGCACCTGTACATGCTGCTTCCAACACAATCATTGTTTGGGCCGATGAAACTCGCGGACCAAACTTGCAGAAAGTAATTGCCGCAAAGGGTAACTGGGTCCCTGGTTACACCATCAAGATTGTGCCTTTCTCAAGCTTTGATGCATTAAAGGCAGCTTTCGATAATGCAACAGCACTCACCGGTCCAGATATCGTGGTCGGTGCAAATGACTGGGTTGCAACAGGCGCTAAGGAAGGCAAGTTGGCACCAGTTACTTTGTCTTCAACAGTGCGCAACAACTTCACTGCAAATAACTTCTTTGACCTCTCGTACAAGGGCGTTCTCTATGGCGTACCTCTAGATGTCAACAACGTTGCAATGATCTTCAATGACAAGATCGCTCCAAAGCCAACAACACTCGGCGGAATGGTTAAGTTCTACCTTGCAAACAAGGCAGCCGATAAGTTGACTGCTGGTCTTTGCGTTGCTGGTGGCGGAATGTCATGGGGCGCAGCTTCAGTGCTTAGCGCACTTGGCGGAGCACCATATGTCATGACTGCAAACGGTTCAGTCAGTGCAACTGCTGATCCAGTTCCTTCAGACACAGTCGGAGCAAATATCAAGGCTTTGTTCTTGGATAAGAATGGCAAGAGCAACGGCTTCTTCCCTGCAACAGATACCGGTTGCAAGACCGCGTTTCTCGCAGGCACAGTCCCTTACGCAATCATTGGTAACTGGGAGTGGCAGGATTACACCAAGGCTGGATTCACAATGAATCTCATGCCAGTTCCTGGAATCAAGCACGGTACATATGGTTCAGCATTCGCATCTGTTTCAGGCGCAATGCTTACAACCTTCGCTGCTGCTCACGGTGTTGATCAAGGTGCCAAGAGCCTCTTGAACAACTTCTTTGGTTCAACAGCTGGTGCAGTCGCATACGAGAACATCGAATTGCGTCCACCTGCAAACAAGAAGGCTCAAAAGGATGGTTCAATCTCTGACGCTCAAAAGGGCTTCGGAAAGTCTGGATCACTCGCTGGTATTCCACAGATCGGTGCAATCCTTAATGGCGCACCTGGTGGAAAGAGCTTCTGGGATCTTCTCCCAGCATTCTGGACCGATGTATTGGTAAATGGAAAGGATCCAGTCGCTTCAGCAGCGAAGATGGATTCCTTCTTCCAGGCCAATATCGCGGCTGGAATACCTCAACTCTAAATCTTTCTTATAGATATTTAATTATTTAATATCTATAGTAAAGGTGTTGTTGTAACGAAACTGGTGGGCAGAGTAATCTGCCCTCCAGTTTCGCTTATTGATCGATAACAAATATTTTTCGCGTACTGTCTTAATGAGACCTACCAACTGAATGGATAGCCACAGTGGAGACGTTGTTTCATCGCAAGGTAACGGTGACTTTGAAGTACATCGTTGTTACCTTAATTGCCTCTCTACTTTTGATGCTGATCATGAGCGCATTTGCAAAGCGCGAATATGCAATATCAATATTCCTAGGCTTTGCGCTCTTCGCAATGGCAATCACATATCTCACTAATTTTTCAATTCCAATGAAGTTCTTCCTACCCGGAATGTTCTTCCTCTTCGCCTTTGTAGTCGGTCCGATTCTCTACACCGTGGCGATGTCAGCCTTTCATTATGAGACCGGAAATTACATCTCCAAGCCGGAAGCGATCACGCAGATCCTCTCAACCGGTGTTCGCCCAGATGCGAATCAGACCACTTTCGACATAGTTATTGGAGAAGATGCCGGAAAGAAGTTGGAGATTTTGGCCTCCGATCCCACTAATAAGAAGTACTTTATTTCTTCAGAAACCACCAAGATTGATCTTGACCCATCTACTCTGAAAATCGATGAAAACGGCGATGTTGCAACGGCGCCAGGATTTCACGCGCTTACGCCGAGTGAGCAGAGCGCCCTAGATGCCCAATTGGGAAGTGCCAGATTTACATACTCCTCCGATTACTTCATCACTATTGAGGGTGGAACTTTAGGATCCCTCAAGCGCCAGACTCTGGTTTATGACAAGGGCACTGACACCTTTAAGAATGTACTGACAGGCAATGCCTACAAAGACAATGGCACCGGTGATTTTGCAAATATAAAGAACAAAGCAGATATCTTGCAGCCTGGCTGGCGTGCGCCCATCTGGTTCTCAAACTACACGAAGCTCTTTACGGATCCGCAGATTCGCAAACCGCTTATCCGGGTATTTATCTGGACTGTGGTCTTCGCATCGCTGACTGTGCTCACCCAATTTGCTTTAGGTCTTCTGATCGCCGTTGTGATGAATCGTAAATTATTTGGCCGACGCATTTATCGATCAATTATTATCTTGCCGTACGCCATGCCGAGCATCATGAGTATTTTGATCTGGGGCGGAATGTTTGACACCGAATTTGGTGCCATCAACCATCTCTTTGGAACGCATGTCCACTGGTTCCAAAGTCCGCTCTACGCACGTATGGCTGTGATCATTGTTAACTTATGGCTTGGATTCCCATATTTCTATCTGATCACTAGTGGAGCACTGCAGGCAATCCCAGCAGAACTCTCTGAAGCGGCGGCGATTGATGGAGCGACAAGTGGTCAGATTTTCCGAAAGATAACTCTGCCACTTCTTCTCCAAGTGGTGTCACCGCTCTTAGTCGCCTCATTCGCCTTTAACTTCAATAATTTCAACATCATCTATCTCCTGACGGGTGGTGGACCTGCAAATACCTTAGGGGGAGATGTTGCAGGATCGACAGATATTTTGATCAGCTATACCTACAAGATCGCATTTGGCGCGGGTACCCAAAACCTAGGGCTTGCCAGCGCAATCTCCGTGGTGATCTTCTTTATTATCGCTTCCATTTCGCTCTATGGAATTCGTCGCTCTAAGGTATTGGACTCATTCGCATGAAGAGATGGCTGAAAGAAGATCTTTGGCGCCATGCAATCGCGCTCGTCACCTGTTTCTTTGTGCTCTTCCCAATCTATCTAGTCATTCTTTCGGCGCTTAGCCCTACCGGAAGTTTGCAGGTAACCTCGTTTATTCCAAAGACCATCTCTTTCCGCAACTTCTCAATGCTCTTCACAAGTCCAAAAATTCCATATCTGGTCTGGATGAAGAACTCACTGGTTATCGCTGGTGTGGTTGCAATCTTGTCGGTCGTTATTGGTGCTGCCTCAGCTTTTGCATTTAGTCGCTTGCGTTTCAAAGGAAAGAAGCAGGGATTACAACTCCTGCTACTTGTGCAAATGTTTCCTGCGATCCTCTCTCTTTCGGCTGTATACGTAATCATGTCTCGTGTTTACTCATTCGCGCCACGCATTGGCTTAGGCACTCAGCCAGGACTTCTCTTGGTCTACATGGGTGGAGCGATGGGTGTGAATATCTGGTTGCTCAAAGGCTTTGTTGATTCGATTCCCATGGAACTCGATGAGGCAGCGAAGGTCGACGGAGCTAGCGCGGTTCAAACTTATTGGTTAATTTTCGTCCCTCTTGCAGCACCAGTGTTGGCTGTTGTAAGCCTGCTGAGCTTTATCGGAACATTTAATGAGTTCATTTTGGCCAGACTCTTCCTGGTGGATATGCATGCCAGAACCATTGCCGTTGGCTTGCAAGGCTTTATCAGCGGTCAATACGCCTCTAACTGGGGTCCATTTGCTGCTGGTTCGATCATCGCCTCTATTCCACTTATCGCCATATTCCTCTCGTTACAGCGCTACATCATCAGTGGTTTAACTGCCGGCTCCGTAAAGGGCTAACCTTGAGGAGAATTGGCAACTATGCCTTTCTAGCAATTCTCTTATCGTTGATCGCTGTAACTTTGCCGGCAAAAGCTGCGGTGACCACCTCTACGCATCCAGAGATGATCTACTTTGTAATGCTCGACCGCTTTGAAAATGGAGATACATCCAATGACACTGGGGGAGTTACTGGAAGTGAAACAACAACGGGCTTCCTTCCTTCCAATCCTGGTTTTTATCATGGCGGAGATATACGCGGCTTAATAAAGCGAATCCCCTACATCAAATCACTTGGCTTCACCGCTATCTGGGTAACTCCAGTTGTTCGCCAACTTCCAGTTGCCGCTGATGGAAAGAGCGCTGCCTATCACGGATATTGGGGAGTGGGCTTTGATCAAGTAGATCCACACCTTGGAACAATGGCTGACTTTAAAGAGTTTGTAGCCGATGCACACGCGCAGGATATGAAAGTGATTTTGGATATTGTCGTTAACCACACCGCTGATGTGATCCACTACGTGCAAGGTGGTTCATATGTTGGACTTGCAGATCAACCTTACAAAACCGTTAAAGGAACTACATTTGATGCGCTAAAACTGGCTGGAAGTTCAAACTTTCCTGGACTTGATCAACTCAGCGCGACAACGAGTTTTCCTAAGACACCTGTTGTCGCACCATCTCTTGCCTCCATTAAAAGTCCTGATTGGTTAAATGATCCGCGTAACTATCACAATCGTGGTGACGTTGGACAATCTCAGGAGTCGATGCAGTACGGGGATTTCTTTGGTTTAGATGATCTTTTTACTGAGAGCCCTGTTGTAGTTCAAGGTTGGATTGATGTATTTACCAACTGGATTATTGATACTGGAATCGATGGTTTTCGAATAGATACAGCGCGCCATGTGAATAAAGAGTTCTGGAACGCTTTCTTACCGGCTATGCGCAAGGCCGCTTTCACTCAAGGAAAAGATAATTTCCCAATGTGGGGAGAAGTTGCTGATACCGATCCGACTGCAACTTCCTATTGGGTGAAAAACGCTTCATTCAATGAGGTTCTCGATTTTCCCGTTCAACCCGTGATTGTTGATTTTGTAAATAATCAAACCGCAAGTTGGATGGGTCAGTACTTCAACAACGATGACTATTACATTTCCGCGACTACTAATGCCAATGGCCTTGGAACATTCTTAGGTAATCACGATATGGGACGTGTGGGAACATTTATTGCCCAGAGCACCAATAGCGCGAGCGTGGCTCTGAAGCGCGATCAATTGGCTCATGCGGTGCTCTTCACAATTCGTGGAGTTCCAATTGTTTATTATGGTGACGAATTTGGATTAACTGGAGGCGGAGATAAAGAGGCGAGACAAGATCTCTTTCCGACTGCCGTCGCCAGTTGGCAGGATCAATTTAGGATTGGCTCAGATCCAATTGGCACAGCGAGTAGCTTTGATACTACAAATCCTTTGCAAGGCACGATCAGAACTCTGACCGCGCTTCGCGACAAATTACCTGCACTTGCTTACGGAACTCAGCACACCATTTACGCAAATAACGGATTGGTTGTATTTTCGCGATTTGATTCCAGCACCCATCAAGAAGTTCTAGTTGCCCTTAACTCCGGCAATACTCCAACTACCGCGACTTTTGGCTCTCCCAGCGCCGGTGAGAATTGGACGTTAGCTGGTGGCGTTGGAAAGACCTCCACTGCATCTGGGAAAACAACCGTTTCGGTGCCAGCAATTGGATGGGCGGTTTTCACTTCAAATAATCCGGTGGCGAAAGCGAAAAAGATTTCTACTGTGCTAAAGACTGTTCGACCTGATCCAATTGATTCAGATCAAATAGAGCTCGATGCAACCGCCAGTGGATCAACATATATTGATGTGACATTTAAGTATCGGGTGGGCAAGGGTTCATGGTTGAGTCTGGGAACTGATTCGGCGCCTTCATATTCGGTAATTCCAAAGCTCAATGGGCTCTATCGAGTTTTCCCGCTCGTTAAAACTTTTCCATCTAAGGCCGTTGTGCAGTTTGAAGCCATTGCGGCAGATTCCTACGGAGTGAGCGCAACTAGCGCTGTCCTTACGCTAAAGATGAAGTAGTTAGCCAGAATCGAAGGGCTTGATTTACATAGCCGCCCCACGAAAGTTCGTTATGTGTGGTTCGATTAAATATTGGAGTCGCTAAATCCCGACCATACTTATAACCAAGAGCAATGGCAATGTTATTTGCTCGCTCTTGGTAAGGAGCATAATTTGCATCGTGGGATTTAGTGCCACGGCTCATCCAAATTTTGTGCTCTCCGGCCAACGGCAACGATTGCATCAATCCATCAACTAAAGGATTGAGTCCAGTTGTCCAATGAGGTGAGAATGCCAGCGCGGTGCGAAATATCTTGGGATATTTCGAGATTCCATTAAGGGTTGCAAGTCCACCCATACTTGCTCCGAGCATTGCAGTGTGCACCGGTGAGAGAGTGTGACCCACAAAGTTACAAATGGTCGGAACTATTTCTTCACTTATCTGCTGGAGATATTTATTTCCACGCAGCTCGGATAGGTCAAAGGTTGGAGTTGGAGTTGGCCATATTCCTGCATGATTTACAACAGGCAAGATCCCATCTTTAAAAATATCTTGTGGCGCTAAATCTTTACTTCGTCCGTACCGATCATTCGCATTGCTCGAATGAAAGACCGCGATTATTACCGGCGGAGGTACCTGAAACTCCTTTGCTACTTTTACTGCGGTTCCCGCTAACTCCCAAGTTCGTTGACGCGTCGAAGTTTTTTTATCAAAGATATTTTGCCCATCGTGGGTAACAATTAAATATGGAGTGGGTTCTGAGGGCGCCCAGAAGTCAACAATCCGACCACTGAAATCGCTTCGCAGAACGCTTCCGCGTGCCCCACGGACTTGAAATTTTTTCAAGATCTCCATAACAGCTCCACTGTGAAAGGATATCTACATGGCTACGAGATCCCTTTTCTGGTTTAGGCGGGATTTGCGCCTAGCGGATAACCCGGCGTTACTAGATGCCTTAGCGGCCGCCGATGAAACCCTGCTGCTCTTTGTCATGGATGAGGAGATAGCCCAGCGCTCTGGGGAGTATCGCCGGGCCTACCTGGCCGACTCTTTGAAATCCCTTAGCCAGTCGGTTCAAGGAAATTTGGCGGTGGTCTCTGGAAAGGCCTCAGATGTCTTGGCTGAAATCATTAAACGATATGAGATCTCATCACTTCACGCCGCCAGCGCATATGCGCCCTATGGCATCGCTCAAGAGGCTGAGATTGCCGCTAGAGGGATAAAAATCGAGTACACCGGCTCGAACTATGCGATTGCGCCCGGAAGAGTTCAAAAGCCTGATGGTAGTAATTACCGGGTGTACACCCCATTTTTCAGAGCCTGGTTGGCTCATGGCTGGCGCGCTCCGGCCCCGATGCCGGTGGATCCGCGCTTCACGGAACCGAAAAAGGGTGAGATCAACCTTCCCACTTGGCAGGCACCAACAGGAGTTTTGCTGCAAGAGGCGGGGGAGCAGGCAGCGCTTGCGAGGTGGGAGGCTTATAGGTCAGGTGCATTGGCAGAGTACGACCAAGCGCGGAACATCCCTGGTATTCCAGGCACAAGTCGTTTAAGTCCGCACCTTCGATGGGGTGAGATCCATCCCCGAACTATTTTGGCGGATCTCAACCAGAGTTCGGCGCACGAAGTATTTCGGAAAGAGATTGCTTGGCGAGAGTTTTACGCCGATGTACTTCATCACAACCCACACACATCCCGTGATTACTACGCTGCAAATTATGCGGCGATGCGTTATGACGAACCGGGATCAAAGTTTGCCGCATGGTGTGATGGTTTAACCGGCTACCCGATTGTCGAT
>Ga0208872_1002670_pt1 | contig 10236 bp, 10 predicted proteins | sample CryBogCBH12Aug08_FD_185508 | JGI IMG/M metagenome (GOLD analysis project Ga0208872, IMG submission 185508) | Freshwater microbial communities from Crystal Bog, Wisconsin, USA - CBH12Aug08 (SPAdes) | ecosystem: Environmental > Aquatic > Freshwater > Lake | place: Crystal Bog, Wisconsin, USA... | reverse complement strand
CATAATACATGGTAGCAACACTTTCACCTTTATTTCCTTTTCCTATCTAGTTCACCATGCTTACTTTTTATCCAACTTTGGCTATACTTTTATTCCTAATAGGAATCTTGGGTATCGTTGTTAACCGAAAAAATATTATAATAATGCTTATGTCTATTGAATTAATGTTATTAGCAGTTAACTTGTTATTTATAATTTATTCTTGTATTTTAGATAATTTAATTGGTCAAGTTTTTGCTTTATATGTTCTAGTTGTAGCTGCAGCTGAGTCAGCGATAGGTCTGTCTATATTAGTAGCTTATTATAGAGTTAGAGGTACAATATCTGTAAAATTCATTAATCTTTTAAGAGGTTAGTGTTGGTTGTGTCATGTACCATATATCGCATGGTACAGGTGTTTTGGTATATAGGTCAATAATCCCAACCCAATAAATCACCGTCAAACAAATTTGTTTGATGGTGATGGTGATTGGCTGACTTATACCTTAAACTGCAACTGGAAACTGTAAACTTGCAATAACTTTATGTTTAGGCTAGGCTGCTGATTCAACAGTATATTTTATTTTGATTATTAATTGTATTTTTATTAATTATATGATTGGATAATTGTATAATTGTATTTCAAAAAATTAATGACCTATGTATGTATAATTGGTTTGGTTGGACGTTTAATTGGGTTTGGGTTTGGGTTTGTAGTAAAATAGGTATATTACAGGGTACCGATATACGAGTATATAGTAGCGTATAAACATATAATCGTATATAATTACACAAACTAAAATACTGTAAATCATTGGCAACTAACTATATGACTATAGGTGATACATAGTTTTAATAGTAAAAACTTAACTAGAATGGGACACAAAATTAATCCGACAGCTTATCGCCTTTCCATAAAATTGGCTTGATTATCTACTTATTCTCAAATAAAAATAGATATATGAATTAGAAAATTAGTAAACGGGGTTTTTTTAGCATTTAATTATTTCACTTCCCCTTGTATGTTAGTTCACTCCACTACTTCTTTAAAAATTATATTATTGGTTTATGACAATAGCTATAATAGATCTTATAATAGATTGAACTATATTATAGAAATTTTAAAATCAATTTTAGAAAATAAATTTAACAAAAAGATAATTTTTATTGTAAGAGAGACAAAAGTAAAAACATCTAATGCTAAAATTTTAGCAGACTGATTGGCCTACAGTATAGAAAAACAACCAAATAAAATGAAATTATTGGAAAAATTGATTTTAAATAAACAATCTTAATTGAGATTATTTAAAGTAAAGTAACTCTATTATCAATCTAATAACCAAACCAAGTCCAACCAAACCAATTACAATACTGGAATGGTATGGAATGGTGGCGGCCTATTAAACAATACCAATAATAAACTTAACTCAAAACTCAAACTATTGAACTATAAAATTATCTGTGCGATATACACTATTGTAGTAATTGCAATTACACACTTGACTTTATATATATATATAGAGAATTGTATTTTAATTTTAATAAAAGGATCTAATAGTATTGTATTGTATTGTATTGTATAAGCCAACGCATAACCAAACCTATTTTATTAATGTTTAAGCGTATAATTATATAATCAAGAATATAATTGATTTCATAAGCCCAGCTGGGGTTGAACCAGCGACCTTTACATTATCAATGTAATGCTCTAACCAAACTGAGCTATAGGCTTGTATTAAATTGCAAATACTTCACTAGTTAGCAGAGGTTTTTAAGTAAATAGATATTTCATCAATCATAAATCATCAAATGGTAAGCGGTATAAGCCACCACATTAATATATACCAACACCAACACCAACCTTACAACTTACTAAATACTAAATACTAAATACTAAATACTAAATACTAAATATATATTCTTATAGATTTTCGTTATATTATTATAGAGAATTGTAAAATAAAAACAAGTAAAAGTTTAAATAGAGGAGGTGGTAGGGGGTGTTATCTACTTGTTTTCTATTTAAACTATTCTTAAATTTTTATTTTTTCTTTTTAAATATAGGTACTTTTTTGGTTAAAACTAATTCACCAAATTTTAGCCCAACTGCTAGTGAAGAAACAAGAACTGATTTTTTGATTTTACCGTCATGAATAGGTAGGCTTTTACCGATTAAGTCTGGTATTATTGTAGAAGATCTTTTATAGAAGATCGGACCTTTTCATAAGGATCTGGACATATTAGTACGACCGGACTTGAACCGGCAACCCTTTCATTAAAAGTGAAACGCTCTACCATTGAGCTACGAACTATACGGAGAACTATTGACCTTTGGGACTGTAAATCCTCACCCATCCAGCGTTTACATTACACCAGCACAATATTATTACAACTCACTATTGCTATTGCTATTGCTATTGCTATTTCTATTGCTAGTTGTAAACAACTAATTTTTAGGGGTTTTAATGTTTTATGTCTTATACAGCCCTAATGCCTATTACTAACCCACCCACCCCCTACAGACACAAACTGCACAATCCACCTATTATGCAGGTGGATAGTGTTAGTATATAGCGTAGGCTAGTGTACGCTTACGCTCTTACGCCAATATTATTCAACATAAAGAAGTAATTCCAATAACTGATTTTTTTGAAAACTTTTGGGTTGTGAGATGAAAACTCCAAAGCTTAATTTGTAAGGGTTTTTATCTACATATACCTTTCTGCTTGGTTTAGACTTTACTGTTATACTTTTTATTTTATTATTAAAAATAAAAATTTTATTTGTATAAGGGTTATAAAGGTAATTTATGAACCCTTTTAACTCCAAATTGTCTAATATTGAAATAATTGTGTTATTTGGCAGACTCATTTCTAAGTCTGTTTCCCCATTATTTAAACGAGAAATAAGATTTGATATGTGGTTGATCATTTGTTTTTGTTTTGTTTTGTTTTTTTAAAATTAAATTTTACTACCATTACCATTACCATTACCATGAGGCCCGTTTTAAACCTGGAATATAGCCGTTGTCAGCGAATTGTCTAAACATGAATCTAGAAACGCCAAATTTAGTGATAACCCCTCGCGGTCTTCCAGTAAAAATACATAAATTTCTAATTTTAGTGTTAGAGGATTTAAAAAAATTTAAATTATGGAAAGCCTTAAGTCTTAAACTCAGAGGTAATATTTTGTTACAAGCTATTGTTTTTAGGATTTTATACTCAGTTTCTAATACTAAATATTTTAATCTGTTTTTATAATCTTTCCTTATTAATTTTTTAAAGATAGTCATTTGAAAGTAACAGGGCTCGAACCTGTATGTCTGTGACAGTAATTCCTAAGACTACCATGGCTACCATTTCATCATACTTTCTAGTCTTGGGTCTAGCTATATTACATCAAAAAAGTTCAACGCCAACACTAGAAAGAATATTAATTATTAATAATTAATAATTAATGTAATAACATTATTATTATAATAATATAAATATAAATAGTTTAGTAGTTATATGTAGTTAAATTTATTAGGTTCGAACCCTAAGCTAAACGATGATTTTATTCAAATTTGATATAGCAGAGAATTATATGCTTGGTTTCCAAGATGCAAGTTCTGTAGTTATGGAAGAAATAATTAATTTTCATAATTTTGTTATGATATATTTAGTGTTTATAATTGTATCAGTGTTCTGAATATTATTTCAAATTATGAACAGATTTAATAAAGCTAAAAGATTTATTTCACATAAATATATAGTACATGGAAGTTTAATAGAAATAATATGAACTTTAACACCAGCCTTAATTTTAGTAACAGTAGCTTTCCCATCATTTAAACTATTATATTTAATTGATGAAGTAATCGATCCTGCCATTACAGTTAAAATTGTAGGTCACCAATGATACTGATCTTACGAATATAGTGACTATTACGATTTAAGTGGAAAAACTATTAACTACGATTCATATATGATTAAAGAAGAAGATTTAAACTTAGGAGATTTAAGATTATTAGAAGTTGATAACAGATTAGTATTACCAGTTGATACTCACGTTAGAGTTATAATTACAGCTGCTGATGTTATCCACTGTTGATCTGTACCTTCTTTAGGAATTAAATTAGATGCAATCCCTGGAAGATTAAATCAAACAAACTTATTAGCATATAGAGAAGGTGTATTCTACGGACACTGTAATGAAATCTGTGGTGTAAATCACGCATTCATGCCAATCGTTGTAGAATCTGTTAGCTTAAACAAATACTGTAGCCATATAGACTCATTATTAAACTCTTAATTCTTAATTAAATTTAATAACTAAGGCTATAAACCACAAAGCAAATAACTGCGATTGCAGTGCAGATTGTGGAGGTAATCTCACAAGATTACCTCCACCTTACTCTGTAGTTGTAGTTGTAGTTATTTATTACAATCACTAACAAATAATAAATAATTAAATAAAATAAAATAAAATAAAAATATATAAAATGAATTGATTAAGTAGATGAGTTTACAGTACTAATCACAAAGATATAGGTACTTTATATATTATTTTTGGGGCTTTATCAGGTATGATAGGTACAGGTTTTAGTGTAGTTATAAGATTAGAATTATCAACTCCTGGAGATATTTATTTAGCTGGAGATTACCAATTGTATAATGTTATTATAACAGCTCACGCCTTTATAATGATTTTCTTCATGGTTATGCCAGTGTTAATTGGGGGATTTGGTAACTGATTTGTACCATTAATGATAGGTGCACCAGATATGGCTTTCCCTAGATTAAATAATATTAGTTTCTGATTACTACCGCCATCATTAATTTTATTATTATCATCATCATTAGTTGAAGGAGGTGCTGGAACAGGATGAACAGTTTATCCACCATTAGCAAGTATTGGATTCCACTCTGGAGGATCTGTTGATTTAGCTATCTTTAGTTTACACTTAGCGGGTATTTCATCAATCTTGGGAACAGTTAACTTTATAACAACAATATTTAATATGAGAGCTGCAGGTATGACAATGCACAGATTACCTCTTTTTGTTTGAGCAGTTTTAATTACAGCCTTCTTATTAATTTTATCTTTACCTGTATTTGCTGGAGCAATTACAATGTTATTAACAGATAGAAACTTCAATACAAGCTTCTATGACCCAGCCGGAGGAGGAGATCCTATCTTATACCAACACTTATTCTGATTCTTTGGACACCCTGAAGTTTATATTTTAATTATTCCAGCATTCGGAGTAGTTTCACAAATTATACAAACATTCTCAGAAAAACCAATATTCGGATACTTAGGAATGGTTTATGCTATGTTATCAATTGGAGTTTTAGGATTTATCGTTTGAGCACACCACATGTACGTAGTTGGAATGGACGTAGATTCAAGAGCATACTTCACAGCAGCTACAATGATTATTGCAATACCTACAGGTATTAAAATTTTCAGCTGATTAGCTACAATGTATGGAGGAAGTATCTCATACAAAACACCTATGTTATGAGCTTTAGGATTCTTATTCTTATTCACAGCTGGTGGAGTAACAGGAGTTATTTTATCAAATAGTGGTATGGATATCGCATTACACGAAACATATTACGTTGTTGGACACTTCCATTATGTTCTATCTATGGGTGCTGTATTTGCTGTATTTGGAGGTTTCTACTACTGATTCGGTAAAATTACAGGTTATAACTACTCAGAAACATTAGGTAAAATCCACTTCTGAATTATGTTCATTGGAGTTAATGTAACATTCTTCCCACAACACTTCTTAGGATTAAATGGATTACCAAGAAGATATAGTGACTACCCAGATGCTTTCGCAGGTTGAAATGCAATTAGCTCAGTAGGTTCTGTAATTTCTTTAGTTGGAGTATTATTATTCGTATACGTAATATACGAAGCATTCTCTGCAAAACGAGTAACTACTTCAAATCCTTGAAAAACTAGCGAATTATTTACAGCTGCTTCAGATACAGAAGTTGTTACAACATTAGAATGATTACAAACATCACCACCTTCTTTCCACACTTACGAAGAATTACCTTACGTAGTAATGTCTACTAAAAACTAAAATTTATCCTTCCAAATAACAGTAATAAAATATTGTTATTTGGTTAGATAAGTTAATTCTCACCAAACACAACAATATTTGTTTATTATAATCAGGTGTATTATATTAAAATTAAAATACAATTCTCTCTATAAAGTCAAATATTTATAATAAACAATAATCCTTTATTAAAATTAAAATACAATTATCCAAAAATTTTCAGTTACAGTTACACAGCTTGTATTTGGTTTGTATTTATATTTGATTATTATACCAGGTTATAATTTATACGTGTTGTGCAGATGTTGTGTTGTGCCGGGTTAACTACATTAATTTAAGTTTAAGTTTAAGTTAGTTAAAGTTAAAACTTATAAATCATATTTGTGGTGGGTGGTTTGGTGGGTAAAAACTTAAAAGTTTAAAGTTAAAATTTCATACCCCCACCATCACCACATTTATAAGTTTAAGAACCCATAGTTAATGTATATTTTCTATTAATTTGAGTAAATATGTCTTGTCTTTTAATATCAGTTTCGTGAGATAGTGTTAATAAGATAGCTCCTATCATTGCAACCAATAAAATAATACTTGCGATTATTAGATTTAATCAATAATCTGTATATAATATTTCACCCAATAGTTCGATATTAGTACTATTATAAATATTAGTATAAATAAAATTTATATTATTAAGTTCTAATAAATTTTCTGTATTTATATGTCCTGAATAAGAATCAATATAAATATAAATTTCGAATAATAGAATGAAACCAATAATAAAACCAATTGGTAAATATCTAGAAGAATTATCTAACAATTCAACGATTTTAATATTAATAAGTTTAATAACGAAAATGAATAATATGGCAATTGCTCCCACATAAACAATTCAAAATATAATAGCTAAGAATTCTACACCCAATAATAATAGTAAGGCTGAAGTATTACCAAAAGTTAATACTAAAAAGAATACTGAATGAACAGGATTATTTTTAGAAATAACTAAAAAAGCAGTAAAGATAGCTCCTACACTAAAAGCCATAAATATATAATCTAACATTAGTGTCTAAAGGGACTCGAACCCCCACAAAATTAATCCGAAGTTAACGGCACGACCATTATGCTATAGACACGTTTCTTTCATAATTATGGAAGAAGATAAAGGTAATTTGGATTTTGCTACTGCTAGAGCTGATATTGCTTTCTGTGACATACTGCATTTTATTTCTAAAATTATTGAACCTTTTTGAACTTTTGCTATATAATGATCTACACTTCCTTTACCTTTACCCATTCTAACTTCAGAAGGTTTTTTAGTTACAGGAGTGTGTGTAAATATTCTTATATAAAGATTACCCTCTCTTTTAATTATTCGTTTAATTGCCAATTGAGCAGAAGTTAAATGAGAAGCTAATATAATAGCTGGTTGATTTGCAACAAGTCCATAATCTCCAAATTTTAAAGAATCTAATTTTATGCCGGGGTTAAGTCTTCCCCCCTTTTGACATTTAGGGAATTTTAGATTAGATGGTTTCATTTTATATCTAGTTCGGGTTGATATTTGGAGGGTTGAATTACACAACCAATACCATAACCCTTAACCCGTAACCAATAACCCATAACCCAAAGGCATCTGACTGACAACCTTCACTTGTCTACTTATACACCAGCTTTACACGACAGGTCAACTAACACTCAGAATACTAAACCACCAACCCAACCAAACCAACAACACTCTACACGTAATATAAATACAAATTATATATACTATTACTATTACAATTATCTTAACTTTAGCTTTAAATAAAACTTTAATGTGTAATAGTCTAATGAACACTATTATAAATTATTACCTACCACCCTAACCCTCACACTCATACTCATACCCACACTCAGAACACCCACCTTATTCCTAAATTTTTATCTTATTCATTGTTCCTTATTCTTTATTTTATTTGTGTTGTCTAATCTACTATTGTAATCAAACTAGAGAACAATAAGTTGAAATAAAAATAAAATAAACATGTCTAAACATTATCATCCTTGACATTTAGTGGACCCAAGTCCATGACCATACGTTGGTTCTACAGCTTTATTAGGTTTAACAACTGGTGCAGCTATGTATTACCATAACTTTATTGGAGGTGGTTTATTATTTACTGCTTCATTAACTTTAGTAATCTTAGTAATGATAGTATGATGAAGAGACGTTGTAAGAGAAGCATCTTACCAAGGTCACCACACATCTGTTGTTCAAAAAGGTTTAAAAATCGGTATGATTTTATTTATCTTATCAGAAGTAATATTCTTCATTTCATTCTTCTGAGGTTTCTTCCATAGCGCTTTAAGCCCAGATATTGCATTAGGTTCTGTATGACCTCCAGTTGGAATAGAAGTATTAGACCCATTCGAAGTACCTTTATTAAATACTGCAATACTTTTAAGCTCAGGTGCAACAGTTACATGATCTCACAATGCTATTATATCTGGTGATAGAAAAAATACAATATTAGGTTTATTATTAACTGTTTTATTAGGTATTGTATTCTCTATGTTACAAGCTTTCGAATACTTTGAAGCTTCATTCACAATTGCTGACTCAGCTTACGGTACAACATTCTTCGTTGCCACAGGATTCCACGGATTACACGTAATCATTGGTACAACATTCTTAGCAGTTTGTTTATGAAGAGTTGTTAACCACCACTTTACAAGACACCATCATAACGGATTTGAAGCCGCAATTTGATACTGACATTTTGTCGATTACGTTTGAATTTTCTTATTCATATCTATCTACTGATGAGGATCATTAGGTGCATAATAATCTATTAATCAAGTCTCTTAAACCAGCCTAGGCTGGTTTAAAACTTGATTAACAACCCTAAATATACTAATTAAGGGTTTAGTTAATAGCTTAGGGATAATCGTATTTGGTTAATGGTTAATTAATCTAGGAGAATTGTAAATCAAAAAACAAGTAATTATGTTTATGTTGCTAACTTATACAAGTTAAGAGATGTCAAAGGGGGTGGGTGGTTTAATATTTAATATTAATTTAGTGTATTTTGATTAGTGGCTAATGTAGAACAGTAATGTGAATGTCAATGTAATTTATTAACCTCACACTACACTCTACTCATTCTTCTCATCAGTGCTATATTTATTTCTTTAGGTAGTAATACATTTTTGGATTCTGTATTATTATAAAAAACACCACGAGTTTCACTTATTCTATAAATATTGGTTGGCACTATAACAGTATTACTTATTTCGTGTGTAACAAAGTTTAAAAAGGAATTTTTACTATTACATTCAATAATTGAGAAATCTCTTAAAATATGTTTAACATTTGTCACTAAAATACCATTAACTTTAACCAGTCTTTGAGTTATTAGATGTTTTGACTCACTTAATGATTTACTAAATTTTAAATAAAATAGAACAAGATCTAGTCTATTATTTTGAATTTTAGTACTTTTAAGACATTTTTTGTAATATGATAATGTAAGCAATTGGCTACCTCTGTCAGTTTTTGGTCTAATAGCTGCTGGTTTTGTAACTAAAGTAGGGAAACTACCTGGTTTAATCACTTTAACAGTTTTTTTATTTTTAAGAGTTGATGAGGTTTGTTTATTTAAAAAGGATTTGTGTATGGAAAGAGAGTATTTTTTCATACAGACTTAGAAGGAATCGAACCTCCGCTAATAGTTTTGAAGACAATTACACTACCACTATGCTATAAGTCTTTATAACTAGTTTCTCTATAAAACAACCATGGACTAAATATTGCAAAGCAATTTGCAACAACTATAAACCCACCAAACTCACAAACTCCCAAACTCCCAACCTCACAACCTCCTTTATTCCGCCCTGCAGATATCAACCGTTATAATGGTTTTTATTGGTTTTTATTTTACCCAGTACAGTACAGTAATTAAGGACTAAACTTACCGTATTATTATTTGTTATTGTAATTATTAATTTTATATTTATTGTTTATCTATATATATAGAGAATTGTATATTAATATTAATATAAAATTGTATATTAATATAGGATCAAAGGATTGCAGAGAGGGGAATCGAACCCCTGGGAGTCGGATCATGAGTCCGCTAACAATACCTTTTGTTTTCACTGCTAAAATTGATCTGCCAGGTGACAGGTGACAGGTAAGAATTCTGTAGGCGTACTAT
>Ga0208872_1002666_pt1 | contig 10238 bp, 5 predicted proteins | sample CryBogCBH12Aug08_FD_185508 | JGI IMG/M metagenome (GOLD analysis project Ga0208872, IMG submission 185508) | Freshwater microbial communities from Crystal Bog, Wisconsin, USA - CBH12Aug08 (SPAdes) | ecosystem: Environmental > Aquatic > Freshwater > Lake | place: Crystal Bog, Wisconsin, USA... | reverse complement strand
CGAGACATCCGCCTTCAAGGTGTCTCGCTCCGACGGCAGGACATCCACATCCAATTCGGTGATCATCACCTTGACGCCAAGTCGCGCAAAATCTGAAATCGCCTCATCAACCTCCTGCGGCGAGGGGAAATTAGACCTCAATTTGTAATGCCCCTGCAAACCGACGGCGGAAATTTTTATGCCCGCCGCCTGTAATTTTTTTATCAGCCTCACGGCACCAGCGCGCTTCTCGGGATTTTCCAGGCCATAATCGTTGTAATAAAGTTCCGCCTCCGGGTCTGCGGCGTGGGCGAACTGGTAGGCTTTCACTAGATAATCCTCGCCAATCGCCTTCAGCCACGGGGTCGCCCGCAGCGAGCCGTCCTCGTCCACGGCCTCGTTCACCACATCCCACCCCATAATACGTCCCCGGTAACGTCCGACGACGGTGGTGATATGCTCACGCATCCGCGCCAGCATTTCGTCGCGCTTCGGCAGACGGCCATTCGTATCCTGAAAAACCCATGACGGCGTCTGGCTGTGCCAGATTAGTGTGTGACCAATGATGAACATCTTGTTCGTTTCACCAAACGCGACGTAGCGGTCCGCCCCGGAAAAGTCAAACCGGCCGGGTTCCGGATGAATCCGCTCCCATTTCAGGTCGTTCTCCGGCGAAATGGAATTGAAGTGCGTCTTGACCAGCGCCGCTTCGGATTTGTCCGTCTCGAAGAATTGCGATTGGTTCACCGCCACGCCGATGAGAAAGTCGTTTTGAAACGCATCCTTGAGCGCGGTTTGCGCCGGAAGGACGGTGACCCAAAGCAGCCAGCTAGCGGCGAGCAGCTTGATTTTAAAAATGAAATGGTTCATGGGATTAGGTGGCGGGCGTGGCTCGGCGCACCGCGAGATCATCTGCAATCTGAATGGTGAGTTGCTTATTCAATTTGTAGGCGAGCAGCAGGCCGGTGCAGACGGTGAAAAGGATGCCCACCACCACCGCGCTGCAAAAGTGGAAACCCTGCACCGCCGCCGCCGCATCCGCCTGCTTGGAATCGTAGTTGAAAATTCCGGACATAATCCATAGGAATGACGACGAACCGAGCGCCAGTCCCGACTTCAGCGCAAAGCCGATGGTCGCAAAAACAATGCCGGTGAAGCGCCGACCGGTCTTCCACTCGGAATAATCCGCCACATCCGCGTAAATCGCCCACACCAGCGGAATCGTCGGCGCATAAACAATGGAGCCGAGCACCGTCAGCCCGATCATGCCTGCCACATCCGTCGGCATCAGCAGATAGAAAGCAAACGCGTTCACCGCCGAAAGCGCGAAGCCCGCAACGGCGATGGTTTTCTTGCCGAATTTTTTCGCCAGCGGTGCCGAAAGTAGAATCACGCCGATTGTCACCGCCGTGCCGATCATGTTGACGATGCTATTGAAAACATCCGCGACATTGGAATTCGTCAGATTAGCTCGGTCACCGTGGACGATGTAACCCAGCGTTTCCAAAATGCCGCCGGTGGCCGGCGTGCCAGCGGCGGCGGTGAGGCCGAGCTTTTGCACGAAATCAAACATCGCAGCCTTGTCCGCGTAATGGTGGTAATAATTGTAAAGCGCGCCGCCCCGGAAGGACAAAATTGCGAAATGAAACAGCGTCATGAAAAACATCACGGCCCACGGGCTGTTTTTAAGCAGGTCGGCGAAGTCCTGCTTCGGCGAGGATTGCGCCGTGCTGACGGGCTTGATGCGCTCGCGCGTCGTCGCGAACGTGATCAGAAACAACACAAGGCACAGCACCGCCCAAATGGTCATCGTCATCTGCCAGCCGTGCTGACGGTCATGCCCGACAGCAAACTTGGCGACCAGCGGCAGCGTGAAGCCGCCGACGATGAACTGCGCGGCGTTCACGGAAATGAAGCGGAAGGAATTCAGCCGCGTGCGCTCGTTCACATCGCCGGTCATCACGCCGCCGAGCGCGGCGTAAGGCATATTGTTCATCGAGTAAATCGTCATCATCAGGATGTTCGTGATGGCCGCGTAGGCGATCATTGCGCCCATGCCCCAGCCTTTCGGCGTGGTGTAGGCGAGCACCATCACGATGCACCACGGCACCGCCGTGAACAGCACCCACGGCCGGAATTTGCCCCAGCGCGTGTCCGTCCGGTCGGCCAGCACGCCGACAATCGGATCGGCCACGGCGTCCCACAACCGCGCAACCAGCAGGATGGTCGCCGCCGCGCCCGCGCTAATGCCGAAAACGTCCGTGTAAAAATTTGTCTGGAACAATATCATCGTCATGAAGACGAAATTCGCGGCGGCATCGGCGGCGGAATAGCCGGCCTTTTCCACGAAGGAAAGTTTTTGTTCAAAGTGTTCGGCCATAATTTCCCTTTATTGGGTCACAGTCAGAACCAGCTTTTGCAAATCGGCATCGCGTGATGAATTGCCAATCAGGATTTCAAACTCGCCGGGCTCGACGACGTATTTCATCTTTACGTCCCAAAACGCCAGTGATTCCGGTGTAATTTCGAGCGCAACGGTTTTCGTTTCCCCGGCCTGTAGGAAAATTTTCCGAAAGCCTTTCAACTCCTTCACCGGTCGTGTCACCGAACTCACGCAATCGCGGATGTAAAGCTGGACCACTTCCGTCCCCGCGCGCTTGCCGGTGTTCGTCACCTCCACCAAAACCTTCGTTGCGACGTTGCGTTTGATTTTCTTCTTCGCCAGCCGGGCGTTTCGAAAGCCGAATTTTGTGTAGCTCAAGCCGAAGCCGAACGGAAACAGCGGCGTGGTTTCATCAAGTAAATATCCGCGTCGCGCCGACGGCTTGTGGTTGTAAAACACCGGCAACTGGCCGACAGAGCGCGGAATGGAAATCGGCAGCTTGCCGCCGGGATTATAGTCGCCGAACAAAACTTCCGCGACGGCGTGGCCGGCTTCCTGGCCGAGATACCAGCATTCCAAAATCGCCGGCGCGTTTTGCACAGCGTAGTTGACCGAAATCGGCCGGCCGTTGAACAGCAGCACCATGACGGGTTTGCCAGTGGCAATCATCGCCTTGAGCAAATCTTCCTGCCGGCCAAATAAATCGAGGCTCGTGCGATCGCCCATGTGGTTGCGCGCCCAGGCCTCGCGCTCGGTCTGCTCGTTGCCGCCGATGGCGAGAATGATGACATCCGATTTCTTCGCCACCTCCACCGCTTCGATAATCTGCCGCGCGTCCTCCGCCGGATCACTCGGCGTAACGGCGTCCTGGTTCCACGAACCGCCGACGGTGATCTTGCAGCCTTCCGCGTGCAGCACATTCACCGAGTCGCCAAGCCGCGCGCGGATGCCATCGAGCACGGAAATCTTGTGCGGCGGCACGCCGCTGTAACCGCCGAGCAGGCCGCGGTTCGCATTCGGGCCAATGACGGCAATGGTTTTCAGCTTTGCCGGATTCAGCGGCAGCAAATCGTTTTCATTTTTCAGCAGCGTGATGCACTCGCGCGCGGCGCGGCGCGCAAGTTGGGAATGAACTTCGCAGCCGACCATTTTTTCCGCCTGCGCCGGATCAACGTAAGGCTGGTCGAACAAACCCATTTTGAATTTCCATAGCAACATCGGCGCGATGAGTTCGTCGAGCTGCGATTCTTTCAAAACTTTTTGGCGAACGAGTTCGACGAGGTGCAGATAACAATCGGGATCTGGTAACTCGATGTTCACGCCGGCTTTCACGGCGAGCGCGGCGGCTTCCTTTTTGTCGGCGGCGACAAAGTGGCCGTGCGTGTCCGGGCGGTGGCTTAATTCCCAAATCGCGTAGTAATCCGACACGACAAAACCTTTGAAGCCCCACTCCTTGCGCAGCACGTCGCGCAGCAGCCATTCGCTCGCGTGCGACGGCACACCGTCAATTTCGTTGTAGCTGGCCATGACGCTGATCGCGCCGGCTTTGTGGATGCAATCCTTGAACGGCTGCAAAAACGTCTCGCGCAGCAGCCGTTCGGAGACGTTCACCGGCGCGCAGTTCTGGCCGGATTCCGGCTGGCCGTGGGCGGCAAAATGTTTCAGCGTGGCGATGAGATTTTTTTGGCCGCGAAATTTCCGGTCGCCCTGGAATCCGCGCACCGCCGCCTGGCCGAGTTGCGAAACGAGATGCGGATCTTCGCCGAAGGTTTCCTCGACTCGGCCCCAGCGCGGGTCGCGCGCCACATCCACCACCGGCGTGAGCGCCTGATGTGCGCCACGCACACGGGTTTCCATCGCAGCCATCGCATAAAGTTCACCGACGAGCGCGGGATTGAACGTGCCGCCAAGCGCGATAGGCTGCGGAAAACTCGTCGCGCCGATGGCCGCATGGCCGTGCAGACATTCTTCGTGAAAAATCACCGGAATGCCGAGCCGCGAATGTTCGATAAAAAATTTCTGGATGGCGTTAGTGAGTTCCGCCGTGGCGCGCGGCGATTTGCCGATGCCCGCGTCGGTCGGCTTGCTGCCGGCGTCGCTGGGCCGGCCCACCTGCCCGATGCCGTGGCCTTTTTTAAAAGCGGCTTTTGCTTTCGCCAAATCAAAATTGCCATCGGCGTCCACCAGTTTTGTGGATTTTTCCTGCCAGACGCACATCATCTGCGCGGCCTTCTCTGCCAGCGTCATGCGCCGAAGCAAATCTCGAACCCGTTTATCTGGCGACAGGGCAGCGTTTTGGAAACCCATTTTTGGCATCTGGTGTTCTTTAATCATAGCCGAGGGCGAAGCCATTTGTCGCCTACCCAAAAAGGTAGTCTGCAGCAGCCGATAGCACTACAAAAACTGACTACCCGTTCGGGTAGTTTCGGCCACCGAAGGTTGACATGCTACCTTCGACAGGGACAAAATTACTTTAATGCACCGAAGCACTGCCCGTCTTCGCAATTTACTAGTCGTCTTTACCCGACTGACTCTACTCATCGCTTTGTTGGTGAGTTTATCCAAAATCGCCGCGGCGCAGCTGCTTTATCTGGACGCCGGGCAGCCGGTGGAAGCGCGGGTGGAGGATTTGTTGTCACGGGTCACCTTGGAAGAAAAAATCTCCATCATCCACGCTGATTCCAAGTTCACCACGGCGGCAATTCCACGGCTGGGAATACCGCGCCGCTGGCTGGACGATGGCCCGCACGGTGTGCGCGAGGACATCGGGCCGGATACTTGGGCATCCGCCGGTCGCACGGATGATTTTTCCACGGCGATGCCGGCGGGAATCTGCCTCGCGGCCACATGGAATCCTGATCTCGGTTTCAAGGAAGGCGAAGCCATCGGCCAGGAAGCGCGCGCGCGCGGCAAAGACATCATGCTCGGACCGGGCGTGAACATCCTGCGCACGCCGCTGTGCGGTCGAAACTTTGAATACCTCGGGGAAGATCCGTTTCTCTCCGGTGTAATGTGTTCCGGCTACATCCGTGGCGAACAGTCGCAGGACATTTCCTCCTGTGTGAAACATTTCGCGTTGAACAACCAGGAAACCGAGCGTGGCACCATCAATGTGGAAGTGGACGAGCGCGCCTTGCGCGAAATTTATCTGCCGGCATTCAAGGCCGCCGTGCAGTCGGGTGGTGTGTGGTCGGTCATGGGCGCCTACAACCAGTTGCGCGGCCAGCATTGCTGTGATCATGATTATCTGCTGAACAAGATTTTGAAGGACGAATGGGGCTTCAAAGGCTTGGTGATGTCCGACTGGGACGGCGCGCACGACACCCGCGAATGCGCGCTCAACGGCCTCGACCTTGAAATGGGCACGGAGCAGAAATACGACGACTATTATCTCGCGCAGCCGTATCTGAACCTGCTCAAATCCGGCGAACTGCCCTTGGCTGGCCTTGATGAAAAAGTCCGGCGCAACTTGCGGGTGATGTTTGCCACGCACGTTTTTGACGCGGGTCGCAAGACCGGCTCGCTCAACACCGCCACGCACCAGGCCGTGGCGCGGCAGGTTGCCGAGGAGGGGATTGTGCTTTTGAAAAACGAAAAGCAGTTGTTGCCGCTGGACGCCGCGAAGCTTAAAACCATTGCCGTTATTGGTGAAAACGCCACGCGGCTGCACGCCCACGGCGGCGACAGCTCCGGCATCAAGGCGTTTTACGAAATTAACCCGCTCGACGGCATCGTGAAACGCGCGGGTGAAAAAGTGAACGTGATTTATTCCGAAGGCTATCGCAAGGACGGCGGCGAAGATTTGGCAGAGCGCGCCGTCGCCGCCGCGAAATCAGCGGACGTGGTGATTTACCTCGGCGGTTTGAATCACGACAAGGGCTTCGACTGCGAAGGCGCTGACCGAAAAGACATGAAATTGCCCTACGGACAGGACGAGTTGATCCAGAAAATCGCCGCGGCGAATCCGCAGACCATCGTGGTGCTGGAAGGCACGATGGTGGAGATGGATGCGTGGCTGGACAAGGTGCCGGCGCTGTTGCAGGCGTGGTATCCGGGCATGGAAGGCGGCAACGCGCTCGCGAAAGTTTTGTTTGGTGATGTGAATCCGAGCGGCAAACTCCCGGCGACGTTCCCGAAAAAGCTTTCGGACACGCCGGCGGCGGCGTTTGGTGCGTCTGCCTATCCCGGCACGAACGGCACGGTAACTTACGCGGAAGGCTTGCTGGTCGGCTATCGGTGGTTCGACACGAAGCACATCGAGCCGCAATTTCCATTCGGCTTTGGTTTGAGCTACACCACGTTCAAATACTCGCATCTCAAATTGATTCCCGGCACGAACGGAGCAGTGGCGGCGCAGTTTGAAATCGAAAACACCGGCAAGGTCGAGGGCGCTGAAATCGCTCAGCTTTACGTTCACGAAAAAAAACCGCACCTGATGCGGCCGGAAAAAGAACTGAAAGGGTTCAAAAAAGTATTCCTCCAGCCCGGTGAAAAGCAGACAGTTTCTATTCCTCTGAACAAAGAAGCGTTTGCGTATTACGACGACGCCAAGAAATCGTGGCTGACACAGGGCGATGACTTCGAGATTTTAATCGGCAGCTCCTCGCGTGACTTGCGGCTGATGGGAAAGTTCACATTGCACAACGACGTAATCCAGCAATGAAACCGGATATTTTTTGAAATTATTTTTTTACACCTTTCTGGCAGTGTTTCTAGCCGCGATTCAAACTTCGGCAGCGGCAGAAAGCAGCGGCGAGATACTCACCAACGCGGAGCAAGTCCGGGCGCTGAGCGTGTCAGCAGCCAGCCAGCATCTTCCGACGAAGCTGCGCGGTGTCGTCACTGGCGAAGGCCGGACCGGTGTCGTCATCCAAGACAGCACAGCGGGAATTTTTTTATATAGCGGCACGAATAATTATTCTTGGCTCAAGCGCGGTGACTTGGTTGAAGTGGAAGGCACGACGGATCCCGGACAGTTTGCACCAGTGGTCTGGCCGCAACGCATTAGCAAGGTGGGCACCGGGCAAATTCCGGCACCGCGCCAGGCATCGCTCGATGCGCTCGAGAGTGGTGCCGTGGATGCGCAATGGGTCCAGGTCAGCGGGATTGTTCGCGAATGCCGCATGGTGCAAAATTACGAATTCAAGATGATTCTTGCCATCGGGGGCATGCGGTTGCCGGTGCAGTATTTTGGTCCAACCAATGCGCTGGGACTGGTGGATGCAGAAGTGCGGCTCACCGGCATTTGCTTTTACCAGTTCAGCAGCAGCCGGCAAATTCTCAATCCTTTGCTGATGGTGCCCGGGGACAAGTATCTCGTCGTCGAGAAGCCCGCGCCAGCGAGCCCGTTCACCGCGCCGCTGCGCCGGGCGCAAAATATTTTGGAGTTCACGCCGGAAGACACGCGCCGCCACCGCGTTTGCGTGCGGGGAGCCGTGCTGTATCAGATTCCCGGCGAAACGCTCTGGCTGCGAAACAACGGTCACGGTCTGCGCGTCAACTCGCCAAAAACCCAGCCGCTGAAACCGGGCGATACAATTGATGTGGCGGGTTTTCCCGCCAACGGAGATTTCACGCCGGTGTTAGAGGACGCCACTTTTCGGGTGATTGCACCGGCCACAAACAATCCCGAACCTATCGCCGTGACACGCAAGAGTGATGCCTTGGAACGTGACGGCGACCTGATCCAACTGACCGCCCAACTGGCCGACATCACTCGCACTTTGAACGGCTGGCTGTTCACTGTGAACTGGCAGGGTAATTCCCTGCGCGCCAGCCTGCGCCAGGCCGAAACCATCCCCGACAACCTGGAACCGGGCAGCCGAGTGCGGTTGACCGGCATCTGCCGCGCCACGGCTGACAACGCCAGTTTCATCGGCGGTGGTGGACCACAACAGGCTCGGGAATTTCAACTGCTATTGCGTTCGCCTGAGGACGTTGTGGTATTGCAACGGCTACCGTGGTGGACAACCAAGCGCATCCTCATTCTGCTCACAACCGTCACGGGTATTTCACTACTCGTCTCCGCCGGCATCGCCTTGATGGCGCGGCAGCGGTTGCGCGAACAGGAACTCCGGCGAGCGATGGCCGAGACGGAGTTTTCCGCGATGTTTGCCGAACGCAACCGCATCGCCCGCGAGCTTCACGACACATTGGCCCAAGGGCTGGGGGCTATTTCAATGCACCTAGAATTGGTCAAGGATCGCTTGGGTTACGAACCGGAAAAAGTCACCAAGCATCTCGACATCGCGCACCAAATGGCACGCCAAAGTCTCACCGAGGCGCGCAACTCCATCTGGAACATGCGCTCACACATTCTAGAAAATACGGATCTCGCCTCGGCTCTACAGGGAATTCTGGCGCAACTCACCAGTGGAACTACCCTCGAAAGCCATTTCCTTGTCACTGGACCCGCCCGGCGACTGGCCACGGCAATTGAAAACAACCTGCTGCGCATCGGGCAGGAATCCATCACCAACGCGGTGAAACACGCCCGGGCAAAAAAAATCTCCGTGGCGCTGGATTTCTCCGCTGGAGATGTATGCCTGACCGTGCGCGATGACGGCAGCGGATTTAATCCCGCGCAGCCGCCTGCGGGCAGCCATTTCGGTCTGCTCGGCCAGCGTGAACGCACCGCGCAAATGGGCGGCAAGCTGGAGGTCAATAGCGCACCCGGCCAAGGCACCGAGGTGAAAGTCCGGATTCCCATTTACGACTAAAATTGCAACCCGTGAAAACCAAAGATCAAATCAAACTAATAGTGGTTGATGACCACCCGACGTTCCGCATGGGCTTGGCGGCGCTGGTGGAAAGCCAACCGGACATGACGGTCGTGGCCGAAGCCGGCGGAGGTCAGGCGGCGCTGGAACTTTTCCGTCAAAAAAAACCCGACGTGGTTCTGATGGATCTACGAATGCCCGATCTTGGCGGCGTGGAAACCATTCTCGCCCTGCTGAAAGATTTTCCCGCCGCCAAGGTGATCGTGGTCACCACCTACGATTTGGACGAGGATATTTACCGGGCCATCCAAGCGGGCGCAAAATCTTATCTGCTCAAAGACATGCCGCGCGAGCAGGTGATCACCACCATCCGCGAAGTCCATGCCGGCAAACACAAACTGCCGCCAAACGTCCTCAACCGGCTGCAGCAGCGCGCCCAGCGGGAAGATTTGACCGAACGCGAAATGGAAATCATCCAGCTCGTCGTCAAGGGCCGGAGCAACAAGGAAATCAGCAGCGCCCTGTTCATCTCCGAGGACACAGTCAAATATCACCTCAAGACACTGTTCACAAAACTCGACGCGCAGGATCGGACCGAAGCTGCCATTAGCGCCATCCGCCACGGCATCGTGCATCTGGAATGAAGCTTCGGTGACGGATACAGTCTATGTTACGGCAGCCATTGTGCCCGCCAAAATTGCTGTGCGCCGGAAAGAACGTTGGAAAAATTCTGGGTGAACCCCGCCAGCGTGTTGGTGGCATAGGCGTTCCAGCCGGTATTTAAGTTGGTTGAATATTGCAACACATACCGCGCACCAGGCTGGCCTTGCAGTTGAAATGTGAATCTGCCGAGCACTTTCGACGGCGCGGCCAACTTCGGCGGTGGCGCCGGGTTGAAGACAATCACATTGGCGGAATACGGCGCAAACGTATTGGTAAAGCCGATGCCGGCGGCGGTAAAAGTATTGGTCTGAATATCCGGCGAGCCGATGCCCGTCTGCGCCGCCGTGTCCTGGGCGATACCGTAACTGTAAATCATGGCATTGGTCAGCGGCAACCAGCCGCCAAAATTGACGGCAGCTGTAAGGTTCGATGAAGAGCTTTTGTTAATGACCAAAAGGGTCATGGTTCCGTTGGTTCGCTTCACGGCATACGCC
>Ga0208872_1002665_pt1 | contig 10238 bp, 3 predicted proteins | sample CryBogCBH12Aug08_FD_185508 | JGI IMG/M metagenome (GOLD analysis project Ga0208872, IMG submission 185508) | Freshwater microbial communities from Crystal Bog, Wisconsin, USA - CBH12Aug08 (SPAdes) | ecosystem: Environmental > Aquatic > Freshwater > Lake | place: Crystal Bog, Wisconsin, USA... | reverse complement strand
TGCGCGATGGATGCAGCTTCGATGACGCTGAAAAAGGTATTGAAACCATGATACCAAAACTCGCATTGGGGCACGTCTGCCACCCGGCCCATGGTTAGGTCGCCGGCGGGATTCAGATCATAAGGTTCCACGGAAAGGGTTAATCTATTCTTGTGCGCTAAGTCGGCGAGATGGCCGACGTGGTTTTCCACAATCAATTCCTGCGCCGTATGCCGCACATCCCACAAAAATCTTTCAGAAACTTCCTCGCTGTCCACAATCTGTCCTTTAAACACGGGTAAATATTTCATCATATCGTAACCGCGCCTTTTTTTGAACTGGTCGCGGAATTTTGGCGACCAATTTTGTGAACTCATTTCCCAACTGTCAAAATGCAGCATCGTCAATCCGCCATTCACGTTAGTGTGACGGCCTGCCGAGACTATGATTTTTTTTATGAATGCAGCGAAGTGCGCATCGAGTGCAGCGCGGTCAAACTTGTCGCTCTCGTATCCCAAGCCCGGTTGCGGCGCGGGGCGCGTCGTTTGGCCGGTCAACGTGCATCCGAACCGCATGATAGTCCAGCGGCCCGGCGGGACATCCCAGACCAACTGGCCCTCTGCAGTCATTTTGGCACTGAGTTCAACCATGTCACTACGCTTGATGCTGTTACTCGCAGGCACGTCCGGAAATTCCGTCGACGCAGGGAGGAAAGGTTTTACTCCCGGCTTTGAAGAATAGGGCTCGCGATAGTACAGCGCCTTTTCATTAACGTCGGCAATCCGGTTTGTGCCGTCGGTCGTGGGAAACGCCAATACGGCCAGGTCGCGGTAAAACTCCCGCCACTGTTTTTTTAGTTCGGGCGTCAGCGTGTCTTCACCGAAATATGGAGTGCGTGGTTGCGGGCGCGGCAATTGCGCTGAAAATTTCATCGGACCAACCACGTTGGTTTCGCTGGCGACGAGATGCTGCATGGTCTGTTCCGGTTTGAGCCAGGGGCCGCCGGTGCCGCACCAACCAGGACCCGAACCAAGCGCTATCTGAATGCCCAGCCGGTCAGCTTCGTGGAGGGCGTGCACGAGCAAGTCCTTCCATTCTGGACTCATGAAATGAACCGGCCCGCGCGGGATGCCGATGTCCACTTCCAGAAAAATCGCTCCGCCGATGCCGGCCTTTTTCATCGCCTCTAGGTCCGCTGTCATGCCTTCGCGCGTGAGGTTGCCGTCCATGAAATACCAATAAACCCACGGCTTCGCGCTCGCCGGCGGGTGGACGAAACCTTCGTCGAGATCACCGGCGAAAACACTTGTGCCAATCGCCAAGAAAATGGCCGTGACGATTGGAAATAAATCTTGGGCAACGCGAACCAGATTACTTTTGAAATTCTTCTTCATGGCACTTATTTCAAATCAAATGTTTTGACCATCTGCAACTTCACAGGGCCGAGCAGCCCGGCTGGCAAGAGTGGTGCGCCGGGGTTCACCGTCGGCGCGGTGAGGAATGTCCGCCGCTCTGCCGCTGGCAATGCTGCATCGCCAGCCAGCCGGTTGTTCCAGGTATTGACGACACTGATTTCAAGCATGTTCACTCCGGGCTTCACGGCGGACGTGATGTCCACCTGCCACGGCGCCAGCCAGAGCGTGGCAAGCTCGCGACCGTTCACGCGAACCGTCGCCAGATCACCAACCTCGCCAAGATCCAGGATCAACGAAGAATCGGGAGCGCATAAAGCGGCAGGTATTTCAATCGTCTTGCGATAGGTTGCCTGACCAGAAAAATATTTAATGTCCTTCTCGCTGCGTTTGGTCCAGTCAGTTAGCTCGTCAAAAACAATTTTGTCCGGTGCACCCCATCCGGGCGCAAAACTTACTTCCCACGGGCCATTAATTTCCAACGGCGCGGCTACGGATCTTGATTTCAATTCACGCGTTGTGCCATCGGCGAATTTGAGCTCATAATCGCCGGGCTGCATGACGCGGGCAGAAATTTTACCAGCTGCATCGCGCGTCAATTGCAGAGCTGTTGTCACGTTGTTTGGCATGGGAGGCGTCGCCGCTTTCGCCAGCGCTGCCACTTCCGCATCACTCAAAGCGCTGGCAAATTTCTGGAAACTGCCGAGCTTGCCGAAAAATTTCGCGGTGTCGCCGTGTCCGACACCGGAGTGGACGATGTGGCTGCTCTTCAATCCGGTCTTTGCCAGCACGCCGTTCAGATAAAGATTCGGCTGGCCATCGCGATACACCACCGCCACATGCGTCCAGTTCGTTAGGGTTGTTGGATAAACGAGCGTCGGCACAAAATAATTCGCGCCATGTTCCAAAACGCACACGCCGTTGCGCCCGATGGTGAGGCCACAACCCGCGTGTTCCTTGCCACCAAAAATATCGCCGTGCGGAGGCGGGAGCACTTCGTTACGCGGCTCCTTGATGCGCACAACGCCGGTGTTCGCTTCTTGCGCCAGCGTGGTGTCGGCGTCCGGTTTGGCCCAGATCGCGAACGTGAAATTGTCCGGGGTGTCGAAGTTGCTCGTGCTGCCATGCTCCGCCAAATCCTGCGGTTGGAATTTTGTGCCGAGAATTTCCGTTCCGTTGCGCGTGACGGAATCAATTTGCGTCGCGTTCGGCGTCAGCTTCTCGCGAAAAACAACGAACACCGAACCTGCTGGTCCCAGTGACAACGGCATGTGCAACGAGCCTTCCGATTCTTCGTAAACGGCTGGCCTTTCGATTCGCCCGGAATCCGGCCACCAGAGCTCGGGCACGCGTCCGTTAGCTCGGAACGCGACCGAAGTTGCCACAGCTTCATTTTGCGGGTTGGCTACAAAATAAATATCTGTATCACCCGTGCCGCGGTGTTTGAACCGGAGTTTGGTCGCAGTTTCAAAATCTGGTTTGGAGCCGAGCGCAGCCAGAATTTCATCCAGGCTTTTGCCCCAAACAACGCGACCTTTGCCAAGTTTATGTTCACCGGATGGATTTGCCCCAGTATTGCCCCAGACTTCTTGTGCCAGTTGCCGCACTTGCTCGTCGCATTTCGGAAAATTTTCCATGCTCGGCGAGCGCTCCGGCGGACGGCCAACGACGGTTGCGCCGGCCTTGATCAAATCACGAATTTTGCGCAAGACTTCCGGCCGCATCGTCGGCAGTTCAGGCAACACCAGCACGCGATAGTTTATGCCGCTGGGAAGCGTGAGCATACCATTCTTCACCGTCAGATTCTTCTCGATGACCTCCGCGTTGATGTAATCATAGTCGCGGCCGGACGGCAGTTCTGGTATGCGGATGCCGGTCATCTTCGGTGTGTCTTCGCCGATGAAATACGCCACGTCGGCCACGGGTTGACCGGCTTGCAGCAGGACGCTGCATCGGCGCAGGTAATCTATCCAAGCCTTGCTTTGCTCGAACCAGGTGTTGTGCCGGTTGAACTCTGTGCCGAACCACGCGTTGACACCGGGCACCTTGTCGTCCCACGGTTGATGAATGTAAACGTGGAACACAAATTGATTGATGCCTTCGCAAAAAGCCCAGTCGCCGCGCGCCTTCAAATCGCGGGGCGAGTTGACGAATGCGTGTCCGCCCGTGAACGCTTCCGCAAACGCCGTCGGCTTGCCGTAAATGTGCGCGGCTGAAGAAGCGTCGCGCAATTCAACCCGGCCGAGATAACTGAAGTCGGAGGTGTCGGCGTAATTTCCGTTGGCCCAGAACTCGCCGCTGATTTCGTCACACGCTCCGCCATACTGCAAAAACTCCGCCGGGAAGCCCCAGTGCCCGTAATTTTCCAACCACATCTTCATTCCATGTTGATGGCAAAGGTCGCGCAGGCCGCCGACATAATCGCGCGCAATCCGGTCGGCCACCAACCGTCGTAAATCCCACAGAAAACGATCGGATTGATCAGCGCTCCCGACAATCCGGCCGGTCAACACGGGCAACCACGGCATCGGATCGTAGCCATAACGTTTCTCGAAATCCGCGCCAAATCCATCCGTCCAATTTTCAGGTCCCTGCTCATAGCTGTCGGCCACCACATGTTTCCAAGCCTTGCGTTCCGCAGCCGGCACCCGTTTCAACAGGTCGCCAACATACGCATCGAAGTGTGATTTGAGAGCCGCGCGATTCATCTTATCCACTTCCGGCCCGGTCGCCTCGACTGGCGCGGGACCATTGCTTGTGCCGGTGGGAGCCATCGCGGCGCGCGCTACGATCCAATCGCCAGCGGGCACGTCCCAGCGCAATGCTCCATCCTTGTCCAACATCTTGGTAAGATTGAGGACTGTTGTCGGATTTATGGCCAACCCCGGCACCTCCGGCTCGGTCTGTGTCGGCCAACTATAAAAATCAAACGGCGGATGCGGATCCTGAAACGCTTTGATCAGAGACTTTTCGGCAATACTGTCCACACGTGCGGCCGATGAAAGTTGAACCTCACCAAGCTCGCATGGCGCGGAAAAACTTAGCCGGAAAAATCTCGCTGGGGTCGCACCAAACGAAGCTACAACCGGAGCCAGATGCACCGGGCCAACGCTCACGCCTAGATTGTGCCGGTCAATTTCAAATTTTATTACGGTGCGAAAATGTTCGCCATCTTCAGACGCCTGCAATTCCGCCATCACCTTCACGGGCTTGATCGGTTCCACGGTGAGGCTGCGCGCCGTGAACGGAGCCTCCATCCGAAATTGAATGTTCGTTGAAGTGCGCTCTGAAATCGTTGCGATTTCGGAATCTCCATCGGGCGCTGGAAATGCCAGCACCGCCACGTCTTGGAACTCGCCCTTGGGCGAAGGGAGCCTGCCTTGAAAATGTTGCGGCCCGTGCAGACGTGTCTCTGGCAATGTGACATAGCGCATGGCCTGTTCGGGTTTCACCCACGGCCCACCCGACTGGCTCCAGCCCGGCGAGTTGAAAAAACCGATGTCCACGCCGAGCCGGCCGCCTTCGCGCACGGCGTGCTTAACAAACTCCCACCACTGCGGCGTGAGCGCTTGCGGACCTTCCTTGGATGGCATGCCACTCTGACCGCTGATGATACCGATGTAGGCTTCGCCGATGCCGACGCGCTTCATCGCTTCAAGGTCTTTGGTGATGCCTTCCTTGGTGATGTGCCCGTCCATCCAATACCAATAACAACGCGGCCTTGTGGCGGCCGGAGGCGCAGTAAAGTTTTTCTCCAAATCAACCGCCGCACAGGTGCAAGATATGCAAATTATTTCGGCCAGCAGCAGAAGTATTGTCTTCATAACTTGATAAATTAAATGGTCCAGCCGGTGCGGTAATGCGGCTGGATAAACTGTTGGGCCTCGGGCGCATCTTTTGCGCACATTTTTTCTCCGTCCCATTCCAAAGTTTTTTGCGCCCGCAAAGCAACCACGCCGGACAGGGCAATCTCAGTAAGATGTCCACCCGCTTCAAAACTAGAAAAGGTGGGTGGACCGCCGCCGCAGGCGATCACCCATTCTTTGAGATGACCGGGACTGCGCGGCAGTGTATGGGGAATTTCTCTGGTGGCAGCATGCGTGAGAATGCTACTGACTTTTTTGTCATCTTTTAGCTTGATATATTCCGCGCCCTTCCACGGATCGCCAAAAGTGTATCCATTCTCACCCAACATTAAGACTCCCATCTTGGGTGATTCACCCAGAAACTCAACTAGCTCCGCCGGCATTACGTCCGGTCCCGGTTGCACACCTTGGTCATACCAGTTCACCACCACCGGCACGAAATCGTCGCGCTGGCCAAATTCATAACGAATCTGGTTTTTGTTGGAGTAAGTTGGCAGGCCAGTCAACTCACCTTGCGCCGCAATCCGTTTTGCATAGTCTAATTTCAGCGCCCGGTATGGCAGGTTTAAGCTATGGCAGCCGAAGTCCGCCATCACGCCGTTACCAAAATCATACCAACCGCGCCAGTCCCAGGGATGATAGTAACCCTTCTTGTAGGCGCGTTTCGGTGCCGGCCCCAGCCAGCCATCCCAGTGCAGTCCGGCGGGAATCGGGTCGCCTTTCTCCGGTAAGGCCAGTCCGGCAATACAACCGGCACCTTCAAACACCCAGCAATGCACTTCGCGCACCTGACCGAGTGCGCCCGCCTGAATGACTTCGATGGCGCGGCGCATATTCGGATCGGCGCTGCCTTGGTTGCCCATTTGTGTCACTTGTTGGGGATATTTCTGGGCCAGCTTCCTTAGGCCACGGGCCTCACCAACACTGTGCGCCAGCGGTTTTTCGCAAAAAACATGTTTGCCCGCCTTCAATGCCGCCGTGGCAATCAGGGCATGCCAGTGGTCTGGGGTCGTGATGACCACGCCATCCAAATTTTTTTTTTGTTCCAGCAGTTCGCGGAAATCCACATATTCAACCGGCTTGCACGGCGCCTTCGCCAGCAGCTTGCGCGACTCGGCAAACTGGTTTTCGTCCACATCACAAATGGCGATGATGCTGGCTTCGGTGATGCTGTTCATCTCCGCAAGTCTTCCGCGCCCCATCGCGCCAAGGCCGATATGCGCCACATTTAATTTGCCGCTGACATTGCGGGCGCGCAGGAGATTGGGGAAACCCATGACGACGGCTCCGGTCGCCAGCGTGGTAATTTTCAGAAACTGACGCCGTGAACAATTGCCGGTGGTCGGATTAAGCAGATGCACTTTCATCATTTGAAAAGTTGCGATTACGGTTCATTGACCGGCGGAATCGGCCGCACCCAAATGTTGCGAAAGGCGACCGCATTGAGATGATATTGCAACCCCAGCGGACCGGCCGGCTCGCGCATGGAGTATTCGCCCACGGCACAATGCGTCGTGGTGCCCCTAAACGCCTGATGGTTTTGCACCACCACCCCGTTGAGAATCACGGTGGCATAGGCCGGAGTGATGACTTCGCCATGCTCGCCGAAATGTGGCACTGTAAAAATTATGTCATAAGTCTGCCACTCGCCCGGCGGAAGACACGCGTTAACCATCGGCGGATGCTGCGCATAAATCGCCCCTGTTGCTCCATCTGGATAGGTATTGTTCTGAAAACAATCAAGCACTTGGATTTCATAGCAGCCCATGAAGAATATTCCGCTGTTGCCCCGATTCTGTCCCTTGCCGCTGGCAGGCAAAGGCTCGCGGAATTCGGCATGCAACTGGATGTCGCCGAATTTCTGCCGGGTGAAAACATCTGTCTTGGTCGAGACGGCTGCACCATCCTGAATCATCCACGGCGCGGGATTACCCTGCGAATCTATCCATTGCGCAAGGTCTTTGCCATTGAATAAAACGATGGCATCGCTTGGCGGCGAAGCCAATGCACTGAATGCGCCAGGCTTGACAACCGGAGGCTGCGGCCGGGTTGGATCATGAACATGCCACCGACCACTTGGCTCCATTGGCGTGTCTTGAAATCCCGCAATGCCATTGATCTCAATTTCGTGAAATTTCGGCTTCGGCGCGACCTGAACTTTGTTGGTCTGCGCAAAGACAGACATCGCCTCAAGACTGGCAATTAACATGATGGCAGAGACCTTATGTTTCATGGGAAAGTTGTTTTACTGTAATGTCACTTCTGCATTGTTTTCAGCTAGCGACCACCGGGATAGTCAAGGTCTTAGCAGGGAAATCGCTGGACTCGACTTTCAGGATAATTATTCCAGGCTGCCCCTTGGGGCGCAGGATGACTTGAGATCGCCCATGCCATGTTGTGCCTTTGTCCGGGTTGCGGAAGCTATAAATGTCTTTGTGATAGCCGTTACCGCACGCCTCCAAAACGCCAACTCCCGAAACTTTGTAGCTCACGTTGTAGCGTCCGGGTTGCACAACCTGTCCGCTAGCATCCACCACCTCGACATTGATATAGGCCAGATCGCTGCGACTCGTAGTGATTAGAGAACGGTCACTCGTTAAGCGAAAGCCCACAGGCTTTCCGGGCGTGATGATTTTTTTGCTGACCACAACATTTCCATTTTCAATTCCCTCGGCCAGCAGTTCTCCGGCTTTGTAGGGAACTTTGAAAACGTGGTCCATTTTAACATAACCGCCTTCGTCAGGAGTGTTCGTGAATTCACCCACGATCTGGCCGTTAAGCTTCAGCCGCAGCTCGGGTGCGCGACATACGACCCGGACATCAATCGGCTTGCCGGCGAACTCCGGCCAGTTCCAACACGGGTATTCATTTGGATTGGACCAGCCTTGCCGCGCATATTCAGAACCGGCCGGCAAAGGTTCTAACACAAGAACTTCTATCTGGCTGGTGCCATTGATGACGTTGCGGAATAACTGTCCGCATTTTGGATAGCCCGTGATGTCGATTAAACCACAGGCCGCCGCATAGGATGGAAATCCGACCTTTTCCCCTTTGAGGCCCACCCATCCGCTCCAGCTTTCCCCGATATACTCAAAGCCCGACCAGACGAATGATCCAATCAAGAAATGGTTTTTTTCCTGTTGGTTCCACACTTTGGGCATCACCTCAATATCAGGATTGGATTCGGTGCTGATTTGCACCCAATCGGGGTGAAGTTTATTGAAACGTCCAAAGGCCGCTTCTGTGTAGTTATGGCCCTTCACGTCTTGGAGGGCCAGAAAACCAAACATGTTCGTCATTTCAAAGTCTCCGCCCCCCAAGGCTGTTGTGTAAGGCCGCGCCGAGTCCCATTTTGCCGCTTCGGTCTTGAGCCGGGTGAATACCTCGCAGCCCATAACCTCGCCCCCGTCTTTGGCGTCGAAGATGATTTCGTTGCCAAAACTGCGCATGAAAATGCTCGGGTGATTTCGCGTGCGGCGCACCCAAAGCTCAACGTCGTTGGTGCCCCATTTGTCGAACAACTCTCCGCCATAATCCTGCGGGGTTTTGTGCACCGTCCATTGGTCGAAGGATTCGTCCAGCACCAGCAGGCCCACGCGATCACACGCTTCGTAGAAAGCATCGCTCTCGGGGTTATGCGATGCGCGGACGGCGTTGTAGCCGTTGGCCTTCATGATCTCCATTTTACGCAAATCCGCCCGGTCATAGTCGGCGGCCCCCAGCAATCCATTGTCATGGTGAAGACAGCCGCCCCAAATCTTTATGGTTTTGCCATTAAGTTGGAACCCGTTCTGTGCTGTGAATGAAATCGTGCGAATGCCAAAATTCTGACCGACTTCATCCAAAATTTTCCCGCTTCGAACAATCTGGACTTGTGCATGATACAGGTTCGGCTCTTCCAAACTCCACAGTTTTGGCTTTTTCACCGTCAGGGTTATTGGCGTAATGTTTCCTGAAATTTGCGTGTCACTTTCTGCGACGGTCTTGCCCTGAGAGTCAGTTATTCGGACGTGCAATTGATCGCCTTCCGATTGCGCTTCCACCTCGCTATTGATGACGACCTTTGCCAATTGCTCGCTGGTTTCGGGAGTCGTAATTTGCACGCCCCAGCGGCGGATATGTGTCGGATCAGTCGTCGTCAGCCACACATGCCGGTAAATCCCGCTGCCTGAATACCAGCGGCTGTTCAGCCCTTCGTTGCGCACCCGCACAGCCAGAACATTTTCCGAACCGGGTATGAGGTATGGTGTGAGGTCGTAATAAAAACTCGTGTAGCCGTATGGACGCTCGCCGAGGAGATGGCCATTGAGCCAAACATCGCTGTTCATGTAAACCCCACCGAACAATATCTCGAAATGCTTTCCCGCGTCGGCGGCTGGGATTGTGAAATGTTTGCGATACCAGCCAGTGCCGCCCACGGTATAGCCCGCAGCCGTCCCGCCGATTGCACGACTGTCGAATGGCCCGACAATTTTGCGCTTGGTGGACTCCGGCGGCCGAAAACCACCGCTTCCGGTGTTATTATACAAGCAGATGGCGAGCACATTAGTTCCCGGCTTCAGAAACTTTGCCGCAACTTTATAATCACGATTCTGATCCCAGGCTGAGATACATTCGCCTTGCGGCTGGTTCTTAGGCATCACACCTGTTTCGCCAACCTTCTGGCCGTTCACGTAGAATTCATCGCAATCATCAATGCGCCCCAGGTCGAAGATGACATCCTGGCCTGCCAACCCAGTCGGCAGAATCACTTCCCTGCGAAACCAGTAATATGTTTTCTGCAAACAGTGGGGAATCAATACCGGCAACGTGATTTTTGGCCAGGCTGAGTCGTCGAAAGCAACAGCGGCGTAGGCATTATTATTGCCGGTCGTGAATTGCCATTCGCCACAAAGAGGCTGGAAACTTGGCCCGCTAACATCTGCCGGCAAAGGTTCAACGCTCCAGTCGTGCGGCAGACTTACTTTGCGCCAATTTTCAT
>Ga0208872_1002660_pt1 | contig 10252 bp, 5 predicted proteins | sample CryBogCBH12Aug08_FD_185508 | JGI IMG/M metagenome (GOLD analysis project Ga0208872, IMG submission 185508) | Freshwater microbial communities from Crystal Bog, Wisconsin, USA - CBH12Aug08 (SPAdes) | ecosystem: Environmental > Aquatic > Freshwater > Lake | place: Crystal Bog, Wisconsin, USA... | reverse complement strand
CAGCAGTTCGCCGAGCACGCGCTCCAGTTCGGCGGCGTCCTTCACTTGCACGGCGGCATCGCGTTGCAGGAAGCTGCGGGTGATGTCGGTAAAATTCTGCATGTTTGGTCCGAAGACGATGGTCTTGCCCTGAGCACCCGGTTCGATGGGGTTTTGCCCGCCGATGGCGGTGAGGCTTTTGCCAACGAATACCACGGTGGCTGGCTCGTAGAAAAATTTCAATTCACCGGTCGTGTTGACGAGCAGGCAATTCACTTCACCCGGAGTCAGTTTTGTGCCGGTGAAAATCTCGTTGCGGTAAATAAACTTTACGCCGTGCGCTTTCAGTTTTTGCCCCAAGTCGGCGCAGCGCTCGAAATGACGCGGCACCAGAATCAAAAACAGGTCGGGGAATCGCTGGCGCAGTCGCGCCGCGATGTCGGTCAGTAGCAATTCCTCGCCGTTGTGCGTGCTGCCGGCCACGAGCACCGGCGCGTCATCCGCCACGCCGAGCTGCTTGAGCAAACCGCGCACATCCAGCCGCCGCTGTTCGGATAGTTTGGCGGCGTCAAACTTCAAGTTGCCGACCACCGCAACTGCTTCCGGTCGGCAGCCAACGGCGCGCAGGCGCTGGGCATCCGTCTCGTTCTGGCAGCCGACGCCGGCGAACGATGCGAACAGGTCGCGGAACAGAAAGCCAAATCGTTTGTAGCGCGGATAGGACCGGTCGGACAGCCGCGCGTTGGCCAGAAACACAGGGATTTTCAAATCATGCGCGCGCCAGAGGAAGTTTGGCCAGATTTCCGCCTCCACCAGCACGATCGCCCGAGGGTTGAGGGTGGCGAGCGCCCGGCGAACCATTTTCCGCCGGTCCAAGGGGAAATAAATTTTACCAATCTGGCTGGGCAGCCGTCGGCGCAGCTCCGCCATGCCGGTGGTGGTGGTGCAAGAGACGATGATTTTTGCGTTGGGCACGCGCGGTTCCAGCGCGTTGATAAGCTGAGTGCAGAGATTGACCTCGCCAACACTGACCGCGTGCAGCCAGATGATGTGCCGGTTGGTGATCGCCTGCTTGAGGGAAGGGTCGTAAATAGCAAACCGTTCGCCGAACCCGCGCTGCCAATCGCCGCGCCGCCGCAGTCGCCAGAAATAATATGGCGACGCCAGCCCGAAGAATATTATGAACAGGATGTTGTAGAGCGTGCGCACTTGGAAAACGGCCGGCTCTGGCTGACGGCAAAACAGAATCGGCACGCAAAATTGTCACACAAGCGTCACTAAAATTCAACCTCGGAAAAAAAGTAACCAAACGGTTACTAGCACTGGTAGCAGGAACGGCAGCGTGAATTTCAGGACGAATTCCAGAAACGCCGGCATCCGCACACCGCCTTGTTCAGCAATGGCCTTTACCATGAAGTTAGGACCGTTGCCGATGTAGGTGGCGGCGCCGAAAAAAACCGCGCCAATGCTGATGGCCAGAAGGTGCGTCGGCTGCTGAATCAGCAGGGCCACAACCTCCTCCGTGCCGGTCATGCTCCGCAACGCACTCAAAAAGCCGAGATACGTCGGGGCGTTGTCGAGCCCAGCGGATAGCCCGCCGGTGCCCCAGAATAAAATTCCCGGCGACGGCTTTACGCCCAGCAGAGTAGTTCCGCTGTGATCCAACCAGACGAGCGCCGGTGGCATCGTCGCAAAAATACCGGCGAACAAAACGGCGACTTCCGTGATTGGATGGAAATTAAATCCATTCGCGGCGTGAATGGATTTTTTTGTGGTGAAGTAGGATCCCGCCGCCGCCGCGAGCATCAGGATTTCACGCAGGAACGGCGGCTGGTTAAGAAACACCGCGCCGATAATTACGGCGAGAAAAACTAAATTCCACCGGCCATCAAATTTCCAGTTTTCCGGCACGGCTGCCGGTTTACGGATCGCGCGTGGCGCGTGGGCAAAATGGATTTTATCTACAGCATAAAACATTGCGAGCAGCATGCCGGTGGCAACGGCCCACATCGGCCAGCAATTTTGCGCCACCCACCAGAACGGCACGCCTTGCAAATATCCAAGAAACAGCGGCGGATCGCCAATCGGGGTCAGGCAGCCGCCGACATTGGCGATGAGGAAAATGAAGAAGACGATGTGATGCGCCGCGATGCGGGATTGGTTTAGGCGAATCCATGGTCGGATAAGCTGCATCGCCGCGCCGGTGGTGCCGAGCAGGTTGGCAATAATGGCGCCGAAAAGTAGAAACCGCACATTGCCGAACGGTGTTGCTACGCCTTTGACGCCGATGTGAATGCCGCCGCTGACGACGAACAGTGAGCCGACCAACGCGATGAAGCTGAAATATTCTTGCGCCGCGTGACCCAGGCTAGCGGCGTCATGCAATACCAACAAGTAAATCGCCGCCGTGATCGCGCCGAGACCGAGCGCAACTTTCGCGTAATGCCGCAACCACCAGCGCGGCGCGGCTACCGGTGCCAGCGCCATCGCGCCGAGCAGAAGCGCGAAGGGCAGAATTAAAAGCGGATTAACCGGTTTCATCATGTCAAACCTGTATCCCAACAGTCGCATCATTCACAAGGCAAAACCGCCCGCGCTAGAAAATCCAAGATTGATTCATGCCTGACTTTCACCAAATATGACTTGATGAGTTTAATCAGCGGCCAACCCGGCTATTCCTTGAAAAATCCCGTGGTGCTTTTCGTGCTTACCCTTGGGTTGATGGTGCGGATGTTAATGGCCGGGTTGGGCCAAAATTTCGACATGGATTCCTACCTAATCGTCACAGATGTTCTTCATCATGGCGGCAATGTCTACGCCGAAACCACTCGCTACAACTACGGTCCAGTCTGGTTCCAGTGCCTGCACTTCTTTGATTGGTTATCGGGTCACGACCCGAAAATTTTCCGCTACGCAGTGGCGGGATTTCTTTCGCTGGTGGATGCGGGAATTTTTTTTGTCCTGCTAAAAACCTTCGGCCGACTGGTCGCTGGGTTGTTTTTTCTGAATCCAATTGCGGTGTTGATCACCGGTTTTCAGAGTCAGTTTGATAACTTTGCCATTCTGCTGGCGTTGGCAGCGATGCTATTAATCGGCGACGATTTTGAAAAACCGATTAGTCGGCGTAAATTATGGGGCCTGTTGTTACTGGGGCTTTCCCTTGCCACCAAGCATCTGTTTTTCGCCTTTCCGTTCTGGTTGGCGATAAAACAAAAGGGAATGCTCCAAAAGTTTTTGGTTGGTTTGATTCCGGTGGCGGTTTTTCTTGCGGGATTTGCGCCCTACTGGTCGGTGGGCAAGACCGGTATCGTTCAAAATGTTTTTCATTACCATTCCACCACCCGTGATTTTTTCTACCACTGGGCGGTGCCGAAGCTGGTTCAATTTGTTTTCAGTAGCCAGACAGTCTGGCTGCTGCTGCTGGGATTTTTTGCCTTTGTCTGCCGGCGGAAAAGTGTCGTCGAATCGCTGCTGCTCTATACCGCCGCGCTGGTGGCGTTTTGCCCGGCGTTTGCCAATCAATATTTTGCGATTCCCGTTGCCTTTCTCGCCCTGCGCTTCAATTGGCTTGCGCTCGCTTACACCATCGCCATCACCTTGTTTCTGTTGGTCAATGAAAACGGCCTGCAACTGCATCTGCTGCACCGTGTGCCCCAGGATATTTACGGTTACATGGCTGTTTTCTCCCTCGGTTTCTGTTTGGTCTGGAGCCTTTGGCAGACGCAAATTTTGAGGCTGCTGCGAATATGCCTTGATGAAATTAGGCTGCAATTGGGGTTGGCAGCCACAATCAACAAGCCTTGAGTTTCGACGATTGTAGCGGTCTTTGACCGACACAGCTTGACGCGCCGATAATTCACGGCGAAAATTTCCGCGCTTGTCGCAGCACGAATACTCGTCGGCGACCCGCAACCTGTTCGCTGACATCCGGAAAGTTCCCGCTGTGCAAGGTCTTGCGCGGCGCATGGAACAGGGTGGAGCGTTGGCTTTTTCCGGCGTCGCCACCACTGCGCAGCCGTTCTTAGCGGCGTTGCTAAAGCAATATTTTCCACAACGACCAGTAGTCATCGTCGCTGAAAACCTGAAACAACAGGAAAGCTTTCAGCAAGATTTGGAAACTTGGTTGACGGTTGATTATAAAGTCCAAAGTCCAAAGTCCAAAGTCGAGCCGCCCCAGCTTCTATCTGCCAGCTCCCAGCTCCTTTTTTATCCCGCATGGGAAACCTTGCCGCACGAGGGTAAGCTCCCGCACGCTGATGTCATCAGCGATCGCCTGCAAACACTGGTGGCGCTTTCCGAAATACTCGCAACCCGTAATCCGCAATCCGTAATCGTAGTTACGAGCGTCACCGCGTTATTGCAAAAAACCTTCGCGCCGGACGAGGTGAAAGTCCGCACGCGGCGGATTTCGCGTGGCGACAAAATCGCGCCGCTCGATTTGATTGAATGGCTGGAGGAACAGAGCTACGAGCCGGAAGCGCAAGTTTCGCAGAGAGGCGAAATCGCTTTGCGCGGCGGCATTGTGGATATTTTTCCACCGACCAGTCCATGGCCGGTGCGACTGGATTTTTTTGGCGACGAACTGGAATCGCTCCGCTTCTTTGATCCGCAGACGCAAATTTCGCGCGAGGAAATTTCGGAAATAACGCTGCCACCGGTGGGGGAAATCGGCATTCTCAAAAAATGGATTCAGGCACCGGGAGCCAGCCGCCAGAATGGTGGTCGCCAACCGGTAACCTTGCTGGAACACCTGCCGCGCGAAACCATTTTTATTTTTTGCAATGCGGAACTGCTCGCCGTCCACGCCGAAAACTACGCGCAACTGATTCCGCCGGACGATCCGTTTTTCATTTCGTGGCCGGATTTTCAATTGGAATTAAATCGGTGTGGTTTCACATCCATTGAATTGGGCGAAGACGCGGAACCCGGCGAAGCCAATCCGCAATCCGCAATCGCCAGTCCGAAATTTGAATCGCTTGACGCCTTCCGTCCGCTGGCTGAACGCGCGCCGGAGCCGCAAATCGCCGAGGCGCAGCGGCGGGAATTTTTCCAGCAGCTTCACCGTTGGCTGCGGCAGGATTACGCGGTTCATGTTTTTTGTAACAACGACGGCGAACGGCAACGGTTCGAGGAAATATGGAAGGAACTTGGTTTTGCGGTTGAGAAAAATCTCGCGATCCAAATCGGTTCGCTCGCGCGCGGCTTCATTTGCGATGCAGCGAAACTGGTGGTTGTCACGGATGCGGAAATTTTCGGGCGCTACAAAATCCAGCGTCCGCGCCGGCAGAAATCCGCGCACGCGCTAGCGGCACGCTCGGCGCTCGACATTGACTTCACGGATTTGGAAGAAGGCGATCTGGTGGTGCATCTGCAACACGGCATTGGTCGTTATCTTGGTTTGAATAGTTTGCCGGCGTCTGTAAGTAATCGGCAATCGGCAATCGGCAATCAGCAATCCGAAACCGAATGTCTCGTCATCGAATATGCGCCGAGCGGCGACGCGGTCGAGCTGCCAAAACTTTATGTGCCGGTCAGCGAGGCGCATCTCGTCAGCAAATATGTCGGCGCGGGCAGGGCGAATCCACCGTTGAACCAACTTGGCGGCACGCGCTGGGCCAAAGCGAAGGAACAAACCGAGAAAGCCGTGCGCGACATCGCGGCGGAAATGTTGCGCATCCAAGCCGTGCGTGAAACGCAGCCGGGTCATCCGTGTAAGCCGGATACACAATGGCAGCGGGAATTTGAGCGCGCGTTCATTTATGAGGAAACGCCGGATCAAATCACCGCCATCGCGGAAACGAAAACCGACCAAGAGCGCGCCAAGCCGATGGATCGGCTCATCTGCGGCGACGTCGGCTTTGGCAAGACGGAGGTTGCCATTCGCGCGGCGTTCAAGTGCGTGATGGACGGGAAGCAGGTGGCGATTCTGGTGCCGACGACGGTTCTCGCACAGCAGCATTTTAATAATTTTCGCGAGCGCATGGCGGATTATCCGATTCGCGTGGAATTGCTCTCGCGCTTTCGCACGAAACGCGAACAGGCAATAGTAATCAAAGATTTAGCGGCGGGCGCGGTGGACATTGTCATCGGCACGCACCGAATTGTGCAGGAGGACATTGTGTTCAAAGATTTGGGCCTCGTGGTGATTGACGAGGAGCAGCGTTTCGGCGTGCTGCACAAGGAAAAGTTCAAACGGCTGCGCACGATGGTGGACGTGTTGACCTTGAGTGCCACACCGATTCCGCGCACGCTTTACCTTGCGCTCACCGGTGCGCGCGACATGAGCACCATCCAAACGCCGCCGCACGACCGGCTGCCGGTGGAAACCATCGCCACGCCGTATGACGAACGCACGATTCGCGATGCCATCAAGCGCGAACTCGCGCGCGGCGGCCAGGTTTTTTTCCTGCACAACCGCGTGACGACGATTGACGCGATGCGTGACAAATTGCAGTCGCTTGTTCCCGACGCGCGCATTGTCGTTGGTCACGGCCAGATGCACGCGGACGATTTGGAAGAGGTGATGACGAAATTCGTCAACAGCGAAGCGGATGTTTTACTGTCCACCACGATCATCGAGAGCGGCCTCGATATTCCGAACGCGAACACGATCATCATTGACCGCGCCGACCGTTTTGGCTTGAGCGAGCTTTATCAATTGCGCGGCCGCGTCGGCCGTTACAAGCATCAGGCTTACGCGTATCTGCTGCTGCCGCGTCACGCGCGCCTGCTCACGGATGTGCGCAAACGCATCAGCGCGATGAAACAATACGCGTCGCTTGGCAGCGGATTTAAGATTGCCATGCGCGACTTGGAAATTCGTGGCGCGGGAAATTTGCTCGGCGCGGAACAAAGCGGCCATATCACCGCCGTCGGCTTCGAACTTTACTGCCAGTTGCTCAAGCAAAGCGTCGCTTCGATGAAGGGCGAGAAAATTAAACCGCGTGTCGAGGTGCGCGTGGTGTTGGATTTTCTGGAAATGAACCAGCGGCGCGAGGCTTTGGGCGTGGGGCGCGAGGAGGGAAAAGCCTCAAGTCCAGCGCCTCACGCCTCGCTGCCTGAAAACTACGTCACCGAGCCGCATCATCGCATTGAGATTTACCGCAAGCTGGCGCAGGCGACGGACAAACTGGCGCTTGAAAATTTGTCGAAAGAATTGCGCGACCGTTTCGGTCCGCTGCCGCCTAATGTGGAACTGTTGCTGACTGTCGGTGAGTTGAAAATTATCGCCGGCGAAAAAGGTGTGACGAGCATCGAAGTCGAGGAAGATAAACTGAAAATCACCCGGCACGGCGGGCTGTTTCAACTCGGCGGTAGGTTTCCACGCCTCACCAAAAGGGAACTCAAGGCGCGGCTCAAGGAAATCAAGCGGTTGCTGCTGGCCATTTGAGCGCCACCGGTGGCGCGTTTTAGTTCCAGTCAAAAACCGTTTCGGCGTCCAGATATTTCCACGTTGTCCCTTTGCTGATGCGCGGCGTGGTGCGGCCGAGGTAGGAAATTACACGATGCTCGCCAGTTTTTTCCACCGTGAACACCAGCGGATTCACCAACCGACCGACTAGCAGGTTGACTGACTCCATTTTTATTTGCACCTCTGCCCGGCCTGCTGCCGTGGATTCCCCGGTTTTCACGAGGCGGAAAACAAAGGGCCGCTTCCGTTCCAGCGAGATGAAATGTAATTTCACCGTGTCGCCACGCATTAACTCTTCCCAATGCGCGAGCAGAAACGGATACAACGTGTCGTCAATCACCATGTCCGTTGGCAAATTTTGGGCATCGCCTTTGGGCGGATTCAAACCGTTGCCGTAGCTGATGAATAACTTCGACTGCGCGGGATTTTTTGAGTCAGGCGCGATTTCAATGCGGCCGGAAACGTCGGCCTGAAATTCCTGCATCTGATACGAAACGAACCGACTGGATTCATAGACGATATTTTCTACGGCGGCGGGCGAACCGTTGGTGGTGGTAAATTCGCGCGTCACGCGGACGGTGTCGCCGGTGCGCACGGCGGTGCGGCGGAACTGGTATAGAATTTTTTTTCGGTTCGAACCGGTTTCATAGAGCGTGCCGGTGAATATCTTCGGATTGGCAAAATCAAACGTGCCGGCGGTTGCCGGCGGCACGGTGTCGGTGGCCAAAACCACTGAACCGGTGGCGAGCCACAGCATCAAGCCAAGTCGGCTCAGGCTGCGGCCAAAAAGTCGGACGAAAATCATCCGACGAGGATGAGTGGTGGCCCGGTGAACGGCAAGGGGGAATTCCGACTGCGTCCTAATCGCAATCATTTTCTTAATCATAAGCGTTGTCCCAATGGGATTAAGATTAGGATTACGATTATGATCAGGATGCCACTGAAACTCACATGACATCAATAAATCTTCAACCACACCGTTTTCAAATACGCCGGTTCGGCGCGGCTGATGGGGAAATCCGGCGGCTGCGGGATGTAATGCCGGTGGAGGATTTTCCGCTGCGCACTCCGCACTTCCGTTTCTACGGTGGCGAGAAATTCTTCCGGCGGCCAGTCGGCGGCGTTGGTCGAGGCGAGCAGCACGCCGCCAGGTTTGAGGACGGGCAAGGCGGTGGCGACGAGCTGGCCGTAATCTTTTTCCGCGCGGAACGTGCCGTGTTCCTTGGATTTTGAGAACGTCGGTGGATCCAGCACCACGGCGTCGAACGCGCGGCTCTTTTTCGCCAACCGCCGTAGCCAGTCAAAGGTGTCGCCGTAGATGAAATCGTGCGCTGCCGGGTCGAGACCGTTCAGTGCGAAGTTGCGTTTGCCCCATTCCAGATATTTTTTCGAGAGATCCAGACTGGTCGTTCGCGCGCCGGCTTTGGCCGCGGCCACCGAAAAGCCGCAGGTGTAGGCGAAACAGTTTAGGAGCTGGGAGTTGGCCGTTGGCAGGTGGGGGAAATTAGCGGCGATGTGACCGGTCAGGAACCGCCGGCGGTTGTCGCGCTGGTCGAGAAACAGGCCGACGGAATAACCTTCACGGAAACTCAATTCGTAGCGGATGCCATTTTCCGAAATTTCGAATCGCTCTGGCGCAGCGTCTCCAAAGACGAGTTGTGGCGAAACTTCGGTGGTGGTGGTTTGACGAACGTGGCGCGACAAATTTTTGTGATACGCGCCGCGCGCGCCAAAATTTTTTGCGAGCCGCACGAGTTCTTCCTGCTGCCGAATGGTGAGCGGCGCGCCGGATTGCGAAAGGAGAAAATCGCCGATCTTTTCCACAAACCAGCCGGGCCAGCCGTCGCTCGCGCCGTGGATCATGCGAAAAGCGTTGGTGGCGTCCGGCGCGATGACGGCAGTGCGCAAGGTCTGGCGTGATTCGGCGGCAAAATCCACCGGGGCGGAAAATTTCACCGGCGTGCCGGTGGCGGGATGAATGAACTCGATTTCCGCCGCGTGCAGAAAAACGCGCGAGGACGCGGTGCCGTCGTAAAGCGTATCGCCAAGAATCGGAAAACCGTTTTCGCTCGCGTGGACGCGGATTTGATGCGTGCGACCGGTTCGAGGCTCCGCCTCAAACAGTTTTGATTTTTGAACTGTGAGTTTTGAGTTGGCTGGACGGAAAAGTGTTTCCGCAATTTCGCCGGTGGCACCGCTGGCGTATTTCTCGCCAGTGCGAACGAGTTTTGATTTGATGGTAAATTCTTTTTCCGGCACGACGCGGTCGGTGAGCAATAAATATTTTTTCCGGACGCGGCGGCTGGCAAATTGTTCCGTGAGCGATTGGTTGGCGAGCGGCGTTTTGCCGAAAACGAGGACGCCGCTGGTTTCCTTGTCGAGCCGGTGAATGATGGCGAGTTTGGCCCAGCGTGGCTCGCGGTGTTTCAGCCATTCATAAATACCTTCGCCGGCGAAGGGCGACGGCGCGTGCGTGTTCCAGCCGGCGGGTTTAGCCACCACCAGCAGATGCTCGTCCTCAAAAATCACACACGAAACCATGCGTCATGAAAACATTTTCCGACGCCGGAATGAAGCGCGAAACCAGCCGTAGTTGAAATCCGTGTTTCATCCGCGCCCATCTGTGGCTAAAATCTCCGCGTGCATCTGGCCCATCTGCGACTCCGTGACTTCCGCAATTACGCGCGGTTGGACGTGGATTTTGCGCCTGGTTTTCATTTGCTGCTCGGCGATAATGCGCAGGGCAAGACGAACATCCTCGAAGCGATTTATCTCATGGCCACGCTGCGTTCGTTTCGCGGCGTCGGTGGCGCGCAGATGATCCGGCACGGCGCGAAAGGTTATTTCGTCGGTGGCAAGTGG
>Ga0208872_1002658_pt1 | contig 10258 bp, 6 predicted proteins | sample CryBogCBH12Aug08_FD_185508 | JGI IMG/M metagenome (GOLD analysis project Ga0208872, IMG submission 185508) | Freshwater microbial communities from Crystal Bog, Wisconsin, USA - CBH12Aug08 (SPAdes) | ecosystem: Environmental > Aquatic > Freshwater > Lake | place: Crystal Bog, Wisconsin, USA... | reverse complement strand
CCGAAACGATGGCAATCATCTTGTCGGCCACATCTGGTTTTTGAGGGTCGAAATTAGCCAGGTGCTTCCCATTAATTTCACCGCCCCCGACAATCGCGCAATCTTCCACCTTGACGCCCCAGATCAAGGCGTTGTGGAAATGGCTGTGTCCGTAATCCTGATAACGGTCATAAGGGTTGGGTTCCGGCACATCGTAACCGGATTCCGCCCCCTGGATGACCGCTTTCGGCTGAACGACGAGCCGGACATGACTCCGGAGATGGATTGAAGTCGTCACATAGACTCCGGTGGGGAAAACCACCTCGCCACCTCCCTCGGCAGCGCAATGCTCGATTGCCTGGTTGATGGCCAAAGTGTCTATCGTTTTGCCATCACCCACTGCGCCAAAATCCCGAATGTTGTAGGTGGCAGAACGAAACGATGGCTTCGGAAAATCAGGGGGTTCACCAGCGTTTGCCGCCAGCGAAACTTGGAGGCCAACAACCCAGAACAGGGCTATTAACCAAGAGTTCCAATTAGCCTTAATCTTCATGTGGTCGGGGCTGGTGATATCCAGCGATTATCGGTTTGTTCCATCGTTTTTCAAGTTTGATTCATTATTTTCCCAATTTGCACCGACTGTTCCCTCCACGGTCGGGGTAGTCCGTTTCCTTTTTTCTTCGCAGCCTTCGCGCGACACAAGAAGGCTTGAGTCTGCTTCCGCGTTTCGCACAATTGGCGCGTGTTCAAAGTTACCGGTATTCTTTTTGTTGCCTGCTTGCTTTTGCTCGCAGGTTGCGCCACCGCGCCGCACGACGATGGCGAGTTGCCGCCGCCGGTCTGGACGGCAACCAACGTCGTCGCCAAACCAACGGTTCCGCACGTTCCGGCCGGTGGCAAAACTAATTTGCCACCGGTGGTTCGCTCCAATCCGCCACCGGCAAAAATTTTCCGGCCCGCGCCGATGTTGACTTGGACTTCGCTCAACCGCTGGGCGGCGGAGCAGAAGCTCGCCGCGCCGCGCAAGCTGGCCAATTCGCCGGTGACGGCCTATGCCATCAGTTCCAAAAACGGCGTGCTGGTGCTGGAAATCGGCAGCCGCGATGTGACGTGGAACGGGCTGGTGCTGCATTTTGGCTTTGCGCCGGAAATCATTGACGACCAGATTTTCATCTACGGTCTCGATCTGCAAAAAAATCTGGAACCGCTGCTGCTCGGCGAACCACCGGCGGCCGGTGGCAACCGCGTCATCGTGATTGATCCCGGTCACGGCGGCGTCAACGTCGGCACGCACAGTGTGCTGGATGGCCGGTTTGAAAAGGAATTCACGCTGGACTGGGCGCGGCGCATTAAGCCGCTGCTGGAGACGAACGGCTGGCGCGTGCTGCTCACGCGCACGAATGACTCCGAAATGTCACTTTCCAACCGCGTCGCGTTTGCGGAGGCGCACCGGGCGGATTTGTTCATCAGTTTGCATTTCAATTCCGCCGCGCCGGACAAAAAACAGGCCGGGCTGGAAACTTATTGCCTCACGCCGACGGGAATGCCTTCAACGCTGACGCGGAACTATGCCGATTTGTGGTCGGACCATTATCCGAACAACGATTTTGACGCGGGAAATTTGCAGCTCGCCCTCCGGTTGCAAGCCGCTTTGTTGCGCGCCACCGGCGAGGAAGATCGCGGGGTCCGGCGCGCTCGGTTCATGGGCGTGCTGCATGGCCAGCACCGGCCATCGGTGCTGATAGAAGGCGGCTATCTCTCCAATCCCCGCGAGGCCGAGCGAATCGAAAGTGCCGCTTTCCGGCAGAAACTGGCGGAGGCGGTGGCCGGAGCGCTCCGCTAAAAGCGAAGATGGAGGATTGAAAATGGAGAATGGAATATGGCTTTGATAAAAAATTTCCGTGAATTGAATGTCTATCAGGCCGCGCGAACCGAGACGCAGAAAATTTATGAGCGCAGCCGGAGTTTTCCACCGGAAGAAAAATATTCGTTGACCGACCAAATCCGGCGCTCTTCCCGAGCGGTAAAGGCGATGGTGGCCGAGGCTTGGGCACGCCGCCGCTACCGGGCGGTGTTCGTCAACAAAATTGATGAGGCGTTGGGCGAAGCCAACGAAACTCAATCCTGGCTGGACGATTGCCTCGACTGCGGTTATATCTCGCCGGAAGAATTCAAGCAGATGGATTCAGCGTGGCAAGGCATCGGTGCCATGCTCAATAAAATGATTATCCGCGCCGATGATTTCTGTGGCACGCAAAAGAATTAATCCATCCTCCATCTACCATTCTCCATCATCGCCATTCCTGCCATGCCATCTTCCATCCTCAATCCGCCATTTTCGTTTGTGCTCGTTACCGGTGGCGCGGGTTTCATCGGTTCGCATCTGGTGGAACGGTTGCTGGCCGACGGCAAAAGCGTGGTGGTCATTGACGACCTTTCCACCGGCAGCTTGAAAAATCTGGCGGCGGTGAAAAAAAATCCACGTTTCCAATTCGTTCACGCTAAAATTTCCGACTGCGCGGAACTTGTGGAACTTGCCGCCAATGCAGAATTTATTTTTCATCTCGCCGCCACCGTCGGTGTGGAACTGGTGGTCAAATCGGCCTTGCACGTTTTGGAAGCCAGTTTCAATGAGACGCAGATTTTGTTGCGCGCCGCCGCCGCGAATTCTACACCGCTGCTGCTGACGTCCACTTCGGAAGTTTACGGCAAAAGCGCGAAGCCGGCGTTCAGCGAAGACGACGATCTGCTCATTGGCCCGCCCGGTCAGGCGCGCTGGAGCTATGCCTGCTCGAAGCTCACGGACGAATTTCTCGCGCTCGCCTACGCGCGCGAAAAAAACCTGCCGGTGACCATCGCGCGGCTGTTCAACACCGTCGGCCCGCGCCAGACCGGGCGCTACGGCATGGTGCTGCCGCGCTTCATCGCGGCGGCGCGGGCAGGGGAGCCGCTGAAAGTTTTTGGCGACGGCCGGCAAACGCGCTGCTTTTGTCTGGTCAACGACGTGGTGGAAGCGCTGGTGCGCCTGCAGCATTGCGAACCGGCGCGCGGTGAAATTTTCAACATCGGCGGCACGGAGGAAGTTTCCATGCGCGACCTTGCGAAGCTCGTGGTGAAAACGCTCGGCTCCAAATCCAAAATTGAACTGATTCCCTACGATCAGGCTTATCCGCCTTCGCCGAAAGGCTACGGCGTGACGGGTGCGCCAGGGTTCGATGACATGCGCCGCCGCAAGCCGCTGGTTAAAAAATTGGCGCGTTGCGTGAATTTCAAACCGGCGACGCCGCTGCGCGAAATCATCCGACTGACGGCCGAATAAAAATTTCGGCCTCGCCGGTGGTGGCCGCGAAAATTCTCCGGCCAGCTTCGTGGGCTGAGGCTAATTATTCGCACAACCGAATCGAATGAGCCGGTCGCGACGCAAAATGACCCCCCATGTTTGCAAAAAAGACTCTACCGTCCGGGGTGGGGCAACTGGTAGTTTTATGGCATCCCGCCTGCGAAACAATCGGCGTTGCCGCGCGTTGCCGGTGGTGGACAACGATTCACAACAAAACCAAATGCACTTGAAAAACCTGCTCGCCGTTGGGTTCGCTTTGCTCGCCGTCAATTTGTCTGCCGCGCCCGTTTGTCTCTGGTCGCCGTCCAGCGTGGAGCCGGGCGACGTGGTGCTGCTCACCGGTGGCGGGCTGGCAGCGGCAAAAACCGTGCAAGTTTGGCAGCTGCCGGATGCGAACACCATCGCTCCAGCGGCCAAAAATTCGGTGTCGGCTCCGGTAGATGCAAAATCGCAGCCTGCCCTTCAGTCTTCGGAAAGCTCGGTTAAATTTATTTTGCCGGCCAGTTTTTCACCGGGCATTTTTGCCGCAACGGTTGAAGCCGGTGGCGAAGCCTCGCTGCCGTTGATCATCAACCGACCGGAACTTTGGTTTGTCCAGCCGACAACCTTGCAACCCGGTTTGAAGGAAAATCAGGCATCGCCGGGCGCGACGGTGCAACTCATCGGGAAAAACTTCCTGTTGCCGGACGATAAAGGTTCGCCCCGCGTCGCGATTCGCCCGACCGGTGGCGAGTGGATTTCTCTCGCCATCACGAACGCCGAACGCTTCTCGCTGCGGGCGCAACTGCCCGGCAACTTGGCGGAAGGCAAATATGAACTGGCCGTTCACAACGGCTTCGGCGGCACGGCGGGCTGGAGCGAGCCGCTGGCGGTGGAAATCAAAACGGCCGACGCGTGGCCGGCGAAAATTTTTAACGTCAAGGAATTCGGCGCAAAAGGTGACGGCGTGACCAACGACACGGTGGCCATCCGTGGCGCGCTGGCGGCGGCGGAGAAAAACGGCGGCGGCGTGGTGTTTCTGCCGTGGGGCACTTACCGGTTGACGAATTATTTCGTGATTCCGGAGCGCACCGTGCTGCGCGGTGCCGGGCGCGACGCGACGGTTTTGCAATGGCCGGTGGACGAGCCGAAGACGCGCGCGGATTTTTCGCAATCCGCCGCCTATGGCGTTTCGCGTTATGCGGTCGAGGATTTGACGATGATCGTGCGCAAGGTGGACACGCTTTTCACCGATTTGAGCGATCGCAACGTGCCGAATGAGTTGAAGGCGCTGAAGCCGGCGGTTTCGCGCGACGTGTTTTTCCGCCGCGTGAATTTTCAGCATTGGCTGATGTGTAGCCATCCTGACCGCGAAGTGGCGCTGTGGAATGTCACGACGAACGCGGCCGGGAAAACCATTGCCAGCCAATTCGACGGCGACCACGCGACGCTGGTCCGCATCGGCGCAATGGAAAATTTTGAATTGAGCGACTGTCAGCTTCAAGGCGGGCAGACGCACCTGCGCGGGCTGCGCAACGCCCGCGAAACCGGCAATTTCTTCGCCAGCGGCATGGGTTACAGCTACGTCGAAATGGGCGGCGGCGCGCACGATGTGGTTTCCGAAAATAACGAGATTCACGGCTCGTCGTCGTGGGGCTACGGCAACATCGCGATGCGCTACGTTTATTCGGCTCACAACCGCAGCTACAACTTTGTGCGCGGCGAACGCGAGGCGATGACGTTGGACATCAGCGCGCTGCCAACGCCGGTCATCGGCAGCAACATCGCGTGGTTCGGTCTGCCGACGCGCGTCGCGAGTCAGACGCTCACCCTCACCGGCATCAAGGCGCAGTTCGGTGAGTTTGCCGGCTTGGCGGCCGTGATTCTCGACGGACCGGGCGTGGGGCAATACCGCATCATCACCGGTAACACGCCGACGGAGTTCACGTTGGAAAAACCGTGGTCCGTGCCGCCCACAACCAATAGCATCATCGGCCTGTGGAGTCTGATGCGGAATATGATTGTCTATAAATGCGAGGGCTACGATACCAGCGCGTTCTCGCAGCTCTACGGCAGCTTTTATGATTTCACCGTGGACAGTTGCCGCGTCGAGCGCAATCAGGGTTTGTGGGGCCAGAGCGGCTGGTTTGTGCAGTTTGATTACAACGACGTCGCCTTCGCCAACAGTTATCATCCCGGCATCGGGCCGCACGGCAACAATCCCGAAGGCAATTTGCCGTTCAGTTTCGTCGGCTTGACCGACGGCGTTTTGCGCATCACCAAATTCGGTTCGACGCAATATGGAAAGAAACTGGTCTTCGTCAACGAAGTGACGCCGCGGCCGGTTCCCGGTGCCCGATTTGTCATCGTAAAGGGCAATCACCTCACCTACAACCAGCGCGTCGCTTTTCCGCCGAGCGCGGAAGCGCTGCCGCATGACAACGGCCAGGTGCGTTTTGTGGATGTCGTCGTGGACGGCAACCGCGTTGAACATTCGTCCGCCGCCGTGCAAATTGGCCCGTCGGCCCGGAATGTGGTCATCGCCAACACGCGCTGTGACGATGTGGCCACTCCGTATCTGCTAGCGAAACCGGACGCCGTTCTGGTGCTGGAATCGGAAAAGAAATAACCATGCAACGCTGATGAACACCCGCCAGACTCCGCCACCAATCCGCCACCGGCTCGCCGGTTTCAGTGGCGCGCTCTTCGCGCGCTTGAGCCAATACGACCACGACCGCAGCAATCTCCTCGTCAATCAGCAACGGCTGCCGTTGAAAAAAAATTCCGTGACCGGTGATTTCCTCGGCTCGAAATGGAAAATGCTCGTCCGCGCGGCGCGCACCGGTGACGCGGTAGATTTCACCGTCACGTTCCGCTGCGTTCGCGGCAAAGTTGAACAAGCCAGCGTCTCGGTGGATTTGGATTTCGCCGGCTGGTCGGAGAAAAATTATGTGCTGCTGCCGGCGGCGGCCTACAACGGCAACCGCTTTCTCGCTCGCAAAATTCCGTATTCACCGAAGCTGTATTTCGTGCAGGACATTGGCGCGGACAAGCCCGTCATCATTACCGATGTGCCGCGGTTGAACCTCGGCGAAGGCGTGTCGCGGATACAGGAGCGCAGTGGAAGTCTGGCGACACCGGCAATCGGGTTTCACGCGGAAAAATCGCGGCGCGGTTTTCTGCTGCTCACGGCGCAGGGCAACGACCTCGGCGACTACGGCATCAGCATTGAGGAAAATCGCAAGCGCGATCATGCCACGATTTCGCTAACCTCGCCCGTCATGCGCGAACTGCATAATTACCGGAATTGCGATTCCGAATTTCCCTCGCTGGACGAGCCGCGCGATTTCAAGGCGGGCGACGAAGTGACGTTCAGTTTTCGCGTTTTTGATTTTGCCGCACCGAAGCTACAAGGCTTGTTCGACAAATTTGCGGCGGTGCGGAAGGATTTTATCGGCGAACCCAAAAAGAAATCCGCGCTGCCTTATTCCGCCTGCCTTTCGTTGCAGGAAGAAAAATTCAACCGCGACAATTTTGTTCCGAAGCACGGTTATTATTCCGTCGGGCCGCGCCAGAATTTTTTGCAGGACTGGCAAATCGGCTGGACCGGTGGCATGATTTCCACCTATCCGCTGTTGTTCGCCGGCGACGCGCGGACGCGGAAAAATGTTCTTCGCAACTTTGACTGGCTGTTTCCCAACGGCATTGCGCCGTCGGGATTTTTCTGGGACGCCGGGCGCAACGGCACCGAATGGATCGGCGGCGACATCCGCAAGCCGCACACCGGCAACTGGCATCTCATCCGCAAGAGCGGCGACGCAGTATTTTTTATCATCAAACAGTTTTTGCTGATGGAAAAACTCGGCATCGTCGTAAAACCCGCGTGGCGCAATGGCTTGCAGCGCGTCTGTGATGCGTTTGTGAAATTGTGGAGCGAAAACCAGCAGTTCGGCCAGTTTGTTCACTCGCTCACTGGTGAAATCTGCGTCGGCGGTTCAACCGGTGGCGCGATTGTGCCGGCGGCGCTCGTGCTGGCGGCGGATTATTTCGGAGAGAAAAAATATCTCGCGGTCGCGGAAGCCGCCGGTGAAAAATTCTACCGCGAGTTCACCGTCAAAGGCTTGAGTTGCGGCGGGCCGGGCGATGCGTTGCAAAATCCCGATTCGGAATCGTGGTTTGCGCTCGTCGAAGCCTACGTCGCGCTGTTTGAGGCAACGGGTAAAAAAATCTGGCTCACCCGCGCGGCAGAAACTTCGCGGCAATTCTCCACCTGGGTCGTTGGCTACGATTTTAAATTTCCACCGCAATCTACCTTTGCCAAAGCCAGCATCCGCACCACCGGCTCGGTCTATGCCAACACGCAGAACAAGCATTCCGCGCCGGGGCTTTGCACGTTTTCTGGGCTTGGCCTATTCAAATTGTTCCGCGCCACCGGTGACCGGTTTCATCTCGACTTGCTGCGCGACATCGCGTTCGGGCTGCCGCAATATTTGCCGCATCCGCTCAAGCCGGTTGGCGACGCCAAGCCCGGCTGGATGTGCGAGCGCGTGAACATGACTGATTGGGAAGGTTCGGAGAAAGTCGGCGAAACTCACAAGATGACGACATGGGCGGAAACGTCGCTGATGCTAACGACGATTGAGATTCCCGGCCTTTATGTTCAGCCGGACAAATCGCTCGTCGTGGCGTTCGATAACATCACGGCAGAAATTGTTTCGGGCAACGCGAAAGAAATTCTCGTGCGGTTGAAAAATCCGACGCCGGCGGTGGCAAAGGTGAAAATCTTTTCCGAAACGAACCGCGAAGCAAAAAAACCGCTGGCGGAAAATTATCTTTTCGACGCTCGCACCGAAGAATTCAAACCGGGCGAGAGCCGGGTGATTTCATTTCAGAAGCTTGGCGAAAACCTTCGCTAAAATGAAAAAGATAAAATGCATTGATGCGGCAATTTGGATTGTTGTGTTGGCGCTTGCATCGTTGATGCCGGTGCAAACAATGGCTGGAACTTTTATCAATGATACTCTCAGCAGCGCGGGCGATTACACGTTCGTGACCAGTCCGCTGATGAGGGAATTGTTATCTGCCGACCGGCGCACGCCGCCGGCTGACTGGCAAATCCGTTCCGGTGCGGCGGGAATCAACACCAATTGGGAAACCAACAGCACACTGCCGTGGTTCATCGAGTCGCAAAAGGAAGGCTGGGATTGGATCGCGTCCGGCGTGGCGATGACCAACAAGGATTCGATTCGCTGGGGGCTAAAAATTTTGGCGTGGGGCTGGGCGCGGATGGAAAATGACGGCAGCTTCAAGCATCCGGACAATTATCACAGCGCCTCTTTTTTCATCGAAGCGACGGCGCACAGCATTTTGCTGCTGGATAATTCACCGTGGCGTGCGGAGTTTGCGTCGCAACTCGTAGCCTTCAAACCCAAGCTGATTGCTGCTGCGCGGTGGATGATCCGGCCGGACATTGACGTGTTGAACTGGCCGGACGACGAACATTATCCGAAAATATTCGGCGAACGCCGTTACGCGCACCGGCGTTTTCTCGATGCGGCGGCGCTCGGCGAAGTCGCGGTGCTCTTCAATGACCAGCCGCTCATGGAAAAATCCGTCTGGCTCATTCGCAACGGCATTGCCTTCCAGCAGCCGGAGGGTGTGAATCCCGAACGCGGTGGTCACGACACTTCGTATCAGGCGCTGGGCTTGCTTTACGCTTGCCGCTATTTTCAAATTGTTGCCGATGACAAAATGCGTGCCGAGATGAAGCCGCTGCTCGACAAGGGCTTTAACTGGCTGAAAAGCCGTGTGCAGCCCGACGGCAGCATTGACGGCACGGGCAACACCCGCACCGGTCCGGCGGGCGAACTCGGCCGCAACGGCAAACCGAAGCAACTGGATTATCACACGACCGCCGTGGTATTTTCGCACTGGGCACAGCTCACCGGCGATGCCGATTTGGGCAAACTCGCGCAGCGGGTTTTCGACTTCGAGCAGAAAACCAAAGTGAACCCAAAATGATTTATTTCGGCGCATCCTATTATCCCGAGCAGCTTGACCCAAGCGAGGTTGAGCCGGATGCTCGGCTCATGCGGCAGGCGGACTTCAATCTGGCGCGTATGGGCGAGTTCGCGTGGAGCCGCATGGAGCCGGACGACGGCCAATTCGACTTCGGCTGGCTGGAAGCGGCCGTCGAAACACTCGCGCGGCACGGCATCAAATCGCTCTTGGGCACGCCCACCGCCGCGCCGCCGAAATGGCTGACGGACAAGCATCCTGATATTCTGCAAATTATGGCGGACGGTCGCCGACGCGAATTCGGCCGCCGGCGGCATTACTGCGTCAACAGCGGGAATTATCATTACTACACGAAGCGCATCGTGACTGCACTGGCGGAACGGTTCAAAGATAATCCCCATGTCATCGGCTATCAGCTCGACAACGAATTCATGGCCGAGCAGCCGCATTGCTTCTGCGATACCTGCCGGGAAAAATTTCAGGATTGGTTGAAGAAAAAATTTGGAACCATTGGGGAACTGAACCGGCGCTGGGGCATGGCGTTTTGGAGTCAGAGCTACCGTAACTTCGGCGAGGTGGCGATGCCAAAGGCCGGCGGCAATCCGTCCGCCGTTTACGATTTTTACCATTTCTTTTCCGATTCGTTTCTGGCCTACGCGCAATTGCAGACGGATTGCCTGAAGAAAACTTCGCCCGAGAAAGCGGTGACGCACAACGTCTGTTCCAGCGGCTTCGTCTATTTGCTCGACCTTTACAAACTCGGCCGCCAGCTGGATGTCATTTCGGTGGACAATTATCCGTTTGTCTGGACGCTGGAAAACGAATACGGCAACGGTGGCGACCGCGTTTACGATCCGGCGATGGCCAGCTTCGCGCTCTCCATGACGCGCAGTTGGCGGCGTGCGCCTTTTTGGGTCACGGAAGCGCAATCCGGCCGCAACT
>Ga0208872_1002657_pt1 | contig 10258 bp, 12 predicted proteins | sample CryBogCBH12Aug08_FD_185508 | JGI IMG/M metagenome (GOLD analysis project Ga0208872, IMG submission 185508) | Freshwater microbial communities from Crystal Bog, Wisconsin, USA - CBH12Aug08 (SPAdes) | ecosystem: Environmental > Aquatic > Freshwater > Lake | place: Crystal Bog, Wisconsin, USA... | reverse complement strand
CTTGTGGGGGGTCGAGAGTTTCGGTAACAACGATGTTTGGGTGCTCGGCGTGAAGGCCCTCTACTTCTCACACAATGCAGGAATCACTTGGTCCAAAATCCGGTCGAACGAATCTGGAGGCAGGAATCTAATTGATGTCTCATTTGTCTCTACTTCTGCAGGCATCGCCCTTGATTCAAACGGCCATGTGTACTCCACGTCTAACGCCGGAAACTCCTGGCGTGAGTCCAGATATTCATTGACGCCGAGCGATCCTCCGATGAAATCTGTAGCGAACAGTAAGGGTCGCTATTACGCCCTCGATATCTATGGAAATCTATGGGAATCCGTTGACGGGTCCAGTTTTTCCCTCTGCGCTAAGCAACCGGGTGCGCCCAAGATTCTCGAGACGAAGACGTCAGTCGGGCACATCGACGTTGTCGGGACCTTCGAGGGACAGTTAGAAATCTCAGGCGGCACGATCTACGTAGTGGGAACTGGAGCAGGCAACACGCCAATCGCGTACGCAGTTCCAGCTGAGCCGGTCCGAGCAGGGGTGCGAGCAAAGACTTCACTCGGCGTGAGTCGAGCGTCTCGACTGAACGGAGTCATCAACGAGTTTGGTCGTTCGATTCTGCTCACACCCGTCAGGAGTTCGACGGGGTTAGCTTTCGTTGCTAATTCTTCCGTTGCGGGAAAGAGCGGGCTTCTGGTCTTCGGTGGCTCAAGAAAAGTAGATCCATTCGCGCAATATCAATCGCAAAGTGGAGTTGTCGCTTTTTCCATTCACAGTGTCGATATAGCAGGCAAGAATATTTGCGTCTTCGCCACCCTTGTTGACACCGAAGGGAAAGAGACGAGTGTGGTGGCGCAATCTCTCGATCAAGGGACGAATTGGTCGTACCAAAAGTGAATCAAGGTCGTCACTAGTGGAGTCCGCTTTCTAGCGATCGTTGAAGCATTGAGCAAAGTTCAATCGTGAAGAACAGAAGCGCGAGGGAATCCTGCCGGACCCCGATGAATTCCGATGCCCAGTCAATCTCCTGTGTCGAATGATTTTGAAGGAATAGGTCTCTTTTGAGGAGTACGTTCCATTTGGACTCGCCGATCACTCCCGTACGTAAAATCCCAGAGTTCCTATCTGCCGCGCTCCGAGATTGTTAAGAGGAGTCAGCTCCTCTTCGCTAGTGTCCGCTACGAGAAGGGCTTGCGCGTCGACGGACTCAATCCGGACAGCATCCATCGTTTCCGCAACTCTGCAAATTTCGGTTTGTAATGAAAGCTCGAGGTGAGAAAATGAGAGTACGTAGCTTGGTGGAAAAACGGATAGCTGTATTGCAAATTTCGGCGTGGTTGATAACTGATATCCCCGAACAAATGGATTAATGACATCAGGTGAACAGGAGAATATTTCCAATGACTCGAAACTTTGACCTACCATTGAGCCAATAAACTCTGCTGAGTATCCATTCCGTGCGCTGACGGCTACACCAGAAGATTCGACCATGTATGCTAATCCGCAAACAACATCATTCAAGCCGAATACGACGATTCCCGTTTCCTGACCTTCCCCAGGATGTTCATTGGAGAATGTCGTAGTCAAGAGTTTGACTTGAAGAGAAAAACAAGGATCGTGGCGTCGATATTGTTTGCTCAAAAGTAGAAAGTCTTCATGTGAAGTTACTTTGACCGCATGCACAAGCCTATCTTACTAAATTTTCAGTCAGAATGGCGATGATGTCATGCCATGTCACGACTAAGGTCTTTAGGCGTTTCGTTTCTCATTGGGCCTCGGATTTCTCCATAAAATGTGATTCGCCGCCACGGTACGGTCGCGCCGAGTCGGTCGAGCCAGAACTGCAATTGCCAATAGTCCATGATGATCAATGAGTGCCGGATGGACAGATTTTTCGAGTTAGAAGAGTTTCCTTCCATCAAATCGTCGAGTCCTGGGCTCTACCTAGCGATGGGTGGAAGAGTGGTGTCTTGGGCGAAGTAGCGCCTCGATTTTGAGGATTCAACGGGTGCGGCCGATCTACAAGCTGAGTCAATTGAGCATCTTGTGCTGGAGACTCGGTTGAAAGTTGATGTGTCGAGGAAGCCTCGGAGGTTTCTACGCTCGGCTTCCCGAGGAGTTGGGGGGGGGGGTGTCTAACCGGTGGCTTCGATTACGTTCGGAGTTGCCAAATCTCCCTCAGAAACTGATCAAGACCTGCAACAACGGGCCAAGCCCTCGTAGCTCAGGGGATAGAGCATCGGTCTCCTGGTTAGCAGGAATGCGTGGCACCCGCTCCGCCAGCCTTGCAATTCCTGGGAATGCCGTGGATTGGACGGCAAGAAATCGATAAGTCTCGAGAAAAAAAGTGGTTCAGGAATGGAACCGGAGCTGCATCTGTCGGCACGGACGTTTGCCCCAACTGGGCGCTCAACGTGATGGCCCCGCACAAGCTCGCGCAATCCTATAGTTGGCCGCGAATGAGAGTTTGGGCCGCGCCCACACTGGATCGGTCGACGTGCATTCTTACGCGCTCAGGGTTGGTCCGGTGGCTTTCTGGAACGTTGGTCGGACCGTACACGAAGCGGACTAAGACTGGGGCAGGACCAAGAAATGTTTCAAGATCAATCGAGGTTCGACGAATGCTAAGAGATGACTTAATCAATCTCCGTGTCCACCTTCAAGGCATAAAGGAACGGCGTGGCAGCTGGGGCTTAGGTCCCGGTGTTGGCCAATTGATTGTGTATTTGCTGGGATATGAAGATGCTACAAATCGAGAGGTGCTCGCAGGTCTTGGCGAGTGGGTAAATTCAAAACATGGAGGTCCCGGAGAGACCAATCTTGTGTGGACTGGGGAAATCAAACGCTGGTTACCGGACATGCCGGAGGGCCCTCACTGGGAAATGGAAGGTGAGGCGTCCGATAGATACGAAGAAGCCATCTTTGGCACAATCATTGAATTTATCGATTTTAGATTGGCAGAAATTGAGACATCACTCGATTCATGAATAACCATTCGGAGGTTGGCTTGATGAAGGTAAGGGGCATTTCGGGTCTTATGATTTCCTAAATCTCGGGGAGTCCCAACCCCTGGATTCGGCGGTGAGGTGGGCAGGGCATTCGCGGGCGGCCCACGTTCGACCAGTCCTGCTTTTCCCGGGAATACCGAGGATCGGGTAGCGCAATATCCACAGATCTCGAGAAGAAGTGGATCAGGAGTTGCAATTGTCGCCATTACCGATCGGCTCAACTGGCCGCTCAAAATGATGACCCCGCATGAGTTCGCGTAGTCCTATAAGTTGGCTGACAAATGAGAGTTCGCGCGACACCCAATCTGGATCAGTCGGGTCTAGCCCCAGGAGGGCGTAAATGAGGCGAGTCGATCTCGTCTTCGACGAAGACACGAATTGGGTTGTCTTACTTAGACCAAATCATCTAGTTCAAATCGTTGCAGATTCCTACGGCTTCGAAGGCGAATACCAGTGTTTTCATACTCTGATTGACGGTAAGCCCCAAGAGCAGCGCTTAGTCGCACAATTTCTCGCCCGCGATGTGCTTAAGGTTCGCAGCGAGTACACAATCGCAATGGCACTGCAAGAGAATTGGATGGACACGTGACAAAAGGTCGCCATTTGAAGCGGGAGGAACTTGGGTCTGCCCCCACTCTTCCTAACATCCTGACCTGCCCCACGAAAAGTTTCCTCTCTGCTTGTTGAATTTGGGCCTTGATGAAAGGCTTAATTCATGCCACGTGCCTATCCCTCCGAATTTCGACGAAGGGCCATCGCTCTCGTCGAGGCCGGTCAGCCCGTTGCCAAGACGGCCGCTGATCTCGGTATCACCGACAGCGCCCTCTATCACTGATTCAAACAAGACAAAATCGATCAGGGGTTGATCCCGGGTCGCACGACAGCAGAGTCCAAGGAACTGCGCCGGGCTCGCCGACGGATCCGAGAGCTCGAAGCTGAGGTGGAGATTCTGCGTCGAGCGAACGAACTGCTGGGAACGGACGCCCGACGCCCAAAAGGATCTACCCGGTGATCGACGTTCTTGTCGACGCCGGGTTCACCGTGAAGCAGTGCACTCGCGTGCTCAACGTGTCCTCCCAGAGCTACTACGCCGCGAGACGTCGGCAGATGTCGCCGACCATGATGCGCCGAGAGTGGCTGACAGCACTCATCAAGGAGGTCCACGTGGCCTCCCGCGGCACCTACGGCAGCCGGCGGGTCCACGCGGAGCTCACCAAGGGTCGAGGGATTGAGGTCAGCGTGAATCTGGTGACGACGCTCATGCACAACGCTGGCATTGCCGGACTCCCGGGCCCGGCGAAGGTGAAGCGGATCAAGGGTGTGCCCACCAGCGACGATCTCGTGGAGCGCAAGTTCGCCCGCAGTGACCTGGACGAACTGTGGGTCACGGACATCACCGAGCACCGAACGCGAGAAGGGAAGGTCTTCTGTTGTTGCGTGATGGACACGTGCAGTCGACGGATCGTGGGTTGGTCGATCGACACCGTCCAGGACTCGCAACTCGTCGTCAACGCCCTCGACATGGCCATTAGACAACGCCGGGTGAGGCAAGGGGGAATTGTCCACGCCGACCACGGCGTTCAGTTCACCTCTTGGTCCTTCACCGAGCGCATCCGCCAGGCGGGGCTCCTGCCGTCATTCGGATCGGTGGGCGACGCGTTCGACAACGCCATGATGGAGTCGTTCTGGTCGAGCATGCAGAACGAACTCCTGGACCGCAAGCACTGGCGAACCAGACTCGAGCTCACGAACGCCATGTTCGACTACATCGAGGTCTTCTACAATCGCCAGCGGCGTCACTCGTCCCTTGACTACGTCTCACCAGTCGAGTTCGAGTTGTCGCTGTCCCAACAAACCGCCTGAATTCAACACGTCGAGTGGAAACAGAACGTGGGGCAGGTCACGATGTCAGGGGAACTGGGGGCAGACTCCTATTGCCTGTATAAGGCTGGGCATGTCAAGGAATGGCATATTTGAGGTTCCGCAAAGCAAGTCGACCAAGAACTTCGGTTCGACACATTCTTAGAACAATGCGCTTCTCTGCAGAGCCAGCGAATTGGATCGAGAACGTTAAGTGGATCCTCAGTTCCCCGATTAGTCGGAACTATCGCTTCGAGTCTGAGTACAGTAGCCAAGATCTTGAAGCGCGCTTCTCTTCGAAGTTGGGAAGACGCGCGCAGACTTACGGAATGAGAGTCATGCGGACTTCAGAACTGGGGAGTGTTCGTGATTTCGAGAAACGCGGTCCAGAATCAATTCAAGAACACGGACTATGGGGATACTACCTTGACGGATCTTTTGAACTTTGTGTTGAGCAATCAATTGAAGCGCTAGGCGTCGTGCCTCATTTGTACGGTCAGTTGACTGAGCTAGAGACCGAAGGAAGTATGATAGAGGTCAGGCTGAGGAATGTATATGCGCCGTTATTTCTTGTTGCATTCTTATTCGGAGTTTTTTCAGTAATTACTTTTGTGGTTGGGATCGCGCAGTTGGGCGTTGGAAATATGAGAGGATGGAGTCCCGCCGGAGTGGGCTTACTTCTAATTTCCTTTTCTCTTTTCACCATCATAAGAAGCGCGCGATTTGGTGCAGCCAGAAGCGAGTTTCTTTTTGATGCGTTACTCGATTTGATCAAGTAGCGAACTACCAAGTTTGGCCATCACTCTTCTTTGCAAATTGAAATTCTGACCACGTAGTTCGGGCGAAAGATCAGAAGAGCCGCAATGTTGAAACGGAACCTGACCCGCTAACTCGGACACCTAACTTGAGTCGGAGCACCCGGCTCAGGAGGGAGTCCCGATGCCCCGTCCCCGCCCACCAGAGTTCCGTCAACGAGCGGTCCAACTTGATGGAGAGAATTTGGTCGACGATACAGTGCGAGTTGGAAGATCGTTCGACTTGAGAGACCGAGGGAGAACTCGCCGCGGGGAACTTCGAGTGGATCGAGGGCCACTAAAACTCGATCCCTCGACACAATTCGCTCGAGCATGCCATCCCTATTCATTTCGAGGTTGAAGTCCTGGCCAGAAAGCCCAAACTCATGGCATGATCAGCACCACCAGCCTGCCTAGAGAAACGGGACGGGCGCCTTAGAAAGCTGCGCGATGATGGAAGTTTCGACGTTCTCCCTCGTCATTGAAGACTATATGCCTCGCACTCGCGGCGGAAACCTAGTTTGGAAAGTTGTGACGATCCTGATTAACGGTAAAGACCTGCTCGCTGAACCGAGAGACATATATATGGGTGCTGAATACAATCCCGAGGCTGCCACGAATGGCGCAATTGGTTGGCATCCGAGAGACATTCTCGGTAAGAATTCGCCATTGTTACCGCAAGTGCCACCCAGGCGGGTCGCCGTGTACATGGAGTCAGCGGGAGAAGTAAATGGAGGTTGTCGAGCCCCAATTATCTCGTCGGAAGGTGATTTTGTAGTTTGGAGAGACGTCAGATGCTACACGGCAGTATTCATCAGTCCAACTGAGGTTGAACCTGAATATAGAGACGATGGAGTAGATCTGGGAGGTATTCAATACGATATGGGCCTTCCAACATTCTGGTTTGATAAAGAAAAGTATGTCGCAGAAATATCGAGAGTTACTGACGAGTATTGGAACCGCCCCGCTTCGAATTGATGGGAGCACCACTGGGATGCCGCGTCGTGAAGATTCAGCTCAGCAGAGACGTCTTGGTGAATGCAACGAGGCTTTGCAATTCCTGATCCTTTAAATCTCCGTTAGCACCATTCCCTGGGATCTGCTGTGAGGTGCGCAGCACCGTCGCGGCGAGGCCCGCCATAGTGTGTTTTGCGAGAACAACCTCGTCCCATGTGTCCAACAGTGTCCGTCAGTGTCCAGAAGTGAGAAATGTGGCGGAGTGTTGGATTTCATTCAATCCAAACGGCTCTGTTTTTGGCTCTGCCTAGTGAAGGAGTTGATGGTCCTCTTCTTCGCGAAGGAGGTCATTGGCTATGGAGCATCACGAGTCGTCTGCGGCATCACGAGCGTTGTCAATGGAGCGTCTTGTGCAGATGAAGTGTCTAGTTCGAGAGTGCTTCCGACGGCGTGTCCGCTAGCGCACGCATGAGTAACAATCAGGGGAGTCAGTAAGAGAGATTGCGGACCCGGTAGATTCGAAAGAGTTCGGAGTCGCCAAAACTGCTTCAAAAGTGGATCAAGATTGACAACAACGGGCCGGGCCCTCGTAGCTCAGGGGATAGAGCATCGGTTTCCTAATTAGCCGGAATGTGTGGCCCCCGCTTGTTCGTCCTTGTTTTTCCTGGCTAAACAAAGGATGGGATGGCGAGAAATCCATCTATCCCGAGGAAAAGTGGATCAGAAGTGGATCAAGAATTGGAGTTGTCACCGTGGCTGATCGGCTGCACCGGCCGCTCAACATGATGACCTGTCGCTGACGCTCGAGTTCGCGTAGTCCTTTAAGTTGGCGGATAAGTGGGAGTTGGGTCTGCCCCCACTGTTCCTGACATCCCTATTGCACGGCACCCCCGTGCAGCCACGGTGTAGAACGATCAAGTTGCTACGAATGAAGTGAACAAGAGAATGGGGGCAACGCGGTGGAATTCAATGCGACCTTACGCGAAGCATTCTTTAGGGATCTTCGTGAGTCCATTTCAGATTGGACAAGTTTCGCTGAGCGGGCTGTATTGGGTGACCCAGAAATTCCCGAATCGATTGCTTCGTTTCCCGAATGGCAAGCACTTCGCGGGAGTTTGAACACCGAGGAATTGAGGATGGCCTTCACTGAGATCGTTCGGTACCTCCTGGAGGGGATCACGTTTTCAATTTTGGTGACGATTGATGGAGGTTCTGCCATGTCGAACGTCGAGAGGGTCTTTCTCGTTGACAATCAAGGAAAAGAATTGGCCCCAGCACTTCATGAGGAATTTGATCCAAGCGATTCGTAGCGGAACCGTTCCAGCTCTGATCAAATTGCTGAAGTTCGAAGCTTCGTGCTCAACGCAGAGATCGTTTCGCATTTTCTGATCTCTTGAGTCTCCGTTCGCCCCAGATCCAGGTGCCCGCCGCGAGGTGAATGGCATCATCCCTGGGTGACTCTCACCCGGTCAGCCTTGCTTTTACTATGGGAGCAACGGACGGGGCGGCCAGAAGTCGGAGCTGCATCTTTCGCCACGGCCGTTTGCCCCAACTCGCCGCTCAACGTGATGACCCCGCACGAGTTCGCGCAGTCCTATAAGTTGGCCGCGAATGAGAGTTTGGGCCTCGCCCGCACTGGATCTGTTGACGAGAATCTTGCGCTCAACGTTGGTCCGATTACGTTCTAGAACTTTGGTGGAACCGCACACGAAGTGGACTAGAACAGGAGGTAGGAAGAAGGAATGCTTCAAGATTAATCGAGGTTCGACGAATGCTAAAAGACGACTTAGTTAATCTCCGTGCCCACCTTCAAGGCATTAAGGAGCGGCGTGGCAGCTGGGGCTTAGGTCCAGGTGTTGGCCAATTGATTTTGTATTTGCGCGGATTTGAGGATGCTACGAGTAGAGAGGTGCTTGCAGGTCTTGGCGAGTGGGTAAATTCAAAACATGGAGGTCCCGGAAAGACCAACCTTGTGTGGACTGGGGAAATCAAACGTTGGTTACCGAATATGCCGAGTGGCCCTTACTATGAAATAGATTGGGAAATAGAAAGTGAGTCTTCCGATCGATACGAACGAGCCATCTTTGACACAATCTTTGAATTTATCGATTTTAGATTGACACAGATTGAGACAACGCTCGATTCATGAACAACCATTCGGAGGTTGGCTTGATCAATGTAAAGAACATTTCACGTCTCTTGATCTCCTGAGCCTCGATTAGCCCCATCACCTGGGGCCCGCCGTGAGGTGCGCAGCACCGTCGCGGCGAGGCCCGCCAGAGTGTGTGTTGCGAGAACAACCTCGTCCCATGTGTCCACCAGTGTCCGTCAGTGTCCAGAAGTGAGAAATGTGGCGGAGTGTTGGATTTCTTTCAATCCAAACGGCTCTGGTTTTGGCTCTACCTAGTGAAGGGGTGGATGGTCCTCCTCTTCGCGAAGGAGGTCATTGGCCATGGAGCATCACGAGTCGTCAGCGGCATCACGAGCGGCGTCAATGGAGCGTCTCGTGAAGGAGGTGCGCTCGGCGGGCAATTGCTCGCACCCGGTGCGACTGCGCGGAGAACTGATCAATCTCGCCACGGGTGAGATTCGACCCTCGTCACTGCGTGTCGCCTGCAAGGACCGCCGGTCCGTGCACTGTCTTTCCTGTTCCGCCCTCTACCAAGCCGACGCGTGGATCCAGGTCGCTGTCGGACTGAACGGTGGCAAAGGGGTGCCGGAAAGTGTCGCGACGCACCCGCAGGTGTTTCTCACACTGACCGCACCGAGTGTCGGTCCCGTCCACCGTCGCACCCCGTCTGGACGCTGTCAGTTCCGCGAGCTCGGACCCTGTCCTCACGGTCGCAGTGTGCGGTGCCGGTTGCGCCACGACAACAACGCCGACGTCCTCGGCACGCCGATCTGCGAAGAGTGCTTTGACTACTCCCGCGCGGTCCTCTGGAACGCCCAGTGCTCGAAGCTCTGGAATCGCACGGTCCAGGAGATGCGCCGGCGCCTCAAGGTTCTCGCGACGAAGAACGACACGGAACCGAACGACGTGTCCCTCAGCTATCTGAAAGTGGCGGAGTTCCAGCGTCGCGGACTCGTTCACTTTCACGTCGTGCTGCGTCTCGACGGCGGGGGTGACCAGATTTCCCCACCGCCCCCGTGGTTGAGTTCTTCGATGCTGGCGAACATCGTGAGCACCACCGTTCCCCACGTCCATTGGACGGGTCACGACGGACACGATGTTGTGTGGGGAGAGCAGTTCGATCTCGCGGATCTCACGTCGTCGGGCGAGCAACATCGCCGCATCGCTTCCTATCTCGCCAAATACGCGACAAAGACCACTGACGACTCCCTCGGGCTCGCCCGACGGTTCCGCTCTCGCGCAGACATTGAACACGCGCAGGTGGAGCCCCACCGCATGACTCTGGCACTGACGAGTTGGGACCTCGCGCAGCGCCCCGAGTTCGCACGCCTGCGTCTTGCGCACCACGCGCACGCCCTCGGCTACACGGGACAGATCATCACGAAGTCGCGTCACTTCTCGGTCACCTTTGCGAGCCTGCGAGAGGTGCGCGCAGACTTTCAACGCTCGAGATCTGACGGTGACCCGACGCTCGCGCACCTCCACTACGACGGCCGCGGCTACGACGACCCGA
>Ga0208872_1002655_pt1 | contig 10260 bp, 18 predicted proteins | sample CryBogCBH12Aug08_FD_185508 | JGI IMG/M metagenome (GOLD analysis project Ga0208872, IMG submission 185508) | Freshwater microbial communities from Crystal Bog, Wisconsin, USA - CBH12Aug08 (SPAdes) | ecosystem: Environmental > Aquatic > Freshwater > Lake | place: Crystal Bog, Wisconsin, USA... | reverse complement strand
CGTAATGACTGCGTAATGATTGCGTAATGACTGCGTAATGACTGCGTAATGACTGCGTAATGACTGCGTAATAATGCGTAATGATTGCGTAATGACTGCGTAATGACTGCGTAATGACTGCGTAATAATGCGTAATGATTGCGTAATGACTGCGTAATGACTGCGTAATGACTGCGTAATGACTGCGTAATAATGCGTAATGATTGCGTAATGATTGCGTAATGACTGCGTAATGACTGCGTAATGACTGCGTAATAATGCGTAATGACTGCGTAATATCTGCGTAATTTCTGCGTAATTATGGTGAATTTCTGCGTAATCTTTGCGTAACCACTGACGCATTTTTTGGGTTCCATTGTTCATTCCAGATAGCCGCCCAGCAGCAGCAGCCTAGCCGCCGCAGCCCATTCACATTGCAGTCCAGCGAAGGCCGCAGCTGTCAATCGCACGCAAGTTCCAGTTCCATTTCGGCATTGAAGCCTACCAGTAGTCCACATCAGAGCATCATCGCCCTCAATCGGCGTCACTTTGTTCCGGCGTAGCGCCCACCTCGTCGTCCTCGTCCTCGTCCTCGGCGACAGCCCCGCCTTCAGCATGGACTCCCTTTTCTTTCTGAAGATAGGTGACCCATCCTGCAACAACAAATACACCACTCAGTTCTGCCAGTGTCCATGCCAACAATAAATCCATCCGGTGGTGTATTTACCTTTTCTCAGATCGTCTGCGGCTTTTGCATGCGTATGGTCCTCGGCCATCGAGTCCAGAAACTTGTTGATGTCGGCCTCAGAAATCCCAGCTCCAGGGGCATCCGAGCAAGATGCTGTGACCAGGTCGTCAATGCTGGCAAAAGGGCAACGGAAGAAGGCGTGGTCCACCAAGCCCAGAAACGCCGGGCTGAGAAGGGGCGCATCGCGCAGCGTGCCATCCTCGTCGAACCTGTATAAGGAGCGCGAAAGTCACCAACCAACCCAGTCCAAAAATAATTCAAAGCTTTCGAACTTCCCATATTACGCAGAAATCATAGAATTACGCAAAACAAATATCTCATCACTCACGTTACGAAGCGTGCCTTCAGTATAACGTCCAGAGCCCTTTCGCTGCCCACAAATAGTGCTTTGTCCAGGAGGGGTTTCAAGGCAACAGCCATCACATTGTCCATGAACAGATAGAAAAAATGGCCATACATCGGGGTGGCGCTGCCCGCAATGTAAAATTTCGACACCTTGTCTGCAGCCATGGGGTCGATTGCTTTCTTCCCGTCAGGCACCTTGTAGGTACCGTCCAAGCGCCGCAACCGGCCAATCATCTTATGAAAGGTCCAGTCATAATGGTGGAACAAAGCGCCCTTCGGGGTTGCCTGCGTAATTTGAGTAAACATGCGTATATTGCCAACTTATGCGTAAAGATGTACATACCAGCTTCGATGATTTGCCTGCTGCTGCATCCGAGTCCGCGCGGACAATTGGCGGAACCAGGAATTCATATTTGGGTCTGCCATTAGCCCCCGCCCAGGCTGGGCGACTGAGAATGCACTCGTGTTCCTTCAAGCCAAGACGAGCTGCACTACTTGAGTCAGCATCCAAGTCATATCACTGGCACTGTGGTCCAAAACACACCTTGAATTGGCGCATGTGGTCGTGCGGTGCACAAAATGTTGTTGCCAAGATAGGCTCTTGCTTGTTTGAAAATAGCATACTTGTACTGCTTCGCATAGTTTACCAAGGAATATAGATATTGAGAGACTTCCTTATGCTGCAATACTTGCTCCAACTCATCGTCACTAAGACAATACCAAGCCACCGAACGGAAGAGGGCCATGCGCTCCTTGAGGTGCCCGGTCGATTCGATTGGAAGCAGAGGTCCAGATCAGGCAGGCCAAGGAGAAGGCCTGGCCAAGTTTCAGGCTCATGCCAAGAAACCTGCCAGATGAATTTATCAGCGTTGGTAGCAAAGGTGAAAATCAAATTGTTTGAACTTCATGCATGCTGCGTTGTTGGTTACTCACGTGTTCGTATTTTTAGCATTCCTGTAGCCAGTGGAAAACATTTGCTTGAGCTCCAGGTGTCTGCTCAGTACGCGACCGTCCTTGACACTCACCACCACACCGCTAGCACTCACGCGGCCCTTCACCTTTTGGCTCTTGTCGGGAGACAGCAGAGACACCTCGTCACCGGCAGATTCTGCTGATGCCCTGTGGCGTTTTGTGGCGTGGTCCGGGGTTACGGTGGCTTCTAAGACGTCAGGTCGGCCAAGACGTGCCGATCGCCTACCTCGCTTGCCTCGGGCACTGACAGCAGTGACAGGCGCAGCTTCGAGGTCAACTTCTTCTGCAGCCTCAGCATCATGTTCGGCTTGCGCGCGCCGAGGCTGCCTGCAAGGAGGATTATGTCAATCACACATTTTGGCTGTGTGCAATGTACAACACACATGCGACGCAGAGCTTCTTGCACAGCTACGATGTTATCTTCAAGAATGTCTTCAAGAAGAATATCTCCATCGTTAAAACCTACATCACTGCAGCAACAATTACGCTTGACGTTGACATTTACACAAACAAAGAAGAACAATATACAAAATGCAATTTTTCAGGTATTACGCAGTACTTTGGTAATTACGCAAAATTGCAGGTCTTTCGCAAAAAGTGTTGATTTACGCAAAAAGACAAGCATTACGCAATCACTTACTTGGCAGGTTGAAGCAGGGCGCCCTGACCTTCCAATGCCTCGCCACGGGCGCGCCCCTTCTTGCCAGAGATGCTGTCTTGGGCTGGCTCTGCGATTTCGAGCTCTTTTCTAAGTGCATCGTCCATCTTGGCTATAAGAGCTTTCTGCGCTTCTGAGCACCACTTGGCCTCATCCGGTGAGTACAGGGTGGCGCCAGCAGAGGGCGGAGCGCACAGTTGAGTGTGGCAGATGTGTGACGAACGAACCTCCCCCCACAACCCACTGAGTTCACGAAACACCTTTTCTTGTTCCTTAGTTCGCTTGCGATAGAAAAGGAGAACTGCCGCCGCATAGTAGATTCTCTGTGCGGCCAGCGGGCGCAAAGGGTCGAACTTCATGTCATCCAGCTGATTGAGCGGGAATTCATCGTCGTTCAAGCCCCAATTCACAATGTCGTTTATGTCGCGTTTCCGATGCAAATCAGGTTCCTCGCCAGCGGGCGCGGCTGCGATGTCGCCCTCCAGTTCGGAGTCGGCATTCTTGGAGCCTCCTTTACCGGCGGGCGCGGCCGATGCCGGCGCTGCCTCCGCTGCAGACTTCTTCGATCCAGTGTTGGCCGATGCTGCATCTGCAGCTGCTACAGATCGGCCTCGACGAGTTGGAGAGGCAGCTGCGGCTAAGGGCTGGTCGGCGGCGGCGTCTTGGTCGGCATCTGCGTCACCTTCTCGCAGAAAATTCGGCGGCTCTGCTGGCCTTTCTCTCCATTGCTTATCGCATCCTGCCAAAAATTTGTACTCCAGAATGCAAATCATACCCAAGCATTCCAATTCTTCAGCTGTGGCCAGCTTAATTCTGGTGAGCGACGGCATTTTCCTGTAAGTCGCCTCGTAAAAATCGGAGAACGATTGATCTGCGCAAATGTGTGCGAGTTGCAAGGTTCTGGCATAGGCTTCTTTGATAAAATCATCCTGTGCGTTTGCCGACTGTTCCTTGTTCCACGTCTTCAAAAAGAGTGGCGGGATCATGTCGGCATTTTCGCCGTCAACACACTCAATTCGAAATGCTGCCTTGATTTGTTTGAGACGATGTGGCCACGTCTTCAGAAACTGATGCACTTTGCTGGTGTATCCTGAAAGCTCATTCCATCCTGTTGTTGCTGTTGTTCGCATTTTGACACAAAAATTGTGTATGATCACAAAGTCCTGGAGAGTTAACGGGCATCTTTCATTGCCAGGCGCCCATATTCCGACGAATCGGGCAGCTGAAGGCAGGGTGAGCGGCGCTCCTGCTGCTCCTCCGGCAGGCATTTCGCACAAATTTGCAGGACCTGAAGAGGTACGCAGCTCTTGGCTTGCGTGTACAAATCTGTAGAGAGTATGGCGAAAGGGCAGCGGTTATGCGTGAAACTGTAGTGATGGCAGGGCCGGCAGCAGAAAAAAAAATCCGTTTGGCAATGCAAATCACGCAATTCTCACAACATAATGCCGATCAGTTGGTTTGACAATGCGTTTCCATAAAAAAACTGTCGTGGACAAATATTTTCTCATCCTTGCGCTGCAAATCCTTGTTGGCGCCTCGACATTTGCATTGACTTTTACGGTAAAATGCATTGTATCTTCCATTCGTCTCGCAAGCATTGCTTTCGATTTTGGAAAGTACACGCCAACGCGTGTCATACGCCGTGTCTTGTGTTTCAGATGCCGCCATCGTCTGCGATGGTCCAGAAAATGCTGGGCTACAAATGCATAGTTCCTGGCTGTGGGAAAATATTCGACAGCAGGAAAGGGTACAACACTCACAGGAACAGACCAATCTACGAAGGGACTGCCTGCGCTGATATTCGAAACGGCCGCCAGTTGTTTTCCCGTGGCGCAGAGTCGGGCGACCGACCAAAAGTTTTCAGCATTTCCATCGCGCCGCACCATGGTGCGAACCATGATGCGGGCGACGCCGCCTGCCCAAATGATTTGCGTAACACATTACGCAATCGTGTAATTTTTATTGCGTAAAATCTGGTTTTGCGTAAAATCATGACTTACGCACAAATTGAGAAAAAATACGCATCATTACGCAGTACTCTGGAGGGGGGGTAATTACCCCCCCTCCAGAGTACTGCGTAATTGACTGGATTGCGTAAAAATGCGTAAAACATGGATTTCTGCGTAATCTGCGTAAAACATGCAAATTGGATTTCTGCGTAATCTGCGTAAAGCATGAATATTTGCGTAAAAATGGTCAGGTGAGGACTCCATCCCCGAAGATGACAATCTTGGAGACGATGAAGGAGGTGGTTTTTTCAGCAATGACGATGACAGCCAAGTTCCATACCAGTCTATTCAGCAAGTTCCACCTGCTCCACTCCAGCAGCCACAGCAGCCCTTGCCAGTGGATGATGAACTTGAATTGCCTCCAATCTCTGCACACCTTTCCAAACTTGAAAATGTTTTAGCTTCCAAAAAAGCAGAAGAATACTTAAACGATTTTCAGAAAACCTGGTGCTCGCGTCTTCCAGGCCCTGGAGCAGGGATAGCCAGCGTTCGACCGGGTGGTCATATGCAACGCGAAATCCGCAAGCGCAAAGCCGATGATATCAGTCGAAGCGCAGCTGAGACGCATTCATTCTCATGCGTGGAAAATCTTTCAGAGCGAGCCGGCGATAGGCTCTTGACGATTACAACAAATGTAAATGAATATGTTTCCGTAATTCTTTAATGTTGGCGTTTTATTTTGTATTTGTGTATTTTCATTATTTTTGCGTATATCATGATCTTTTGCGTAATGTAAGTTGTCAAGTGAATCATGCAATATGCAATTGTGATTGTTGCGTTGCAGAGGAGCTTCGATCCATCGTCAATTCCATTCAAAACACTTCGAAGCCTTGACAACCATATTCGCAATGCTATGCTGCCTGGTGCAGACATCAAAACCATTGACTTGAAAAGGCCCCTGGACGGAGATCAGGAGCTGAAATTCCATTATGTCAGTCTAAAGGCAGAATGCAAACGATTTATTGCAAATCCGGCCTTTCGTGGGAAAATGTACACGCAATTTGAGCCGGAGTACACCAAGGAGCGTCCTTTCAAGCGCATATTTCGACGTGCCAACTCAGGGACCGTTTTTGAGTACTTTCAGATCCAAGATCCAGACGCTTCTCCAGCTGTGTTTGTTTTGGCAAGCGACGCGTCTTTTTCTGGTCAGAACAGGGAGCACCATCCGATTTACTGTAAGAATTCATTTGCGTAAAAATTTCAATATTTGCGTAAGTTTACAATATTCGCGTATTTGCAGTATCTATGCTAAATCTACACGAAGATGAAAGGTCTAAACCATCATCTTGGATACCAGTAGGATGGATCCCACATTTCGACCCTGCGCTTGCGCCCGATCGTCCATCGAAAGCAGGATTTGAAAGTCATCCAACACGCCAAAATGAAGTCTTTCATGCTTGCTTCCGTGCCCTCCTCTCTGAATTCAGCGACTGCGAGCCAGAAGCTGAGGTGATCCCATGGGGAGATGGGACTAACAGGGTGACAGTGTTCCGCCTCGGTGGCATTATTGGTGATCAGCAGGAAGCAGACCGCGCGACAAGTCAGGGAGCTGTGTGCCACAGGTGCGTAAAACAGAGGTTTTTGCGTAATTTAAGAAGAAATAACAATTATTGCGTAAAATGAGAATTTTTGTTTTACTAGATGCCGAGTCAAGAAGCAGGACTTTTTAAGTACTGCTCATGCTCCAGCACGCAGCACTACAGAACATCGTCAGGCTGTGGAGAATGAGGTTGCAGGGAACAACACTAGGGGTACGCCTGTTGTGACTTGGCATCCTGAAACCAAGGAAATGGTTCCTGGGCCAGCTTCCAAGCACTACGAGGCTGGCCGAAAGCGAGCGGGCTGTCATCTGGTCTATAATGCGTTCTGGGCGATCCAGGGCTTTTGCATTTATCAGATGTGCATGCGGGATCCAATGCATCAGATGGACAAGGGTGTCATTGTGCAACTTCTAAAGAGCATCCTTTGTCTTTACTATGAACAGGTTGAATCAGTTATCGGAGAGGCAGGCCTTGCTGCAAAAAAGTTGACGGCTCGACTTTCAGCAGCCCTGGGCTCCAGAACGGACTTTGCGGGCAGAAAGTAAGACTTTTTGCGTAACTTTGCATTAACTGCGTAATTGTACAACTAATGCGTAATAATAATAATCGCACAGGCTGAAAGGGATGCACGACACATTGATCGCTGTCTCATGGCAAACTCGCCAGGCCTTTAAGTCTCTGAAAGACGAGGGAAAGTTGCACTGCCGAGTTCGTGCTACGGATGTGCGTCACCTGCTGCTGCTGCTGCCCTTTGTGGTGTATGACCTGTTCAGCTTTGAAGTCAGAGCGTGGAATGCAGTTGCTGAGAACGTGCAGATACAGGACCCGTCTCCTGAAATTGTTGCAATCTGTCTTTCTCTCTTGGAGTGGTACCATATGTACAGGCGATCTGGACACACGACAGAGGACACGTATTTGCTTAATTGCCTTGCTACTTCCTTCATGGATAGATGTGCAAAACTGTTTCCATTCAGGAATGGAAAGGGGAACCTTATCATGGGCACTGACAAGGTGCATTTTATGAAGCATGCTGCAACACAGATTTTGAACTGGGGCAGCATCATCAATTGCAGCGCAGAGGCGTCAGAAATCACACACAAAATTTGGGTTAAGGGCCAGGGAGACAACACCAATCAGGGACCTTCCTCAGCGAAAACAATGATGCGTCATTCTCAAAGCAAGGCTGCTGCACAGGAATGTGCCCATGCTATAGCAGGTTTGAAACGATGGCTATACTGTTTTCTTGTTAAAGATCCTGTTTCCAGTGTAATATTAGATATTCTGCGTAAATATCAAGCTTTTGCGTAAATATTTACTTACGTATGTACTTGTTCTGCAGCACGCATTGAGGATGAAGACTCCGATTTCGAAAATGATGAATGGATGCATCAAGAGATAACAGGAGAAGGCCTTGTTTCCTATCCATTGGACCCTGTCAGATTTTGGAGGGCCCCCGATGCTCTGAACGAAAATCTGGACGTTTCTGGAGGGAGGTGCTTGGGAATACAGTGCAACATCTGGAATCGGGCAATGCATCGCAGGCACTTGCGCCACACGCTGCGTGGAGGCGGAAAGCATCATATAGGATACACCGCTCTGAAGTGGCAGGCGGTGTTGCAAGGTAACTGTGGCAACCTTGGTTCATATCCTGATATTGCCCTGCTTCCGCGCAAGACAGCGATATTCCTATTTGAATATCACGGGCCTAAATTCAACAATGTGCTACTACCAAGCCTGCCCAATGACCGTAGCAGAACCAACGTGCACGGCCTGCTGAAGGATGAACAGGTATTCTATCAAAATCTGCGTAAATAGATTGTTTTTGCGTAATATTAATTGATATGCGTAAATAAAATTCAAACCACTGTCCATGATATTTTTGGTGCCAGGTGCGGGCTCTTCTGGACACTCTGCAGGTTCGCGAATCCATGAAAGGCTCAGGTCACTTCCGTGTCTTTGGAACCGTTGCGATAGGCCACGAACTACACCAGGGTTGCCAGCGTGTGCAGTGCTGGCCTTTCAAGGACATGCTGTACTATGGCAGCAACAGGCAGGACTTCGTTTTTATCAGGCCCCCTGGCATCGAAGAGGGTGGCTTTCGATTGTCCCCAGACAACGTATGGTACTGCAAAGTTCTGCTTCTGTTCACTATCCAGGCGCAGACCGACATGGACGGGTCCACTGCAGAGTTCGAATGTGCCTTTGTGTCTGTGATGGAGACGATGGAGCCAAGAGACGTTGATAACATGTCAGACCTGCGCAAGCGAGGATCGCGCTTAATCTACGAGATGAACCCAAAGGTGCTTCAAAAAAACCAAAATATTTGCGTAAACATGTTGTTTTGCGTAATTGATGAAATTCTGCGTAAAACATTTAAAAATGCGTAAAATAAATTTGTTTGCGTAATTTAGGAATTGTTGCGTAAAATCATTTTTCCTGCCTAATTGTTGTGTTGCAGCTCCCCGTTCTCTACGTCGTGCCTATCCAGTCCATCTTGGGCAAGCTACCTCTGGTTCCTGTCGGAGACACTGGCACAATTCCGTTTGAAGCCTCGGCGCGCACTAAAGCCCAGCGGGACGCGCTAAGCGAGAGGCACTACCCCGGAGCATTCTGCGACTCTGCCCCGGGCAAGGGCGACGGCTGCCGACTGTGGCACGTCAACGTGTTCGCCCTTGGCTGGTCAAGGGACGACTGAGCAGCTCGCCCAAGACTGTGTCCTTTTATTTCGAGATGCGCGCTTGGCGCGTTCACAGTGGTGTTGCGCGCGGGCCCCGGCCTGCTGGCGGGCTGCCGAAGCGCGAAGCTGCGCCGAAGCGCGAAGCTAGAAGCGCGAAGCTGGTCCGCTCGGGGAGGACCAGCGCGAAGCTGGTCCGCTTGGGGCGCTTAGAATAACGTGGATGCCGGCCTTGTTGCCCGCAGCAATGAGTCGCTCGCGCACAGGGGCCGACAGCGTGGTCTGATTGATCTCGAGCTTTGGGCGTGGCATGGACGTGAGTGGGCGTGGAGCTTGGGACTCAAGCACGCCTGCGAGGTCAAAGGCATGGGACTCAGTCAGCAACGTATTCGTAAGCCCAACGAAGTCGATGCGCCGCCTGTTGCTGCGCATTTCGCGCACAAGGAGCCGAACAGCAGTGAAGGCCCGGCGATCCAGTGCGCCGAGAGGGGTTCCCTGCCACCAGACAGGTCATTTCCAGCCTGAGTGCAGTGCCTGCATGGGCGGGTGACTGACCGACAAATCCAAGGATGTCACGTGCAGATGGTCGATGCATGCGCGCACCAGCATCTCCACATCCGTGGCCAGGTTGGCTTCGGGAAGTGGGCGAAGCAGTCGCACCTTGCTCGCTCCTTGACGGATACGTTCAATCTGAGCTCGAACATTGATGTTGACAGCCAAGGCAGGTGGGTCTCGAAAATCGAAAATGGGAACATCGTCGTCGTCTGAGCCCTCAGCGGTTGGTTTCTTTGGAAAGATTGGCACATCGTCGTCACTGTCCGACATACCAGTAGTTGGTTTCTCGCCAAAGATTGGCACATCGTCGTCACTGTCCGACATAGTTGAATTCTTGCGGTTCGACATAGATTCCAGAATTTTTTTGCACTGCTTACTGTACTGCATTTTGAGAACAACCTTGGAGCGACGGGCCTTTCGGATAGGTCCCCCACTGGCAGAGGTTGGGGCAGAGCCGCTTGGCTGGTCATCAGACCGAGAAAGCTTGGCAGAATAAAAGGCCGTCCTCTCTTCAGAAGAGCCAAAATAGGGATAATCCGGATCCTGTTCAAACAAAGGATTCATGCTTGCGGATTTGAATAAAAAAGGATGCGAAAAATCGTTAAAATATTTGTTAAATTTTGACCTGCCCCTTTGAGCTTTCGCGCGCAGACAAAGGAAGCCACTCGCTATTTCGAGAACCCTGCACGAGAATCTCCGACCACTTGCCATGCCCAAGAGGTACGCATTAATCCTCCCCTTGCTTCGGCTGTAGCTTTGCTGTCTGAATCTGAAGAATA
>Ga0208872_1002650_pt1 | contig 10273 bp, 7 predicted proteins | sample CryBogCBH12Aug08_FD_185508 | JGI IMG/M metagenome (GOLD analysis project Ga0208872, IMG submission 185508) | Freshwater microbial communities from Crystal Bog, Wisconsin, USA - CBH12Aug08 (SPAdes) | ecosystem: Environmental > Aquatic > Freshwater > Lake | place: Crystal Bog, Wisconsin, USA... | reverse complement strand
CGGCTCACTACGCCACGTGGTATCACGCCGAACACCGATCGCCGGAACTCCTCGAACACAGCGTGTACGGGCTGGTGGAACGTCATCGTGCTGATCTGCCGGGGGCGAGACTGATTGCCGTTCCGGGCTGCTATCCAACCGCCAGCGCTCTCGCGCTCGGTCCATTTCTTGACGCGGGCTGGGTCGAATCTTCCGGCATCGTCGTAAACGCGCTGTCGGGCGTCTCGGGCGCTGGGCGCGTGCCCAATGATCGGCTCCACTTTCCGCGACTCTCGGGCAATGCGGAGGCGTACGGACTCCTGGATCATCGTCACACAGTCGAGATTCAAGAAGAGATCGGTGCCGAGGTTCTCTTCACGCCGCACCTCGTTCCCGCGAGCCGCGGCATGCTGGTGACTGCCTACGCGCGGGTGAAGGGCGAGTACTCGACGCCGGAAGCCCTATCGCTTCTGCGATCCGTCTACGAGAATGATGCCTGTGTCGTCGTCACCGACGACGCCCCTTCCTTTAAGGATCCACTGGGATCGAATGTCTGTTTTGTGTCCGCGCGCGTTGATCCACGTACGGGCTGGTTGGTCGCAATGAGCTCCCTCGACAATTTGACGAAGGGAGCCGCTGGACAAGCGGTGCAAGCAGTCAATGTCGCACTCGGCTGGGACGAGACCCTTGGTCTGCCCCTCATGGGTATTGCGCCGTGACACGTTTCGTTGTCGTCAAGCTCGGTGGTCACGCGCTCGATGGTGCCGACGATCTGGCAGTCGCCCTGGACCGTTTGGCGCACGATCTCCAGGGCCTTCTCGCGAGTGACGTGTCGCCGATTCTCGTCCATGGCGCGGGCCCCCAAATTTCCTCGATGCTGGAACGTCTCGGCGTGCCGGTGTCGTTCGTCGATGGATTACGGGTGACGAACGAGGAGACCATGGGCGTCGTGGCCATGACTCTGTCGCACGTGAATCTGCAACTCGTCGCCGGCCTCCAACAGCGAGGTGTGCCGGCCGTCGGCGTCGCGGGACCGGATGCAGGAACTGTGGGAGCGGCCCCAAAGGGCACCCTATGGGGATTGGCGGGCGACGTCACCCACGTGGACCCACGCTGGCTGCGACACACGGTAGAAGCCGGGTATGTTCCGGTGGTCAACCCGGTCGCTCTGGGACATGACGGATCGCTTCTTAATTGCAACGCCGATGCGGTCGCGGGGGCGCTCGCCGCAGGCCTGCGCGCGGACGCGTTGATCTTGCTCAGTGACGTTGATCAATTGCGCCGTGATCCTGACGATGCGAGCAGCGTGATGGAACACGCGACAAGTGTCGAGGTGGCCTCCATGATCTCCTCCGGTGCCATTCGAGACGGCATGCGACCGAAGATGGACGCCGCACTCGCCGCTGTGCGAGCGGGGGCCAGTCGCGTCGTTCTCGCTAATGGAACGCGGCCGGGAGCCCTGCAGGATGCCCTCAGCGGCACGGGCCGTTCGACAGTCATTACGGCGTAACAAAGGACGAAGAACTGTGACCAAAGCACAACGACAACATCGCATCGTGGAGATTCTCGAGAGCGAGATCGTCACGACCGGAGCGCAGCTCACGAGCCTGCTAGAGCGTGACGGCTTTCAGTCCACCCAGGCCACCGTCACGCGCGACTTGCAGGAACTTGGCGTCGTCAAGGCGCGAGACGCGCAGGGTGTGCGACGACTCACGCTGCCGTCAACGCCCACTCTCGGACCCGCGCCCCTTGACCACTTGCGACGGATGATGGGGGAGTGGGCTGTTGCTATCGAGAATGCGGGACACCTGGTGGTGGTGCGAACGCCTCCCGGCTGTGCGCACGTCGTGGCGTCGGCTCTTGATCGCAGTTCACTGTCCGGCATACTCGGGACGGTTGCGGGGGATGACACAATTTTGGTGATCGCGACGGAATCCAAGGGCGGGGCCACGTTGGCCAAAGAGTTGCGAATTTTGGCGGGCCTCACAGTCGACAGCGCGTCACGCGCGAAGGGAAGGAAATAGTTATGGCAAAGAGAGTCGTGTTGGCCTACAGCGGCGGACTGGACACCTCCGTGGCGGTGCGCTGGATGATCGAAGAATGGGCCGTCGAAGTGGTGTGCGTTCTCGTCGACGTGGGGCAAGGCGAGGGCGAGGACTTCGCCGCCATCAAGGCGCGCGCCCTCGCGGCGGGAGCCATTGACTGCGTGATCGTGGATGCTCGCGACGAAATGGCTGAAGAGTTCTGCTCGTGGGCGATTCGGGCGAACGCGCGCTACGAAGGCAAGTACCCATTGGTGTCGGCGCTGTCGCGTCCCGTGATTGTTCGGCACTTGGTCGACCAAGCGCGCAAGTTCAATGCTGACGCGGTCGCCCACGGGTGCACCGGCAAGGGCAATGACCAAGTGCGTTTCGAGGTCGGCACGCACGCATTAGCGCCCGATCTCGAGGTCTTGGCGCCTGCTCGTCTCTGGGGCATGACGCGGGCTGATTCCGTGGATTACGCCGCGCGTCACAACATCCCGATTTCGGCGACGAAAGAGAAGATCTATTCGATTGACGAAAATCTCTGGGGCCGGGCGATTGAGTGTGGTGCCATGGAGGACCCCTGGGCCGCTCCTCCGGAGGAGCCCTTTACATTGACTCGCGTTCGTTCGCTCGAATCCGTGGAATTGACACTGCGATTCGTCGAAGGCCTTCCGGTTGCCGTGAACGGGCAGGAGATGTCCCTCGCGGACGTCATCAGCACGGTGACGGAGGTTGCGGGCGCGACCGGTTTCGGGCGACTGGACATGGTGGAAAATCGTCGCGTGGGCATTAAGAGCCGTGAGGTCTACGAATGCCCGGGCGCCATGGCAATCATTGCCGCTCACAGTGATCTCGAAGACCTCACGTTGGAGCGCGATGTCCACCACGAAAAGCTCCGCCTCGAAACGCGCTGGGCCGAACTCGTCTACGACGGAATGTGGTTCTCGCCCCTCAAGGAAGCGCTGGATGCCTTCATGATCGAAACCCAACGAAGCGTCACCGGCGAGGTGCGACTGCGCTTTGAGGCACCCGGACTCATGCGGGTCGTTGGTCGACGTAGCCCCGTCGCGCTCTACGACTACGGACTGGCGACCTACGAAGCTGCCGACACGTTCCGCCACGAGGACTCCGAAGGTTTCGTTCGGCTGTGGGGTCTCGGCATTGCCACCTGGGCGGCACGACAGGGTGCCAAAAACTCGTCGGCGCGCCAAGGATGACTCTGTGGCACGGTCGCTTTGAGACCGGCATGTCCGACGCGTTGTGGGATCTCTCCGAAAGTTATTCCTTCGATCACGTCTTGTGGCGCCACGACTTGATGGGTTCTCGAGCGCACGTCCGTGGGCTCGGTCGTGCGCAACTCCTGACGTCCGACGAGGTTGAGATATTGATCCGAACTTTGGACGCGGTGGAGCAGGAATTCGTCGATGGCGCCTTTGTGCGGGCCGCGACTGACGAAGATATTCATATGGCCATCGAGCGGCGGGTGACCGAATTAGCGGGACCCGTTGGCGCAAAACTTCATACCGCGCGGTCTCGGAACGATCAGGTCGCAACGACGCTGCGACTCTTTACGCGCGACGCCCTCACGGACGTGGTGACACGAACACTCACGCTCGCCGGTGCGCTTGATGAACTTGCGCGAAAGTATCCCGAGGCCTACCTGCCCGGATATACGCATCTCCAACGTGCGCAACCCGTTCTCGTGGCCCACCACCTCCGTGCCCACGCGTGGGCGCTCGTGCGCGACGCGGAGCGCCTGAGTGACGCACGCGATCGATTGAATATCTCACCCCTCGGAGCAGGAGCATTGGCGGGGACCTCACTACCGATTGAGCCCGCGACGACCGCCCACGAATTGGGTTTTCAGAGTGCGTTTAGCAATTCACTCGACGCTGTAAGCGATCGAGATTTCGTGGCGGAAACATTGTTCGGTATCGCGCTGCTCGGAGTTCACTGTTCACGCATGGGCGAGGAACTCGTGTTGTGGACGACCAGCGAATTCGGCTTTGCGTCGCTCACGGACGACTTCACGACGGGGTCATCCATGTTGCCGCAAAAGAAGAATTCGGACGTCGCGGAATTGGCTCGTGGCAAGTCGGGCCGACTGGTCGGGAATCTCACGGGACTCCTGGTGATGCTGAAGGGACTGCCCCTTTCGTACAACAGAGATCTGCAGGAGGACAAGGAGCCCCTGTTTGATTCGGTGCGACAAATTCAATTAGTACTCACCGCCCTTACGGGCGCGTACGAGTCAATCGACTTGCACGTAGAAGTTATGGCGGACGCCGCGAGCGATCCATTGATCGCCGCTATCGATCTGGCGGAATGGTTAGTGGAGCGGGGGACTCCTTTTCGACAGGCGCACGAGCGTGTCGGCGCATTAGTGGGCCGTTCCGTTCGAGAGGGCATTTCCTTGCACGATCTCGTCCTTGAGGACACAGAACTTCGTCCGGCGATCGAGCTACTCGCTCGTGGAGTGGCGCTGCAACGCCGCCGGTCACCGGGAGCATCAGGCCCACTCGCGGCTGATCAACAATCGGAACTTTTGCAGGCAGCTCTCGCCGCCGGCGTCCAACGCGCCAGGGGAGTGTGAACGGACGCTGACGTCTCGTCAACGCACCGTACGTCCTGTTCTGTTCACGCAACCAGCGACGCCTCGAAGAATTTCGACCATGTGATTTGACGGGCCTCGCGGATCGGCTAAGGTAGCCAAGGCAAGTTTTGCGGTCGGAAGAAGTTTGTGTCCGATTGACGTCATCTAGGTGACGAACTTGCTATAGTGGTACTCCCACCGCAGAAACGGCGGCCGAGTGGATTTGCACTCCGGCAGACCGCGCTGCTAAGGTGGGCAACCTTGCAGTTCGGAGAAATCCGGGTGCAAAAAGTGAGGGAGAGATCCCAAACTTAGGTGAACTTCGCACCTCCGCCCTCGGGCGTGTGCGCGGTCGCTCCTTGAAAACGGAAGAACGAGAGCCAAAAGCCAGTACGGACGGCGATGGTCAGCTCTAACTGATCGCGTCGGACGTCAAAACATGCAGTATTAGCAGTAAGCGACTCTCTAACCACCCCCGTGTGGTGAGTCGTAATGGGAGGTTGGAAATAGAGCACTCCAACCACTCTTCTGATTTCTTTGCCACTTCGGTGGTGGAAAATCTTGATGGAGAGTTTGATCCTGGCTCAGAACGAACGCTGGCGGCGTGCCTAACACATGCAAGTCGAACGGGATCCATGTTGTAGCAATACAACGGAAGATCTAGTGGCGAACGGGTGAGTATCACGTGAGCAATCTGCCCCAAAGACTGGGATAACACCGGGAAACCGGTGCTAATACCGGATATCTCTACATGACCGCATGGTCGAGTAAAGAAATGGATTCCGCTTTGGGAGGAGCTCGCGGCCTATCAGTTTGTTGGCGGGGTAACGGCCCACCAAGACTACGACGGGTAGCTGGTCTGAGAGGACGATCAGCCACACTGGAACTGAGACACGGTCCAGACTCCTACGGGAGGCAGCAGTGGGGAATCTTGCGCAATGGGCGAAAGCCTGACGCAGCAACGCCGCGTGAGGGACGAAGGCTTTCTGAGTTGTAAACCTCTTTCGACAGGAACGATTGTGACGGTACCTGTAGAAGAAGCACCGGCCAACTACGTGCCAGCAGCCGCGGTGATACGTAGGGTGCAAGCGTTGTTCGGATTTATTGGGCGTAAAGAGCTCGTAGGCGGTTCGATAAGTCGGGTGTGAAACCCCCAGGCTCAACCTGGGGCAGCCACCCGAAACTGTCGTGACTAGAGTTTGGTAGGGGATCACGGAATTCCTGGTGTAGCGGTGGAATGCGCAGATATCAGGAGGAACACCAGTAGCGAAGGCGGTGATCTGGGCCAATACTGACGCTGAGGAGCGAAAGCGTGGGGAGCGAACAGGATTAGATACCCTGGTAGTCCACGCCGTAAACGGTGGGCACTAGGTGTGGGGACTTTTCAACGGTTTCCGCGCCGCAGCTAACGCATTAAGTGCCCCGCCTGGGGAGTACGGCCGCAAGGCTAAAACTCAAAGGAATTGACGGGGGCCCGCACAAGCAGCGGAGCATGTGGCTTAATTCGATGCAACGCGAAAAACCTTACCTAGATTTGACATGTTGGGAAAAGCCGTAGAGATACGGTGTCCTTCGGGGCCCATCACAGGTGGTGCATGGCTGTCGTCAGCTCGTGTCGTGAGATGTTGGGTTAAGTCCCGCAACGAGCGCAACCCTTGTCCTATGTTGCCAGCACGTAATGGTGGGGACTCGTAGGAGACTGCCGGGGTCAACTCGGAGGAAGGTGGGGACGACGTCAAGTCATCATGCCCCTTACGTCTAGGGCTGCACACATGCTACAATGGTCGGTACAGAGGGCTGCTAAACCGCGAGGTGGAGCCAATCCCTAAAGCCGATCTCAGTTCAGATTGCAGGCTGCAACTCGCCTGCATGAAGTTGGAGTTGCTAGTAATCCCGGATCAGCATTGCCGGGGTGAATACGTTCCCGGGCCTTGTACACACCGCCCGTCAAACCACGAAAGTCGGCAACACCCGAAGCCGGTGGCCTAACCGTAAGGAAGGAGCCGTCGAAGGTGGGGTCGGTGATTGGGGTTAAGTCGTAACAAGGTAGCCGTACCGGAAGGTGCGGCTGGATCACCTCCTTTCTAAGGAGCACATCTGCCCACAATGGGCAGACAGCTACCGAGTTGAATGCTGGTTAGTCGGCTATGGATGACATACCACTGGCAGGAAGCCGTTGATACTTCGGTATCTTCCGCGGACTGTGACAGGTGCCTGCTCCGTAGGTCCGGACTCTCGTCTTCCGTTTTGGAGGAGCGACTTTTGCTCCTTGGTGATGCCGCTATGGCGGCCTCTCACCCCGCGACACTCCTGAACTGCCGGAAATTGGCGGTTTGGTAGAGAGTCGCCGCGCTGATCCTTGAGAATTCTAGAACGAGCACGAGCATCTTTATTTCTCCAAGTTATAAAGAGTCAACGGTGGATGCCTTGGCGTCTAAAGCCGATGAAGGACGTGGGCGACTGCGAAAAGCCACGGGGAGCTGTCTACCAAGCTTTGATCCGTGGATGTCCGAATGGGAAAACCTTGTACCCGTCATGGGGTGCAACTCCGGCCTGAATGTATAGGGCCGGTAGAGGGAACCGGGTGAATTGAAACATCTCAGTAACCCGAGGAGAGGAAAACAAAAGTGACTCCCTGAGTAGCGGCGAGCGAAACGGGAAGAGCCTAAACCGTGTTGGTGTTAAAGCACTGGGCGTTGCCAACGCGGGGTTGTGGGATTTAGGAGAAGGAACCAGCAACCTTCACAGAGTTACAAAATTGATGCGTAGCAGAATTACCTGGAAAGGTAAACCAAAGTGGGTAACAGTCCCGTACGCGAAACGCTGAGATCTCTGCTTAAACACCCGAGTAACGCCGGATCCGGGAAAGCCGGCGTGAATCTGTCAGGACCATCTGATAAGGCTAAGTACTCATAGACGACCGATAGTGAACTAGTACCGTGAGGGAAAGGTGAAAAGTACCCCGGGAGGGGAGTGAAATAGTACCTGAAACCGTTGATTTACAATCAGTTAAAGAGTCGTCATGTCTTCGGACATGGCCTCGATAGCGTGCCTTTTGAAGAATGAGCCAGCGAGTTGTGGTACGTGGCGAGGTTAACCCGAGAGGGGTAGCCGAAGCGAAAGCGAGTCTGAATAGGGCGTTCAGTCGCGTGCTGCAGACCCGAAGCCGAGTGAGCTAGCCATGGGCAGGCTGAAGCGGGGGTAAAACCCCGTGGAGGGCCGAACCCACCTCAGTTGAAAATGGGGGGGATGACCTGTGGTTAGGGGTGAAAGGCCAATCAAACTCGGTGATAGCTGGTTCTCCCCGAAATGTATTTAGGTACAGCGTCAGTTGTTCAGCATCGGAGGTAGAGCACTGGATGGGCTAGGGGGCCTACAAGCTTACTGACCCCAACCAAACTCCGAATGCCGATGCTCCAGAAACTGGCAGTGAGACCACGAGGGATGAGCTTCGTTGGTCGAGAGGGAAACAGCCCAGATCTACAGCTAAGGCCCCTAATTCTGGACTAAGTGGAAAACGATGTGAGAACGCTCAGACAGCCAGAAGGTTGGCTTAGAAGCAGCCATCCTTTAAAGAGTGCGTAATAGCTCACTGGTCGAGTGGTCTTGCGCGGATAATGTAACGGGGCTCAAGTCCAGAGCCGAAGCTTAGAATTGCCGTCTTTTGACGGTAGTGGTAGGGGAGCGTCGATCTTGCTGTGAAGCAACGGTGTAAACCGGTGTGGAGCGTGGTCGAGTGAGAATGCTGGTATGAGTAGCGAGAGAGGGGTGAGAAACCCCTCCGCCGTAAGCCCAAGGGTTCCTGGGGAAGGCTAATCCTCCCAGGGTAAGTCGGGAGCTAAGGCGAGGCCGAGAGGCGTAGTCGATGCACAACAGGTTGATATTCCTGTACCACCGTGTCCACGCCCATTCCAAGATGGGGGTACTAAGGGGCTGACCTTCGGGTCGAACTGACAAACCCTATGGCGGAAAGCGAAGGAGGGACGCAGGAGGGTAGGTGAGCCCAGGCGTTGGTTGTCCTGGGGTAAGCGTGTAGGGCGGGATCTAGGCAAATCCGGATCCCATTAAGCCTGAGACGCGATGCCGAACCGTAAAGGTGAAGTCACTAATCCCATGCTGCCTAGAAAAGCTCCTAGCGAGTTGACACGGTGCCCGTACCCCAAACCGACACAGGTGGGCGGGTAGAGAATACCAAGGCGATCGGGAGAACTGTGGTTAAGGAACTCGGCAAAATACATCCGTAACTTCGGGAGAAGGATGGCCTCATTAGGGTGAAGGACATACGTCCGGAGCTTGAAGAGGTCGCAGAGAATTGTGGGGAGCGACTGTTTACCAAAAACACAGGAGCGTGCTAAGTCGTAAGACGCCGTATACGCTCTGACGCCTGCCCGGTGCTGGAAGGTTACGGGGACGGGTTAGCTCTTCGGAGCGAAGCTCAGAACCTAAGCCCCAGTAAACGGCGGCCGTAACTATAACGGTCCTAAGGTAGCGAAATTCCTTGTCGGGTAAGTTCCGACCTGCACGAATGGCGTAACGACTTCCCAACTGTCTCAACCACAGACCCGGCGAAATTGAAGTACGAGTAAAGATGCTCGTTAGCTGCATCAGGACGGAAAGACCCCGTGCACCTTTACTACAACTTGATGTTGGGTTTTGGTCCAGTTTGTGTAGGATAGGTGGGAGACTTTGAAGCATCGGCGCTAGCCGGTGTGGAGTCAACGTTGAAATACCACCCTTTCTGCGCCGGAACCCTAACCTTGGTCCGTAATCCGGATTAGGAACAGCGTCAGGCGGGTAGTTTGACTGGGGCGGTCGCCTCCTAAAATGTAACGGAGGCGCCCAAAGGTTCCCTCAATCTGGTTGGCAATCAGATGTTGAGTGCAATGACACAAGGGAGCTTGACTGCGAGACTTACAAGTCAAGCAGGTACGAAAGTAGGGCATAGTGATCCGGCGGTTGCTTGTGGAAGCGCCGTCGCTCAACGGATAAAAGGTACGCCGGGGATAACAGGCTTATTTCCCCCAAGAGTCCATATCGACGGGGAAGTTTGGCACCTCGATGTCGGCTCGTCGCATCCTGGGGCTGAAGCCGGTCCCAAGGGTTGGGCTGTTCGCCCATTAAAGCGGTACGCGAGCTGGGTTCAGAACGTCGTGAGACAGTTCGGTCCCTATCCGATGCAGCCGTAAGTGAATTGAGAAAGGTTGTCCCTAGTACGAGAGGACCGGGACGAACGTAGCTCTCGTGTGTCAGTTGTCCTGCCAAGGGCATGGCTGATTTGCGACCTACGGGTGGGATAAGCGCTGAAAGCATCTAAGTGCGAAGCCCGTTTCAAGATTAATTCACTCACTGGATAACCAGGTAAGGCCCGTGGCCAGACGACCACGTTGATAGGCCGGAAGTGTAAGTGCGGTAACGCATTCAGCTGACCGGTACTAATCGGCCGAGGGCTTGGAGTTTGATGCTCGTGCTCGTTCTAGATCGCTCAAGGAGCCCACGTCAGTGGGTTTCTGGTTCCCACGAGGGAACCGAGCGCACAGTTTCCGGTGGTTTTGGCGGTGGGGTCACACCCGTTCCCATTTCGAACACGGCAGTTAAGCCCACCAGCGCCGATGGTACTTGGGGGTCCCCCCCTGGGAGAGTAGGTCGCCGCCGGATTTCTTGAAAACCCCCCGCC
>Ga0208872_1002649_pt1 | contig 10274 bp, 14 predicted proteins | sample CryBogCBH12Aug08_FD_185508 | JGI IMG/M metagenome (GOLD analysis project Ga0208872, IMG submission 185508) | Freshwater microbial communities from Crystal Bog, Wisconsin, USA - CBH12Aug08 (SPAdes) | ecosystem: Environmental > Aquatic > Freshwater > Lake | place: Crystal Bog, Wisconsin, USA... | reverse complement strand
TAAACGGCGCATACCTCTGACATTGTGGCCACATAAGAGAGGAGCTGGCTGCACACCCCTTCCATACGAAGGATCCTGTGTTTGATGTTTCAGAACAGTTGGTGGTTAATTTTCGAATCAGAGTTACCTGCGATGGGTCTCAATGACACTGGAGTGCACAGCTGGTACCAGTGGGATGTTGTACTTGCCATGCTCCAGCGTGAGGAACGGGCAGAGATTCCACATTCCGTTCCACCCAGCAGACGGGCTATGCCACATTATGAGCTCCTTGATGCCAGGGGCGTGGGGCTGGGCTGGGTCCAGCCCTAAAACTTGGGGGATTAGGTGGGTCCTTATGAGAGTTGCAATCTTCAGGGGAGCTGAGAAATGCTTGGCCTTGGCCTTGTGATAACCCCCCTCTCCTGGCTTCAACGAGGTTTCGAAGGCGCTTGTGGAGGTGTAGAAGCCATTGGAAGTCAGAAATGTCCTGAGGATGCCAGCCAGCTCCTGCTGCTCAGCCCGTTTGCCTGGAGGTTTGTGCAGGGTGTCTGGTTTGTGCAGGGTGTCTGGCTTCTGCAGGGTGTCTGGTTTGGCTTGAGATGCACCCTTCGATGCAGAAGTAGGAACTGATGCTTTGACCACCTTAGGCTTCTTTGAAACTGGGATTTCTTTGGCAGGAGGGGTACGCTTCCTTGTGTCTTTGCCTACCTTTTCCACTGGCATAATGCTTGTCATAGGGAGGTTGGGCATGCTAATGGCTTGGATCCCAGCAGAAACCTGAGGAGCTGGGGCTGTTCCGCTTGCTTGGGCCCACATAGGCATTTGGGGCATGCTGCCTGCCACTTGAGCTTGAACTAGGCTGCTTTCGCCCGCTGGAATCTGGGCGGGTGCCTGCTCAATGCTGCCTGCCATATACGCTTGCACTATGCAGTCGCTCCCGGGAATTTGAGCTTGTGCTTGGACCACGCTTTCACCCATAAAAACTGGAGCAAGGATGGGAATCGATTGTACAGCTCCCATCTGAGACCAAAAAATTAGAAAGAAGTTTAAAGCCTTTGAATTATGTTGGAGCTTACACAGAGCACTACTGTAGGAGGAGGGAACATGTTCTCCAGCGTGCTGAAGTGCCTGCCATTGGCTACTGCAACCTCCTCAATCAAATCCACCCCAAAAACGCCCCTAAGGGCCTTTTTCCATGTCTTGAAGGTGGGCTGCTTAGTGGACGAAAATCTGCAAAACACACTTGATCCTCCAAATGGGCGCAAGCACTTTATTTCTCCCAGATGCAACCCATTCAGGGCACCCCCCATAGTGACAGTGTCTTGTATATACCTCTTAATACACTCGTCTGTTCCAGCCAACTCACACACTACGTGTCGTGGGCGCATGCTATACTGCCAAATATGAATTTTTTATTCAGTGGGTCTTAAATGGGCTATTTTTTTTAACTTTTTTTTCTTTTTTTTACTTTTTTTTACTTTTTTTACTTTTTTACTTTTTTTTTACTTTTTTTTTACTTTTTTTAAATAATTTTTTAAATCACATAAGAACAAAGATTTTGAGTTAAAAAAAAATTCATCCAACGGATGCATGTACACATGCCTATATTTTGATATTAAAACACAGTGTCTCAAATAATACGTTTAGTGCTCATGAGTGGATTGATCGGACTCGAAAGTGCGTTGGGGGAGTACAGAATGAAGCAGGCCTACGTGAGAGCCATGCCAGTGGTAAACGTGTTTGGGGATAAGCTGCTCAGGAGCATAGCTTCTACCAGGCCCACCACGCTGAGGCAATTACAGTGTATCAAAGGGATTGGCGCAAAGCGTATGGAGGCCTACGGGGCTGATATAGTGAGGATGGTGAATATTGCAATCCGGAACGCAGCCCCAAGCAAAAGGCAGGGACCCAAGGCGGTGGCATCCTCTAGTTTCCTCCCCATGAACAGGCCAAAGGAGAAGAAGCAAGGGTCCAGTGCTATAGTGACTTCTCGTTTCTTCTCCACAGACGGAACAAGGAAAGCCAGGGTGGTAAAGAAGAAGGGGAATCTAGCAAAGCCCAAGACACAAGACGGGGGCATGGTGGTAAGGAGGGGGAAGCCCCTAAGCCTCAAACTGCCCAGCCTGCCCAGCCTGCCCAGCCTGCCCAACCTACAGGAACCAAAATTAAACTCAGTGTATATACTGGAGCTGGAGCAGGGGCGCATATACGTGGGAAGCTCCAAGGACGTGAAGAAACGAGTGGCGCAGCACATGTCCGGGACGGGCAGCGCTTACGCAAGGGCGTACAAGCCCACAGGGGTGCTCCTGCCCAGGCTCGGCAACGTGGGGGGCAACGGGGACGCTGCGGAGCGGGACGAGACGCTGAGGTACATGATGCTGAAGGGGATCACAAACGTGAGGGGCTGGAAGTTCTCCCAAGTGGCTATGAGCCAGGCCGAGCTGGCAGAGGCCGAGGCAAACATACGCGAACTCTTCGATCTCTGCAGGCGCTGTGGCTGCCAAGGCCACTTCATGATGCAGTGTAGGGCAAGCGTTGACAGGCTGGGGGTGACCTTGCGAAAGTAAATTTTGGTGGTTTAAGCACACATGGCCCAGCAGCAACAGGCCCAGGTACTGACGATGAAGAGCAGACAGTCGAACCCAGCATTGATAAAGGCAAGGATGGCCAGCATGGGCGCATTGAAAGTAGTGGCTGAGCTCAAGGCGACGTTGCAGTCTGTGTTTTGCACTGCTTGGTAGCCGAACTGTATTCCAAGCGTGAACAGCGCTGCCAAGTAAAGCAGCCAAATCCCTGCTGCTGCTGTAAGGGTGCAGACGTGGCGCTCATACTCCACAGCGAAGATCAGACCCAAGCAGAGGATGAGGGGAAACATGACTGCCACTGACAGATGGACGACCACTGTGATCCATAGGCCGTCTTTGCATGCATTGGAGACAGCTGGTATGTGGCTGCAGATGATAACGTAGAGCGAAAACCCTATGAACCCAATGGACAGTAAACTGACTAGTAAAACCCACCTGCTTGAGTTTTTTTTCTCTATGGGGGCTGAATCTGGGGTGGGTACCCTAATGTAGTTTAAACCAGAGCCTATCCACATCTGGCTTTTTGGAAACACAGGCTTTAATATAGAAAGCTGGTCAGGAAGAATTCAGCCTTGGGTTCTTTGCAGGTAGACGTTCTGCAAGAGACTGGTCACGCTGGGGCTGTACCAGACCCCGTTGTCTGGGTCCACCAGATAGACCCTTCCGGCCACCACAAACCACCACCACCCCTTACCCCTTCCCGTCAGGTCTATCATATCCTCCTCATACTTTACCCCTATGTCCGGGTACAGCTGCCAAACGGCAGGGAGCACGTGCTCTAAAGGGGCTGTGCTCAGTTTATCCAGGGATATCCTGGGGATTCTCTGGTACTCTGGGTTGTGGAAGAAGACCACCTGTGAGACATGGTTGTACATCTCAGGGAAGTCGTGCTTATAGTTGAGCCTCCCAGCCACAGGGAGGCAGAGGTGCATGCAGAGCATATTGAAATCGTCACTGGAAGCCTCCACGTGGTACTTGGAGATCCCGCAGTCGCACCACTCGTTGGGGACGGGCTTGGCCACGGCAAGCAGGTGCAGGTGTCTGTAGAGCACTAGAAAGGTGCAGACAGTTCTCCTTATACAGGCTGTGGTGACCCTCAGGAGATTGGTGGTATGATCCTGGTAGCTGTCAACGGAGCAGAGGTCATCCATCACCTCTGGCGTACCTGCCTGGGCGCACAGGACGCCAAAGCGCGCCATGCACTGGTCTATCATGGCCACCACTCCGTCCAGGTTCTGCTGCGCATTCGGGTTATCAGGGAGGCGCTGGAGGAACGAGGGCCACTCCATCTGCAGGTTCTCTATGGTATCCTTGAGCTCCCTCAGGGTCATGGCCTGGATAGGCTTCTCCATGAGTGTGAGGCGGGCCTCTACAAGGCAGGTCTCTGCCTGTGCTGTGAGGCCCTTGTACATGCAGATCAGCAGGCCCAGCAGCTGGCACCTGTTGAGCAGCACATCAGGGGAGTACTTCTCCTCCGGGTCCGTCTGCCAAAGCCATTCGTCCCAGAGGGACTCGGGCAGCTGTGAGGTGGCCTGGAGCTGGGTGTAGACTTCCAACAGGCCCATTTGTTTTAAGTTGATTTAAGATGTAGCTGGTTTTATATGGGTGTACTGGAATACAAAGAATTCATGTTGGGATTGAATCGATTAAAAGGTGTGTTTCTAAGTAAGTCTTTGTAAGAGAGACAAAGACAGTCGTTACAAAAATTTAATAATACACCGAATACTGAACCTAACCAGCTGCAACAGTCACAGCCGCAACAGTCATGACTGGATTGCCAGTGATAGCTGCGTTCATGACCACAGTCATAAGCAGTGCCCATCCAATGGGTGACATCATCACAAGCATGTCCTCCCAGGTGTCTTGAATGGGCAACGTTTTGTCACCCAATGGTGGCAGCACGTCTTGCAGGGCCTTGTCCGGCTGAGCAGGTTCTGCTGGACAAACTGACTCGTTCCATGCCACAGCAGCAGGAGGACACATAGTCAAGTCAGCAGCTCTCGTCTCAGTCTGAATCCATAATGGGCTCCATTGGCACGTCAGCCAGGGCATTAAGAGGTCTTGCATGGGCAGCTGTTTGTTGCCCAGGGGCTGCGTCATGTCCTCCAGGGTCCTGTCAGGCTGAGTATGTTCTACTGGACAAACTGACTCGTTCCATGCCACAGTAGCAGGAAAATTCCAGGGGCACGTCATAGAGTTGGCAGCTCTGTTCACAGTCTGAACCCATAGCTGGCTCCACTCAGGTTTCTCTGTCCAGCACACCCCTCCTTTGCTCAGGTTGGCAGCAGGAATCAGATTTGGAATACCCATTGGCTCAGTGGGGACCAATACCTGAATATGTGGCTTAAGAGGGTGCGGCCTGAAAATACGCTGACCAGGAGGGTTCTGCCTCAAAATACTAGGACCCACTGGACTAAACTTCAGAATGCGCGATCCAGGAGGGTCTGTTCCGTTCGGAGGAAAACCACCTGCCTCGTTCCAATACAGCCTGCGAAAATCCAGATAACCCGCCTCAGTGCTGGTCCAAGCAGAGCATTTCAGGCCAGGCGAATAGGTATCCAGAATGCTGCACAGCACAAAGAGCAGCGTGGACATGCAGTTGTACCCCTTGTAGATCGCCTGGCAGATCCACCAGATGGCTTTGATCAACGTCAATATCAGGCCAAATCCTTGGCAGACCACGAGGACGAAGAAAAAGCACAGCCATCTAGCGAATGTCCACAGCCAGGAGGCTGATTTTTCCGGTGGAGTTGGCACAGGTGGGGGTGGAGTAGGATCTTGGGGCGGAGTTGGATCTTGGGGTGGATCCTGGACCTTAGCTTCCTTTAAGGCCTGTGCTGCCTTATAATTATCAATCCATCGCTGGTACCTCGCATGCCGTCTCTTCAATTCCTCAATTGCTTTTGTGTTCATCGTTAAAGATTCATTATGCCAGTCCCCCTAGTAGGCTTAAATACGGGACAGGTCGGTCCAAATAAGGCTTTATTCAACTTTACTGAAAAAGAAGGGCGTTCAGCTCCTGCTGGACAGCCTTGGTGATGGTTATGGAGTTCTGCACTCGCTGAAGCAGAATGTTGCACACCCCCACCTTGATCCGGCTGTCCTCATGGATGCCTGATGCCAGGACGCTCCTGCACATGGAGGCCAGCACTGGGACGGGGTCCAGAAACTCCCTCTCCCCCGGGTTGCTGTGGAAAACTATGGAGTTGTTTTGCACGCTGTACAGCTCCCTGTGCTCCATGCTGGATCTGATGAACTCTTTCTGCTCAGGGCTCATCATGTGGAACGGGTACACCATGGAAGCCTTCCCTTTGAAGGGAATCAGGCCCTCTGAACTCAGGGCCCACTGGAGCCTGCCTGACAGGATGTCCAGGATCGTGGAGGTGATGGGGTCCCACGCTCCGGGGGGCCTGGTGTTGCACATGTACGTGATCAGCCTTGACAGCGCCTCTCCTGACAGGAACACGGATGAAAATGTTGTCATGGTGGTTTGCACATGCTGGAGGGAGGGTGCTCCCTCCTCACTGGAGTTATTATTATCTATCCTTTCCTTTTCAAGGCAGCCCATGGTGGACTGGACTTATCCGTTCGTGCTTATTTAAAGAATGGATCGAATAGACATCAATCCAACACCAATCCAACAAAACCATGGGAGAACCGGGCGCCTGCTGGCTCTGTCTCAACAACGGCCACGAGGATGCCAAGAAGATGCACAGCTTTGTGCTAGAGAACGTCTCCACCATTTCTTCAGACTGCATGGCTGAAATGATAGTGGATCACCTCACATCCTTGGGGCCGGATCAGCCTGGTCTTTCCAAGTCAGACATTCGCAGGCACATCCAGGGCGGCCACATGCTCAACCCTTCCCTGCAGATGGCCCATACGCTCAGAACCCTGTTCGAGCTGAGGGATACCATCCATAGTATGGTCATTGTGGAGGTGGACGGGGTGAAGTCTGTGGATGTCAGGAACATGACCATGTACCTGAAAATCATTTCTGAGATCATGCAGGTGTACAAGACGGGGGATGTGGGCAGGCTCATGTTTTCAGAGGATGGCGTTGGAAAATGACAGTGCAGTACATGGCTGGGCCAGGGGGGTATAAATGGATCCAAAACTTGAGCTGTTTAGTTTTTAAATGCCTGCCATCCAGGGACACCTGCTGCTAATGGTATACACGCTGGTTGTAAGCCTGATACTGGTATCCATCACTGTGCAGCACAACTTAAGATGTTCCTAGCGGTATTCAGAGGACCTTCCATGAGTATTTAAACTGACGCGCAGGAGGGGCACGGTGCCCCAGGAAATGTCACGACAAACCCCTAAACAGCTCGAGTACCAAGCATACAACCCCAACGGCGTGATCGATTTTATCCCGCATCTAGCGGGCAGCTACAACCAGGACCCGTTCTACCAACCCAACATCTACGCCCAGGCCGGTTTCCCAGGGTACACAAACGCTGGCTTCCCAGGGTACACCAATGCAGGCTTCCCAGGGTCCAATAACCCAGGCTTCCCGGGGTATCCACAGCCCCCTCTGGGATACTCGTACCCTTACCCCTGCCCCGCCCCAGCCACTCTATCCGCCTCCAACGACGACGCGGAGGACCTTCGAGAGCGGATCAACGCCAAGATCGACTCGATCCTCAGCACGCAGCGATCCAACCAGAAGAAACTGCAGGACCAGAAGACGGACCTCCTGAACCAGAAAATAGACACGCTGACGCACAAGGTGCAGACACTATCGTCAAGCATTTCAGAGACCAACGCTGATAAAAAGCTCTCCAGCCTGGACGACGCTGAAATCGCGCGACGCGTGCGCAAGCTTGCAAGTGAGGGCAAGGCGAAGTCGCCCTCCCAGCGCATCCCTGACTGGTGATGTGCGGGTCTTGGCTGGGTGCCGGGTTAAGAAAAACAAACGAATAAAACATGTATTAAAACCGGATAAGCATAACAAAAAAGAATGGATATCGGTTGTCAGTGTTATCACAAACAAGCCTCGAGCATAGTGACAGCTGCCTTCCTCTTCCCAGTGGGTTGGGATAACGACTGGTTCAATTTATTTGTTGCTGGGATTAGCGCCAACAGCTGTTGTCATGTGGAGTTGGTGTTTGAGGATGATATGGCCTTCAGCATCTTCTCCCAATCCAACCTGTTTTTCCGGCGCAGGTCGTTTGCAAACCCGCAGTACAGGCTAGTGTCGCTGAACGTCACGCCTGAGCAGTACAGCAAGGCGTACAGGTTCTGTGCAGACGCAGTGAGGCATGACATTGCGTTCAACGAGATGGGGATCTACACCGCCTACATGCAGCCATGTCCCATGTTTTACACTGGCTCGTCCCAGGAGGAGGGCATGACCTTCTGCAGCAAGATAGTGACAGAGGCCCTTCAAGCGGCTGGCATCAAGGAAGTGGATGATCTGACACCTTGCACCACCACCCCGTCCACACTGTATACTGCGCTCAGCTACTCTGACAGGAAGATAGGCCACAGTCTCAGCTTCAAGCGCGAGCAGCTCAGGACGTCAGGGGCGTTGTGAATTTGTGACCCCGATTTTTAATTGAATTTACTGTTATTATAACTTAAAAAGAAAATAGAATAGGCTAGAAGGGCTGTTTATTGCCATAAACCACTTCAAAATGTCCAAGCGCACCTACACCCCCCTGCCGACAAGGGCGTGTGCTCGCCAGAGCTGTCCGGACACAGACATCCCCACGCCCATCATCCACAACATAGTCTCCACCAGCCAGATCAGGTCGAAGGGCATTGACCTGGCAGCCCTGTCCCGCCTGCTCCCGTTCTCGTTTTACGACAAGAACAAGTTCGCTGCCATAACGATCCGGCTGAGGTCCCCTGACTGCACGGCGCTCCTCTTCAGCAGTGGCAAGGTGGTGGTGACAGGCGCGAGGGACTTTTACGAGTGTCTCCTAACCAGCCTCCACATCAGCCAGATCCTCAGGGACTCGTTCCCCAGCCAGTCCTTTGAGCTGGTCAACTGTGATATCCAGAACATCGTGGCCCATGTTGAGATACCCGTAGGGGATGGCGTTCTGGACCTGCAGAGCCTCTACTCCAAACTGGAGCTAAACTGCATGTACCAGAAGACCATGTTCCCTGGACTGATTTACCGCCCTGAGGACTCCCCCGTTGTGCTGCTGTGCTTCTACTCTGGCAAGGTGGTCATTACGGGGGGCAAGACAGTCAGGGACGTCCACGAGGGCTGGGGGAAGCTCTGGCCCACTGTGAAGGTCTTTATCAGGCCTAAGGGCGCCTGAGGCTCATTGAACGTCTTTACCTATGCATTGATTTAGAGTGTGAGATACTGGCATGTTGGGGCGGTGGTATAGACGGATGAATTGGCTGCGAGCGAGCAGGCAGTGAACTGTGCACCAGTCTAGCTGGGGGATGGCTGGGCATCGAGTGAGTGGGGTGTAGTGTTTGTGGGACAACAAAGTGTGGCAAGGGTAGGCTGTTGGGCTGGAGGGCAGAGGGTGTTGTGACTAGCTGAGCATGTGCTGGTCTGCCAGGTAGAATATGATGAGGGACCATTGAAGGCATTGGAGGCATTGAAGGCATAGGATGTAAGCTGGCTGAAGGGATTAATGCATATCCAGGCTGTGCATCTTGTGCTCCCCTTGCATGAATCTCTTCCAGAAATCTTCTGAGAATTCCCAATAAACTGCTCAAGTCTTCCTGGGTTGTATCTGGGTCATCAATGATCTCCTGAAATTTCTCCATATCCTTATCACTGACACTATTGCCCTTCTCCTTTGTTTTAAACATGTTCAGAACGCGCTCAGTCATTGACACATCAAGTGAGTGTGGGGCTATTTCGACTCTTATCACTGGCACAGTTTTTTTTCTCCTGCTCATTCTTTATTGCTGTACGCAACAGCCTTTTTATAGCTTAAGGGTCGTGTCAGGGAGGGGGTCTGTCCTCAGAAGGTCTATTATCGTTTACATATCTCTTAATATCGTCTAGGATACCCCCCCAGTTATCCTTTACGTCGGACGCATTGGGTTCTATTCTCTCAAGTTTTTCCAGGACAGCTTTCCAGTCTGGCTTTGAGGCTGGGGGTGGTAGCGGTGTAGGCTCTAAGGGCGCGGGGGGTGGCAACGAACTTGGCGCGTATCCACTTGGAACAGGCCCTGCACTGTTGGTTGGTGGATACATCACCCCCAACAAAAACTTGAAGTGGCTTAGCAAATTTTTCAAATATTTGAACTTCGGGTCGTCTGAACTTGCCAAAAGGCTCTGAATCAGATCAATAATTCTGTTAATCTCATCAATGTGATCAGCAATGAACTGTTTCATCATTATAACTTGACTGGTCCCTTGGTCAGTTTCAGGGGTTAGTGTTCCTATGTACGGCGATTGTATGTTGACTCTTAGTACTGGCGCCCGTCGTCTGCTCATTTCTTTTTTTTCAGTCGGTAGTCTTTTTATAGCATTATGACGTGTCTAAATTGGTAAGGACAGTTATAGCCGTTAAGGATCAAACCGTTGGATTGAAACGAATCAAACCAATCCGAATTTAAAACAAACCAAAAAAATGGACTCGTGCTGTGTCTTCTGCGGAATTGCCCCCATGGGCAGCAAGCGCTGGAGAAGCATGAGCTCCATAGGGCAGTTTGTGTTACAGTGTTGCAAGGCCACCCCATATGCATACAGGGGCTTTTCAGGCCTTGAGGGGGATGAGTGCCTGTCAG
>Ga0208872_1002648_pt1 | contig 10279 bp, 8 predicted proteins | sample CryBogCBH12Aug08_FD_185508 | JGI IMG/M metagenome (GOLD analysis project Ga0208872, IMG submission 185508) | Freshwater microbial communities from Crystal Bog, Wisconsin, USA - CBH12Aug08 (SPAdes) | ecosystem: Environmental > Aquatic > Freshwater > Lake | place: Crystal Bog, Wisconsin, USA... | reverse complement strand
TCCGCGCACGTTTCATCGCATTGCGGAAATCGTTTACCAAAAAGCCGGCATCGTGCTGGGTGAAAAAAAAGAAGCTTTGGTGGCCGCCCGGCTCGGCAAGCGGATGCGCCAACTCGGCCTGACCAGCTATCGTGATTATCTGGCCTTGCTCGAAGCCGCGCCCGAGGACGGCGAACCGGTGGAAATGCTCAACGCCATCACCACCAACGTCACGCATTTTTTTCGCGAGGCGGAACATTTCACCCGTTTGTCCGGCTGGCTGGCCGCCTGGCACCGCGCCGGTCAGAAACGGTTTCGCCTCTGGTGCGCCGCCGCTGCCAGCGGCGAGGAAGCCTATTCGCTGGCGATGACCGCGCGCGAGGCCTTGCCGGTGGAAACGGATATGCGAATTCTCGCGACCGATCTGTCCACGCGCGCGCTGGCCGAGGCCGCCGCCGGCAGTTATGGGGAAGAAGATATGCGCGCCGTGCCACCGGCGTTGCTGGAGCGTTATTGGCGGCGGGAAAAAACCGGTGGCCAGAAATACCACGCGGTGCCGGCACTATCGGCCTGGATTAAATTTGCGCGGCTCAATCTGGCCAAGCCGCCGTATCCGATGAGCGGGCCGTTTGATGTTATTTTTTGCCGGAACGTGATGATTTATTTCGACAACGAAGTCCGGCGGCGGTTGCTGGAAGAATGCCACCGGCTGTTGCGCCCCGACGGTTTTCTGGTCGTGGGCCACTCGGAAAGTCTTTCCGGCATGCTCGGCCCGTTCAAAGGGCTGGCCCCGTCCATCTACGTCAAAGGCTGAACCGTCATGCTGAAAAACGTCATCGTTGACATCGCCCACGCCAAAGTCTCGACGCAGCCCGACGAGATGCTGGTGACCTATTCGCTGGGCTCCTGTTTGGGCGTCGTGTTTTATGACACGGAACTGCACATCGGGGCGATGGCGCATTGCATGTTGCCGCTCTCCAGCATTGACACCTCGAAGGCGACCGAAAAACCTTACATGTTTGTTGACGTTGGCATTCCGCGGTTGCTGGAAGAAATGTTCCAACTGGGCTGCCGCAAACGGAATCTGGTTACTCGCGTGGCGGGGGGAGCCAGCGCCATCAGCAATGCCAATCTGTTCCGCATTGGCGAACGCAACTTTGCCGTGTTCCGCAAGATCATGTGGAAAAACGGAATGCTGATTCAACGCGAAGATGTTGGCGGCGAGATCACGCGCACGTTGCGCTTGGAAACCGCCACCGGCCGGCTCACCGTCCGCAGCAACGGTGTCGAACGCGAACTATAGAAAGGAAAACTCATGGCCTACACCATCCTGATCGTGGACGATTCGCTGACGGCGCGAACGTTCATCGCCCGCACACTGGCAATCGCCGGCGTGCCGCTCAACCATGTCCACGAAGCCGCCAATGGGCGCGAAGCGCTCGACCTGCTCCAACGTGAGTGGGTGGACATGGTTTTTGCCGACATCAATATGCCTGTCATGAACGGCGTTGAACTCGTCCGCGCCATGCGCGCCAACGCGTTGTTTCAGGCGATTCCGGTCATCATTATTTCCACCGACCGCAGCACGCATCGCATGAATGAACTTAAAGACGCCGGCGTGCAGGCTTACCTCACCAAACCCATCACGCCGGAAGAACTCAAAGTCACGGTTGAAAAATTCCTCGCGCCCGGCGGCGCGGCAACCTGAGGCACACTTCATGAGCACCGACAACATCACCAGCCTCCGCGACACCGCCATCGAAATCCTCGAACGCTTCGCGTTTCTACTTGGCGATCCCGCCGAGTTGCCCGACGACGTTCTGCCGTTGCCGGAGAAACTTTGGGTCATCACCCTGGTTTTTCGCGGTCCCCGCACCGGTGCGCTCCGGCTCGCCACCGCGCCAGAACTGGCGCGGCAAGTTGCCGCCAATCTTTACGGCACGGAACTCGATGAAGTCACCGACACCCAGGCCGGCGACGCGCTGAAAGAATTGCTCAACGTCATCACCGGTGATTACCTGCACAAGCTCGAAGGCAACGAACCCATCTTCGACCTGGCCGCGCCGCAGTTGGTCGAATGGGCACGCGCTGAATTTGCGCGTCACAACGCCGGCTACACGGGCGCTGCGCTCAATGTTGAAGGTCAAATCCTCTGGCTGGGTTTTGGAAACTGACGCATGAATCGCCGCATCAAAGTTCTGCTCGTGGATGATTCCGCCGTCGTGCGCGAAGTGCTCACCGCCGAGCTCAGTCGCGAGCCGGAAATCGAAATCATCGGCACCGCGCCCGATGCGTTTATTGCGCGTGACAAAATTCTGAAATACGAGCCGGACGTGGTGTTGCTCGATATCGAAATGCCGCGGCTGGATGGATTAAGTTTTCTCCGGCGTTTGATGCACTATCATCCGCTGCCGGTCATCATCGTCTCCTCGCTCACACCGCCCGGCGGTGAGATGGCGCTCGAAGCGGTCACAGCGGGCGCGGTGGACGTGGTCTGCAAACCCGGCCCCGGTCTGCCGTTAAGCGAGATGACGGAGATGCTCATCGCCAAAATCCGGGCGGCGGCGCAATCGAACTGCCGCCGCGTCACGCCGGTGGCCGACAGTGCCGCAAAACCTCTCACGGCTGTTAATTGCTCGCATCAACTCATCGCCATCGGCGCGTCCACCGGCGGCACGCAAGCCATCGAAAAAATCTTGCAGCAATTTCCCGCCTCGGCTCCGGCAACGCTTATCGTGCAACACATGCCGGCCTATTTCACTGCGTCGTTTGCCGCGCGGCTTAACAAAATCTGCGCCATGGAAGTTCGCGAGGCCGTCAACGGTGAAACGATTGAGCCGGGGCAAGCGTTGGTGGCACCCGGCAACCGCCACATGCTACTGCGGTGCGTGAACAATAAGTTTTTTATTCAGCTCAAAGACGGCCCGGTGATTCACCACCAGCGGCCAAGTATTGAAGCGTTTTTCCAATCCCTTGCGCAATGCGCCGCGCCGCAAACTGCCGCCGCGCTGCTGACCGGCATGGGCCGGGACGGTGCCAACGGACTGCTCGCGCTACGCAAAGCGGGCGCATACACCATCGCGCAGGATGAAGCGACGTCCGTGGTTTTTGGAATGCCGGCCGAGGCGATTCGTCTGGGAGCGGCTCAGGAAATCGTCGCCTTGCCGGATATCGCCGGAAAACTTTTGGCGGGTAGCGCGGTTTGAAAAGACTGCCGGGATCAACCGGCAATAAAACTGCGCATGGTGGCGCGCAATTTTTCGAGGTGAATAGGTTTGGTCAGGACGGCGTTGCAACCACTTTGCAATATCTTCTGGTGTTCGGCTTCGTTGGTGTGCGCGGTGAAGGCAATGATCAGGATGGGTTTCAAGTTGCGTTTGCGTTCCTCGGCCCGGATGGCGGTGACAGCTTCAATGCCGTTCATTTCCGGCATTTCAATATCCATGAAAATCACGTCGAATGGCTGCGATTGCCAAGCGGCGAGCGCCTCACGGCCATTTACTGCGGTATGCACCACATGCCCGTCACGTTGGAGCAACAGCACGAAAAGTTTCAAATTAATCGGGCTGTCTTCCGTAACCAGCACGCGCAGTGAGCCGGCTGGCAGCGGATGGGTTGTCGGCGCGGTTGGCTCGTTGCCGGTCACCGCACCGTTGAACAGAGGCAGGCGAATTGTGAAAGTTGTGCCGGTAGCGGGGCCGGGGCGGCTCTCAACGTCCAGCCGGCCGCCGTGCGCCGTGATGAGTTCCCGGGTGATATTCAATCCCAAGCCGGTGCCGCGTTCGCCGGCGGTGCCATCCCGCGAAATTTTTGAATAACGGCTGAACAGTTTGCCCAGCATTTCCGGTGGAATGCCGATGCCGGAATCCGCGCAGGCGAGGCAAAGCTCACGCGCGGCATTGTCGCGGAAAACTCGCAGTTCAACGCTTCCGCCAACGGGAGTGAATTTGATGGCGTTGGAAATCAGATTCGTAAAACTGCGGGCTAAAGCGGTGTGATTGGCCATCAACTCCGTGTATTCCGCCTCGGGCGTCGCGGTGAAAACCAGCTTGATGCGTTTGGCGTCGGCTTGCGGCTGGAAGACGCCGGCGCATTGGCGCAGGATGGCGGCCGGGGCCAGCATCTTGAAATCCATGCTTTCCTTCTGGGCCTGCGCGCGGCCGAGATCGAGCAGGTCGTTGATCAGCTCCAACAGATAGCGACCAGAAGCATCAATCTGCCGCAACATGTCGCGCTGTTCCGCTGCCAGCAGTTTGTCTTCCAGCAACAGACTGGTGAATCCGAGGATACCGTTCAGCGGTGAACGCAAATCGTGGGAACAAACCGCTAGGAATTCGTCTTTGAGTTTGTCGAGTTCCTTGAGGCGTTCGAGGTTGGCACGGACATTGTGATCCAGTTGCTGACGCTTTAGATGAATACTGATCCGCGCCAGTAATTCCTCTTTAATGAAAGGCTTTTCAAGATAATCCGTCGCGCCGACTTGAAAGAGCCGCAACTTGGTTTCGTGATCGGAAGTGCTACTGAGAACGATGATGGGCAGGTCTTTGAGGCCAAGTTCCTGCCGGATGTGAAGACACAATTCATCACCCGTCAGTTGCGGCATGTGCATGTCGGTGATGACCAGATCAATGTCTTTCGGCTGCGCGCGCAGAATGTCCAACGCCGCGCGGCCATTTTCCGCTTCAATAATTTTTACGCCCAGTTGACGAACACAGGCCATGACAACGTGCCGGGCCATGAATGAATCTTCCGCCACCAGCACGGTCATGCCGCTGAACACCGTTGCCGGTGTGAGCATCAGGCGCGCTGTGAGCAATAGCTGTTCCTGCACCACGTCTTTGCGGACGAAATCGGCCGCCCCCAATTCAAAACCACGCTTGCGGTTGGCATAGGTGTCGTTGGCGGTGACGAGGATAACGGGAACTTCGGTGTTGCGCGTCGCGGCCAAAGCGGCGGCATTTTCCGGGGCGCGGAGCGCTTTCAACACCTCGAAACCATCCATTGATGGCATTTCAAGATCCAGGGTAACCAGGCAGATATCCGGCGTTGCCGTCAGGATTTTCATGGCGGCCGCGCCGTGGTCCGCTTCGAGGGTTTTAAAGCCTGCTCCCTGTAACAACTGCACAATCATGCGGCGGCTGAAATTATTATCATCCACCACCAAGATGGGGGCATCATCGGGCATGACGCGCAGTTGGTTGGCTGTATCCACTTGAAGAAACTAGGCCGAAGTAGTGATGGCGTCAAATATCTTTGCGTTCCGCCAGTTTTATCGTTTTGGCTTGCAGGCTCGGGCGCGCTCCAGTGCGGCGCGGATTTCCGGCAGCCGCTCGCGCGCAGCCCGCAATTCGTTGCGCTGCACCAATTCTTCGATCACCGTGCTAATTCGTTGCATTTCCACCATCCCAACCGAGGCTGAGGAACCCTTCAACGTGTGGGTTTGCATCCGGGCGGCATTGGCGTCGCCGGTTTGCAGGGCGGCTTCCAAATTGTCCAGCCGCATTTCTGCGTCGCACACATAAGTTTCAATCAACTCGCGCAACAATGTATTGTCAACTCCGGTGCGGGCAATCAGGCTGGCGCTGTCGAAAACGTCGTCCAATGGCGAGGCCGGCGTCGCGAGGTAACGCTGAAGCACGTTGTTTAATTCGCGCGGGTCAATCGGCTTGGTGATGTAATCGTTCATGCCGGCTTCAAGACAACGTTCCTTGAAGCCTTTGATGGCGTGGGCCGTCATCGCAATGACCGGCACAGTGCCGGCCGACGGATAACGGCGGGCCGCCGCGCGCAGCCGTCGCGTCGCCTCAATGCCGTCAAGCACTGGCATTTCCACGTCCATCAAAATCAAATCATAGGGTTGCCGCAAAAACATCCGCAACGCGACACGACCGTTTTCCGCAATGTCAGCCGTTGTGCCCATGCGCTGCAACATCGCCAGCGCAACTTTTTGATTGGTGGCATTGTCTTCCGCCAGCAGGATTTTTCCACTGCGGGCGCGGGGAATTTTGGCGGCGGCAGGGGTGCGTTCGCTGATGGCCTCTGGTTGGCCAGTCAGTGCAAACTTCAAGGCTTCCAACAGTTGTTTTCGCCGGATCGGTTTGGTGAGCACCGCCGCAAAACCGTGCCGGTCGGTGAGGGCGATGCGCGAACTATGCCAGCGGGACGTGAGCAAAATTAGCTTGGTTTTGCACAAGGCTGAATCTGCCCGGATGGCTTCCGCCAGTTGCACGCCGTTCATCTCGGGCATTTCCAAATCCGCCAGCACCACATCAAATGGCGTGCCCGCCGCCTGCGCCGCGCGCAGCATCGCTAATGTTGCTGCCGCGTCCGCCGCATCGGCATACCGGCAATTGGTGGGAAGCAGCAATTGCCGCAGCACGCGGCGGTTCGTCGCATTATCGTCCACGCCGAACACGGCGAGCGGGGTCGGCCATTGCCAATCCGTTTCCAAAGGTGCCGGGGCTGGTGCCACCTTGAGTCGCACGGTGAACCAAAAGGTTGAACCGCAACCGGCGGTGCTGTTGACACCGATTTCTCCGTCCATCAACTCTGCTAGTTTTCGTGAAATGACCAACCCTAATCCAGTGCCACCATAACGGCGTGTTGTGGAACCGTCCACTTGAGAGAACGGTTGGAACAGGCGGTGAATTCGATCGGCTGGAATCCCGATGCCCGTGTCGCGAACTTCGAATCGCAGGCGCAAGGTGTTCGTGGCCTCATCCTGCTCGGCCACCTGCACCTCGACGGCGACTTCGCCGGTGGATGTGAACTTAATCGCATTGCTGGTGAGGTTCAGCAATATCTGCCGCAATCGGTCGGCGTCGCCATGCAAGCGCGTTGGCAGAGCCGGATCCACCACCACATTAAATTCCAGTTTTTTCTCCTGTGCCCGAACCGAAACAACATCCGCCAGATCTTCGAATAATGTCTGCGGATCAAAATCGTAAAGGTCTAACTCCAATTTCCCCGATTCAATTTTTGAATAATCCAGCACGTCGTTGATCAACGTCAGTAATGCCTCGCCTGAACGGCTCACGGTTTCCGCGTAGTCACGCTGTTCCGCCGTGAGCATCGTGTCCAGCAACAGCGATGTCATGCCAATCACACCGTTGAGCGGCGTGCGGATTTCGTGGCTCATCACCGCGAGGAATTCGCTTTTGGCGATATTTGCCGCCTCTGCCTGCACCGCCATCAGGTTAGCTCGTTCAATGGCCTGTTCTAGTTGATCATTGGCTTGTATCGCTGCCGTGTTGGTTTCTGCCAGCTTCTGTTTAAGGTTTTGCAGTTCCTGTTCCAGCGCGATTCGCGCGCCTTCCCGCGCCGTCACGTCGCGCACTAACCCCGCAATCTGGCCTTGGCCACAATCATCAACGGGAAATATTTCCACTTCGAACCAACGTAGGTTTCCGGGCCAAGCAACTGTCAGCGTGGACGCTTTTTTTTCGCGCCTAGCCAGGGTAAAAGCTGCGTTCAGCGGTGGATGAAGTTCCTGTGGCCAGAGTTCCTCGGATTTTTTTTGAGTTACGCTGGACAGTTCCTGTTCCAGCAACCGCGCCAAAGTGGCATTTGCCCACAAGCACCGTCTTTCGGCATTTTGTAACCATGCGCCAGTTTCCTTGTTCGCCAGGAGTATCCCGAAAGGCTGATTGCGCCATTGAGCTTCCATATGCAATGACAATTTCAGAGAACCACACGCACAGGGCAAGTATTAAATAGCCGGAGGAAGCACATATAACCGCCGGTTTTCGTATGCATTAAATATTGTGGAATTTTTTTTCCGCCAGATTTTCATCCTTCCGCGCGGCGAAATCGATTGCGCCGTGCCGAGTTCCAGCACGAACATTGTTGCTTTGTATTCTTCGATCTTCCGACGGAATTTTTCCAACCGTTGTCATGCCCCGACAGATTTTGGTGCATTTGCTTGATGGGGGAGCGATGGCAATAGTTTAGTCGTAACCGACAAGAGACATGCGGTCTTTGTCATGAGCTTATAACACGGGAATGGGGGTCGGTTGCACCCGGGCCCAGGGTTCAAGCACTTCAATCAAGTCATCACAATAAACCATCACGCTTTGTTTTATGCCGGGGCCAATCTTCTTTTGACTGATGGTTCCATAAACCCCAGAGACCGATGCTTGCCAGCACGGCGAGATCACAGAACAACGTCGGGGCAAATATCGGCGCACCGTGGACGACGCGAAGAAACAGATTTTCGCCGTGGTTGTGCCAGTCAGCCAGCGCATGAAATATCAAGCCAAGCCCTCCCACGGCAACTTGCACGAGCATGACTAATCCACATACGCGCAGGAACAACCGATCCACCTTCAATGCCAGTGGCAGAATTAAAAAGCCAACGGCCACCGCGCTGCTGATAACTGGAATCCATTCCGTGCGGTGAAAAAAACCATTTTGCGCATGGTCAGTCAGGGTGAAGATGAAATTGCCCACAAAACCACCGAGCGCAAAAAAGATCACCCACTGCGCCCACTCGGTCTCTTGGTTAGCGACCATGCGATTCATGATGAGCAGCGAGCCGAGGCCCGTATAAGCCAGCGGCGCGGCGAAGGGTGCGGCATAGACAAGGCTGGCCAGCGTCCATTGCTGGAAAAACTGGCTTTGTAGATGCAGCACCAGGCCGATGATGCCAATAAGCACTGCCGTTCCACCGACAAGGAATCCGAGCACACGCCATAACAGCAGTCGCCCGGTGGCCAAGGCCCAGAGCGCAGGCAATAATAACGCCGGTGCCACGAGCGAGAATATCAGTGGAATATATTCCGGCCTTGAATGAAAAACATTGACGCTGTGTGCGAGAAATATGTCAGGCGCAAGACCACCCAGATTAAAGAGCACGAATACTTCAACCCAGGTGCGCGGCTGCCGGAGCCAGTTATTTTCCATTGTCCTTGCGGAGTTGGGTGGCCTGTTCCTTGAGTTCGACCGTGTGCTGGAGAATCGGATAATTGCCGTGCCATTGCACATAGTCAGCCCCGCCCATAAACGCGGCATGTTTTGCCGTGCGGCCGTAATAATGCCAGAGATCAAAATAGGTAAATTGAATGGTCTGGCTGAATGCGTTCGTTGAAATCAATCCGTCGACCTTGAGCCCATCCATGATGGCTCTGGCGGCCAAAACTTTTTCATTCGTCACGTCTACCACGGCGGCACCATCTTTGTAAATGCGGTCCACCAGCGGCGGCGTGTGGCATTGCAGACAGATGTCCTTCATCTTGGCCTGCGCGCGTTCGGCATTCGGACGCGGCGTGGTGACTTCGGCGAATAGATTATACGAGAGCCGTTCGGATGGATCGTGGGTTACCCCGCGTCCGTTCAACCCGCTCATGTGGCAGGTTGCACAGGTGGGGATAAACATATCCTTTGTGGTCAGGCTGTCAGACGGCGCTTTTAGATTTAGCAAATTCTGCTGCGCGGCAAACATGATGCCGTGCTTGGATTGGGTATAAATTTCGATTTGCGAATGATCTGGGCCGAGGTGGCACTGACCGCAGGTGCTGGGCAAGCGTGCGACTTCCACGGACGACGTGTGCCGCGTGTGGCAAAGCGTGCAGTTGCCGATGCTGCCGTCGGCGTTCGGCTTGCCAATGGCATGACAGGTAATGCAACCACTCTTGGTCGAGGACGCACCTTCGAGATTGGTCAGCGGATGCGGCGGACGTTTCATCGAACCAGGATGCAGTTTTTCCATCTGCTCAATCATCTCCGGCGAGAAATCCTTGTTGCCCATGACCGCCACCCACGACGGCGCAGCGTGACGGCTGCGGGCGAACTGCTCATAGACCGCCAAGTGACAGGCGCGGCAGTTGGCGGAGGTGATGCCATTGTTGATCACGAAACCATTGTGATTCGTGCCGGTTTGGCCGGCGAGAACCTGATGGCAGTCGAGACACGTCACACCCTTCTGCGCATGCTTGCTCATCTCGTATTCGTGAACGATGGAATACTGGTTGTTACGGTGGCACTCGGCGCATTTGCCGCTGGCCTTTACGAAGTCTGAGTTTGGCTGCTCGACGACGAGGCGTGGGCGTTGGGCGTTGATGACATAGGCCGAGACAACCAGCGCCGTGCCGAGGACGAGAGCGATGAAGACATTGCGAAAGTTCATGGGCTAAATTTAACCGGCTTGCCGTCACCTGACTTTGACGCAAGTCAAAGGAATGACAAATTCACCAATCGACCAAAAACTTGACCGCCGTCAAAGCCGGTTGGCTGTTTCCCAGCTACCGTGATGGCATGAATGAAAAACCGGTTATTGATTCCGGCGCGGCAACTATCGTGTCGC
>Ga0208872_1002647_pt1 | contig 10281 bp, 4 predicted proteins | sample CryBogCBH12Aug08_FD_185508 | JGI IMG/M metagenome (GOLD analysis project Ga0208872, IMG submission 185508) | Freshwater microbial communities from Crystal Bog, Wisconsin, USA - CBH12Aug08 (SPAdes) | ecosystem: Environmental > Aquatic > Freshwater > Lake | place: Crystal Bog, Wisconsin, USA... | reverse complement strand
CCCCATGCCGCCATCCTCCTCGATCACTTGGGCCCCCATAATCGTGGCAAGTCCAGGCTCGTTCTCCGGAATGGGGCGCGTCGTGGCTGCGTAGTTGAAGCGACCGTACCAGGCGCGCGGTCCCGCGATGTTCCGGTCGATCACCGTGTAGTTGTCTGGCAGCGGGAGGGGTTTCACGTCATCCCTCCACCACGGCAACCCGAGGCGCGCGGCGTACCATCCCGACGGCCATTTGTAGGGATCGGATTTCCCGGTGAGCAGTTTGTCATTCAATCCCCGGAGGTAGGGATTGCCTGTAAGCGCTGCGACGGACTCCCCACCGGTCCAGATTGAGGTTGTGTCATTCCAGGTATCCTTCCAAGAGGGGACAGTCCAGAACTCCCCCCTCTTGCCACAGGTGACCGGGCCATACCATTCCGTCTTTTTCAAGAGTTCAAGGACCTTCGGATCCTGATTGACCTCATAGATACGGGCCAGATCGCGTGTGTCGGAATTGTGATAATTCGCAGACTCGTTCTGATGGCCAAGGTAGGCAAGCGCCCCGTCGGGCCAGATGATCCTCTCCTGCGCCTCGTAAAGGAACCGGGCCTTGTCGAGGTACTCCTGATTATCCAGATAGAGCCCGAAATTCAGCATCTCGAATGCCAGTGCGAGGTCGATGTTTGCATAGGTCCCCTGACGATCTTTCGCCTTGAGCCACATGACGGCACCCCCGGTTTTCATCGCCCGATCCCAGAGAGCCTTCTGTGAGGGAAGAAGCAGTCCCGGATAGAGTTGGGCGAATTCGCGCAAGGCGCACGAAGCGGGGGCGATCGCAAAATCATCAAAGATCCCCTGCCCTGCGAGGGGCGCGTTCTCGTTCCCCTTGCTCCCCTGCGCTCCGACCAAAGGGGCGCCTTTCACCGCTTCGGTGCTGGCGGATGAACCGGCCAGCGACATGGACCCATGAATATCGATAGCATCCGCGTAGGCATTGGCCACGCGAAGATATCTCTCCAGCACCCGGGAATCACCCTTCAGGGGACTGGCGGGATTGGCATAGAGCCAGAGCCAGGCCTGCATCTCATCACCGGAAGAACGACTACCCGTTTCCCCTCCCAGTCCACTGAAGGAATTCACCATCGGGGTGTTCTTGAGGAACGGCTTGTCCGGCTTGGACAAGTCCTCGTTCGCGCCAGCCACCAACTTGGCGATGTAAGGGTTCCCGTTGACCACGCGTGGAGGACGCAACGCGCTGATCGAGTTGGTATTGGGGCTTGGAGCGACGAGGGATTCCGGATTTTTGGCCAGAGTCGATTCCACATCGCTAATCAGATCTCCGGCACTCTTGGAGTCACCCGCATCAAGGCATGCCTTTGCGCGCTCTAAGGCAACGCTCAAGATGGCCTTGACCTGACCGGGGGCTCCTTCTCCCGAAAGTGCCGCCAACTTAGGGATCAGGGCATCCAGTTGATTTCGTTGAGGGTCAGGCGTTGGAGATTGGGCGTGGAGGCCAATCATCAGCACGCAGAGAACGACAGCGAGTGGTAGGGTATGTTTCATAGGATTAGTCGGCATCAACATAAGTTAGTGGCGGTTAAGGGTTACCAGTGGTTGGTGGATCAGGGACGGGAGAAAGGACTTCGGGTGAGATCACCCCGAGATCCCTGCAATCCGACAAAGTGGCGACGGAGTCTTCCCGAACGATGAATGGACGTGCATCGGCGACAAGGACACCGATGTCCACATGATCGAGGAGGATGCCGTCCGCGTGACGGATATAGAGGCCGCTTGCCGGAGTCTCACCGAAGATATTGGACTGCGGATACCCCTCCTTTTCAGGTGGGCTAGCCGGTATTGCGGCAACACCTCCCGGCATCTCGAAGCGGCAGTTCTTGAGCGTGATGTTTTTGACATGCGCCGAGGGTATGCCGGTGATGGTGAATGATGGTTTTGTCAGGGTCTGCGTCCCGATGGCCCTCACCCCGTCCAGCACAACACCATCGATCGATCCGACCGGGGGTGCATTGCTATCGGGATCCTGTTTCCCCAACCGACTGGCAAGCCTTATGAAGACTGGCTGGGAGGTCCGACGGAGAACAAGATTGGAAACCGTCACGTCGCTGACATGGGACCCATCGACCGACTCGATACACAGACCTCCATATTTCGCGAATTCCACGACGTTATTCCTGATTATCAGTCCTGAGACCGGACCGACGGTCGAAGTCCCCAACTTGATCCCATTTGCACGGTAGGAAAGCACCCTGTTTTGCTCGACGAGAATGTTCTTCAGACCCATCTGTCCGTTGGACTTCAGGCAGATGCAGTCGTCTTCGGAAAAGACCTCGCAGTTCCGAATGACGACATCATGGCAGTCGCAGATATCCATCCCGTCGAGATTTGGGCAGTCAGGCGGTGCGACGACTGTGACATGATCCAGGAGAAGGTTGGTGCACTCGGCGTAGACCTGGGTCCACATCCTTGGATTCCTGAGCGTGATATCGCGGACAATCACATCCTTGCTGCTGAAAATCCTGATCAACGATGGACGCTCCGCCTCCTTTCCCGACATCATGACCTGCTTGCAACGCCCGTCGATCACACCTTCTCCCTCGATCACAAGACCATCTGCCCTATCGGCAAAGAGAAGGCTGCGGCGATTGCAGGTGGCCGAAGTTCGCTCCGGCATGAGAACCGGATAATCCTCCGGATGAATACCACCGAGAAGCACCGCCCCCTTCTGAAGGTGTAGCGTCATCCGGGGGCGAAGTGTTAGCTGCGCGGTGAGATACGTGCCGGGAGTGAGATTGACGATGCCGCCTCTCCCCCCGCAAAGATCGATGGTTTTTTGAAGCGCCTCCGTATCGTAGGTGGAGCCATCACCTTTGGCTCCGTGGTCACGGGGATTGATCTCCTGCGGGGTGCCAGATCCCGCCGCAATAACTGACGTCGCGAGGAACGGAATCAGGAATTTCAAAAGGAAATGCATCCGGGTGATCGGTTAAGTGTCTGACTGCCGGATCATGATCTTCTCGGACTTCAGGATATGATCTGAGGAGGAACCGATGCGGAGTTCATACTCACCGGGGTCGACCATATAGCGATTAGCTTTTTCATCCCAACGACGGAACGAACTGATCTTCACGGGAATCGAGACCTTTTTGGTCTCTCCAGGAGCGATCGTGACCCGCTGGAACCCAACCAGCGACTGGATTGGCATCGGAATGGGAGGATGGATCGCGTGGACATAGATCTGGACGACCTCATCACCACTCAGCTTCCCTGTATTGGTGACTTCAATGCTGACTGTCACGGTATCATCGGCGTTCGCCGACTCGGCGGAGAGGGTGACCGAACCGTACGTGAACGTCGTGTAGCTTAGTCCGTGACCGAAGGCGTAGAGAGGCTTGCCGGTGAAGTACCGATAAGTCCTGTTCTTCATCGAGTAATCAGTGAAGGAGGGGAGATCGTTTTCCGATTGGTAAAAGGTGACCGGCAAACGACCTCCCGGATTATAGTCTCCCAGAAGGGCATCCGCCACGGCATCACCTCCCCGCTGTCCGTAGTACCAAGCCTCAAGGATGGCATTCGGCTTGGAGGGATCAATGCTCACGGGGCTTCCATTGGTCAGAACGACGACAAACGGCTTCCCGAGCGCGGCGATTTTTTCGATCAGCTCCTGTTGGATCTTGGGGAGTTGGAGAGTGACCTTGTCGCCGTGGTTGAATCCTTCGGGCGAGCCCCCCTTCATTTCTTCCCCCTCGAGTCCGGGAGTAATTCCGAGTGCCAGCACGATATGATCCGCTTTTGCAGCCATTGCCAGAGCCTTCTCCATGCCTCCGGGTGCACGCCACCCAAACTGGATCCGGCCCTTAGGATCATTCAAACCCTGCGGGTACTCGATCCGAACGCGGCGCAACTCCCCTGCCTTTAGGGTAACGTCCGCGCTGCGGGTGCGAACCTCACCGGGAGCACCCGCCTTCTCCTCTCCTGCAATCATAACGTCATCGAGAAAAAGTTGCGCCGCGCCGACAAAGGTGATGCTGAGCGTGTAGTCTCCGCTTTCCTTGGGGACAATCACCCCGCTCCAGCGCAACGCTGCATCCTTCAGCGGGAGGCCGGGGGCGGGTTGCGCCTCGTTCCAGAGAAGATCGATCTGGGAATCAATGTGCTCCGCCTTGGGCTTCCCCTGGAACAAGGCATTGTCAAAAAGCTCCGCTATCAGCCCCGATGTCGTACGGTTCGTATCGGTAAAGAGAACTCCCTCGGGGAAAGGCCTTCCTGTTTCCCGGAATCCGGTGACCAAGGGGATCGCGGAATCATGAAGCACAGTGATACCCAGAGGCTCCAGCTTTGCCTGCAGACCCTTTAGCAGAGTGACTGGCTTCGCAGGAGATCCGCTGTAATTTCCCAAGAGAGCAGATTGATCCTCAGCCGTAGGACCGATCACGGCGACCGTCTTCAGATCCTTGGGGTTCCATGGAAGCACCCCGTCATTTTTCAGCAACACCAGTGATTGCCTCGCAGCCTCCAGCGCGAGGGCGTCATGGGCAGGGGAATTATTCTCGGAAATCGGAATCTTTGTGTAAGGAACCGAATCCGCCGGGTCAAATTGTCCAAGTTTGAAGCGTAGGGTGAAGAGGCGCTTCAGAGCACGGTCGAGATCCTCCTCGGAAACAAGCCCAAGCCTCAGAGCCTCGGTAAGTGCGAAATACGTCTTACCGGAACAAAGATCATTTCCTGCCTTGATGGCCAGGGCGCTGGCGGTCGCGGCATCCTTCACATAGGCATGGGCACTCTTTCCAAAGATATCACCCACGGTATCAACATCACCGACCACGGCACCCTGAAATCCCCATTCGGCACGCAGGACGTCGGTCAGCAGATAGTGATTGGCCGGAGCGGGGATTCCGTCCACCGCGTTGTAGGCACTCATCACGGACATCGCCTTTCCCTCGATGACTCCGGCCTCGAAAGCGGGAAGATAAGTCTCATGAAGATCCCGAGCCGAGACCACGGCGTCGAATTGATGACGGAGTTCCTCGGGACCGCTATGCACGGCGTAGTGTTTCAGGGTTCCAACCGTCTTGAGATAGTTCGGGTTGGTGCCTTGAAGGCCCTTCACAAAGGCTACCCCCATGCGACCGGTCAGGAAGGGATCCTCTCCGTAGGTCTCCTGTCCTCGTCCCCAACGCGGGTCGCGGAAGATATTGATGTTCGGGGACCAGATGGTGAGCCCCTGATAGATCTTGGTATCGCCTCCAGACTTGCGGATTGTCTCATTATTCTTGGCCCGGGCCTCCGTCGAGATGACATCGGCAACCTTCCCGTGAAGCTCCGGATTCCATGTTGCCGCCATAGCGATCGCTTGAGGAAAGACGGTCGCTATTCCATTGCGAGCAACCCCATGAAGCGCCTCGTTCCACCAATGATAGGACGGAATCCCAAGTCGGGGAATCGCCGGACTTGCCATCATTAACTGGGAGACCTTCTCCTCGGTCGTGAGTTGGCCGACCAACGCATCCACCCGCTTTTCAACTGGCAAGCCAGTGTCCCGGAAATCATTGGTTCCGATAGCGGCGTGAAGACCGGTAAGCGAAAGCAGGAAAATTAAAGTTAAAAGCCTATGATTCATGGTGTCTGGGGTAATTCGAATGACGTCGCAGGTTTGGCAGGTAAGAAGCCGGAGTAATTCTTGACGGGAGGAATTTCAACCTTGCAAGGCAAGGGAAGAGGGCAAAATCGGCCCTATAGAAAAGGATGTTTTTGTGCTCATGGGGGGTGAGTCAATCATGACCTTAACCCAAAAAGATTCTGGCCGTCACCAGATAACAGGTGACGGTGAAGAGGTCGGCCGCGGCCAGAGTAATCGGACCCGCTGCTATCTTGGGATCCCATTGGACTATTCGGAGCAGCACGGGAACGAGCACGCCAAGCAGACCCGATACAAGGATGGAAAGAACGATGCTCCCACCGATCGAGATCGCCGCCACGGAATCGTGCCAGCAATATCCCACCATTACTGCAACGGCGAACCCGGCAAGGAGTCCGAGCAGGATGGCCGTGACTCCCTCGCGGTGGAGTTTCGCCCGAAGCCATTTCCAACGCACCCGGACGTGAGGAAGCGATTGGACCGTCAGAGCCAGCGACTGCGCAGCAACAGCCTCACCAAGCCCCAAGACCAGAGCCATGAAGACAGCCAGAACCACCCGTTGCTGGAGTGTGGAGGCGAAAGCCCCGGCCAAAAATGCGCAGAGCACTCCGCCGGAAACTGTGGCCGCCAACCATGGGAAGCGAATCCTGAATGCCTTCCAGGGAGAAGCATGGAGCACTTCCTGCACATGGATACCGATCGACTGAAAGAGCTGGTCGTTATTGGTTCCCGTGCTGAGTTCCATCACCTCGTCGGTAAAAAGCCCGACATCAATGATGCCGCGGAGTCTCTTGTGCCCATCCACGACGGGAATTGCCAGAAACTTGTGAAGAATAAAGCACTCGCAAGCCTCCATCAGCGTTGCATGCTCGGGAAGGGAGAGTACTCGCTTCATCATCACCTCTGAAATCAAGCTTCCAAGCGGCTCGGTCAGAAGCTTGCGGGCGGGCACCACGCCGGAGAGGCGCCCCTCCGCATCGACGACATAGAAATAAAAAATTCGCTCCGCCAACCCCGTCACACGGATCGCATCGAGGGCCTCCCCCACACTCTGATCGACCCTCAGGGGGGGTGGACCGGGAGTGATAAAGTCGGCAAGCGGACGACCCAGATGTTCGGCAGGGGCTTTCCCTGCAGACGATAATGGGGAGGGCATAGCCCGAAAGTTCGCTGGGTTCTCGCGGAGAGAGATCCTATCCCTTGGCCTTCCGGGACTTGGCTGGGGACGGGGGCGTTCCTCCCGAAGGAGCTGAAACCTTGAAGACAAGCTTCTCTCCATCGCGGGATACCTGCACCTGATCACCGGCCTTGAAGGTTCCGCGCAGGATCTCCTCGGCCATCGGATCCTCGAGATAGCGCTCCACGGCACGGCGCATCGGGCGAGCTCCGTAGGTGGGATCGTATCCTTTCTCAATCAGGAACTCATGGGAAGCGGCATCGAGGGTCAGGATGATTTCCTTGTCCTTGATCCGAGAGGCCACCTTGGCTACCTCGAGATCGACGATGCGGGTGAGCATCTCTTTGGAAAGGGTGTGGAAGACAATGATGTCATCAAGACGGTTGAGGAACTCCGGTTTGAAGACTTTTTTGGTCTCTTCCAGAATCTTTCCCTGCATCGTGTCGTAGCCTTCGTCATGTTTCGGTGCACCGAAGCCAAGCGTCGTCTGCTTCTTGATCAGCTCGGCGCCGACATTCGAGGTCAGGATGATGATGGTGTTCCGGAAGTCGATTTTGCGACCGAGGCTGTCGGTGACCGTTCCCTCTTCCAGGATCTGGAGTAGGAGGTGCATGACGTCGGGGTGTGCTTTTTCGACCTCGTCAAAAAGGACGACCGAATAGGGACGGCGGCGGACAGCCTCGGAGAGTTGCCCGCCCTCTTCGTGACCGACATAGCCCGGAGGAGAGCCAATGAGTCGGGAGGATGTGAACTTCTCCATGTACTCGGACATATCAATCTGGATGAGAGCATCGGGATCGCCGAACATGAATTCCGCAAGGGAGCGGGCCAGGAAGGTCTTTCCCACACCCGTGGGGCCCAGGAAAATGAAGGATCCGATCGGACGGCGGGGATCCTTGAGATCGGCACGGGAGCGGCGGAGCGCCTTGCTGATCGCGGTGACGGCCTCGTCCTGACCGATGACGCGCTTCTTGAGGTCATCTTCCATGGCAAGGAGCTTTGCGGTCTCCTTCTGCTCCATTCGGTTGAGCGGCACGCCGGTCCACTTGGAGAGGACATGCATGATTTCCTCCTCACCGACAACAACCTCGCGTTCGTCACGCTCCTTGCGCCAGGTGGCAAGGGCGGTCTCAAGATCCTCTTTCGCTTTCTTCTCGGTATCGCGAAGAGAGGCGGCTTTCTCGAAGTCCTGGGCCTTGATCGCGGCCTCTTTTTCACCACGAATGCGATCGATGTCAGCCTCTAGATCCTTGGTGGAGGGCGGTCGGGTCATCGCACCGATCCGCGCGCGCGATCCGGCCTCATCCATGAGATCGATTGCCTTGTCAGGAAGGAAGCGTCCGGTCAGGTAGCGGTCGGAGAGCTTGGCAGCGGCCTCGAGTGCCGCATCGGTGATGACAGCCTTGTGATGCACCTCGTACTTGGGACGGAGTCCTTTCAGAATAAGGACCGTGTCCTCAACGGACGGAGCCTCGACTTTGACGGACTGGAAGCGGCGTTCGAGAGCGGAGTCCTTCTCGATATACTTGCGGTACTCGTTCAGCGTGGTCGCCCCGATGCACTGAAGTTCGCCGCGACTAAGTGCGGGCTTGATGATGTTGGAGGCATCCATGGCTCCTTCGGCGGAACCCGCACCAACAATCGTGTGCATCTCGTCGATGAAGAGGATGATGTTCTTGTTCTTGCGAATCTCGTCCATCACCGCCTTGATCCGTTCCTCGAACTGCCCGCGGTATTTCGTGCCGGCCACCATGAGCGCGAGATCGAGTGTGATGACACGCTTGCCCGAGAGAAGCTCCGGCACATTGCCCGAGACGATCTCCTGGGCGAGCCCCTCGGCGATCGCGGTCTTGCCGACACCAGCCTCGCCGATAAGGACAGGGTTATTCTTGCTACGGCGGCAGAGAATCTGGATAACGCGCTCAATCTCCTCGGCCCGGCCGATCACCGGATCCAGTTCTCCCTTGGCAGCGATTTCAGTCAGGTCGCGCCCAAAGGCTTTCAATGCCGGGGTCTTGCCTTCCTTACGTCCTTGTCCCCCACCTGCGGCGGCTTCCTCTCCTTCGTGCCCTTCGGGAACCTCCCCACCCTCATCATCGACGGGATTGAAATTCGGATCGAGTTCCTTCAGCACTTCATTGCGTGTACGGTCGAGGTCGACTTCAAGATTCTTGAGCACCTGCGCGGCGACCCCCTCACCCTCACGAAGGAGACCTAGCAGGATGTGCTCGGTACCGACATAGGAATGCTGGAGGGCCTTGGCCTCTTTGCCGGCCAGAGCCAATACCTTCTTCACACGCGGCGTATACGGGATATTCCCGGCCATCTTGTTTTCCTGACCCGAGCCAACCTGCTTCTCGACCTCTTGGCGAACCGTCTCCAGATCCAATCCCATTTTCTGGAGCACATTGACGGCCACTCCCTGACCAAGCTTGATGAGACCGAGCAGCAAATGCTCGGTCCCGACGTAGTTGTGGTTGAAGCGGTCGGCTTCCTTGCGTGAAAGGGCAAGGACCTGCTGGGCGCGCGGCGTGAAATTGTTCATCATGATTCCTCGCTGGTTTCGGATAGGCTACTGGTGGTGGGGGAACCATTCGTCGGGATTTTCCCGATTTCCGGTTCCGGCATCTGCTTTAACTTCGTACGAATCAGGGCCGCGCGCAAGGAATCGCGTTCTTCAGCCCCGAGTTTTGCTACTTGGAGCCCTTTTTGAAGATGAGCCGGCTGGGTCTCGATGAAAAGTTCGTCCACATGGAGTCGGTTATTGGAGGGGAAGAGCCCAAGATCGACACCCATCTTGATGAAGGAGAGGAGATTCAAAGCCTCCTTTGAGGTGATCGAATGGGCATGGCAGAGAATGCCGTAGGCCCTGCCGATCTGGTCGAGCAGGGTTTCGGCGCGCTGCTGGAGGAGAATCTGTCGGGCATTCTGCTCATGTTCGAGGATCTGGAAGATGACCTTGTTTAGACGCCCAATGATCTCCTCCTCGGTCTCACCGAGGGTCGTCTGGTTGGAGACCTGAAAGAGGTTTCCCATCGCCTCGGTCCCCTCCCCATGCAAGCCGCGCACAGCAAGACCGATCTTATTGACTGAATTGATGATCTTGTTGACCTGCTCCGACATGACGAGACCAGGGAGATGCATCATCGCGCTCGCCCTCATCCCTGTACCGACATTCGTCGGGCAGGCGGTCAAATAACCAAGGTCATTGTGGAAGGCAAAGTCAAGGGCATCCTCCAACTCAGAGTCCGTCTGGTTGATCATCGCATAGACCTCATCAAGCTGGAGACCGGCGCGGATCGCCTGCATTCGAAGATGGTCCTCCTCATTGATCATGAAGCTCAGTGTCTGGGATGTGTTCATGACGACGGCGCTTCCTGCACCCTTGGCAGCATGCTCGCGACTGATGAGATGACGCTCCACCAGGACTTGCTTCTCGAGCGCTGAGAGATCCTCCAACTTCTCGGAA
>Ga0208872_1002646_pt1 | contig 10284 bp, 8 predicted proteins | sample CryBogCBH12Aug08_FD_185508 | JGI IMG/M metagenome (GOLD analysis project Ga0208872, IMG submission 185508) | Freshwater microbial communities from Crystal Bog, Wisconsin, USA - CBH12Aug08 (SPAdes) | ecosystem: Environmental > Aquatic > Freshwater > Lake | place: Crystal Bog, Wisconsin, USA... | reverse complement strand
AACCACAAGCGGCGGGAAAGGATCGGCAAAGGCCGCTAGCTGGGCGCATTGAGCTGGGCGGCATGTTGCGATATTTCGTGATAATGACCAAGCCCCATAAATATCAAGTGTTTATGGATTTTTTACCCCTATACGGTAGCCGAGTAGGGTGGGCAAGTTTCATCTGCCCACGCAGTATGCGAACATTTTAACCGCGTGGGCAATCGATAAAACCGTTTGCCCACCCAATCAAGCTGGAATGCCAATAGACTAAAATTCTTGCCGTAACTTGGGTAATTAAATTCCGCACAGTGACTTGATTGGACTTGGTAACGTTTCGCAGTAATTGGCCACCAGTCCATGCTCAAACATCCACAAACTACCTGGAGGCATGGATATCCAAGTTTCGTTGTCGGTGAGTGGTTGCGTGGCAATGATCGCTACCCGGTCATCCGGAGAAGTAACTTGACTAAAATCCACCATGACATCTTCATCCTTCAGGTGCGCGATATTGAACGGGGCGCGGCGTGCGACGAAGCTTAATTCGGTAGAGCAGTGTGCTATCAGCCATTCTCCATTGGAAAGCAGAAAGTTGAAAATACCCAAGCCGGAAAGCGGAATAATCAGTTCGTGGATCGCGGTAAACAGTTCATTCCGTGCCGGTGGCACATCGCCAAAACGCTGATGCAGGCTTTGCAGCAACCAGCAAAAAATGCGTTCGCTATCGGTATTTCCTACCGGCATAAAACTGCCATCCAGTTCCTCCTGGAATTGTGGCAAATTTCCATTGTGAGCGTAGACCCAATAACGTCCCCACAACTCGCGCTGGAAGGGATGGGTATTCTCAAGTGACACAATACCCTGGGTTGCTTTGCGGATGTGGGCAACTACATTTAAAGAGCGAATCGGGTAATTGCGCACCATTTCGGCGATGGGGGAAGTGGCAGATGGCTGGGGATCAAGGAACAAGCGTACGCCTTTTCCTTCGAAGAATGCCACGCCCCAGCCGTCTGTGTGAACGTCAGTTTCCCCGCCGCGCTTCTGGAATCCGGTAAAAGAAAAACAGATGTCGGTCGGCACATTGCAATTCATACCTAGTAGTTGGCACATAAGGGAGCCTCTATTAATTCAAACTCCGAAGCGCATGGACAGATCAACCGCCTGCACATCTTTAGTCAGACCTCCAATGGAAATGCGATCCACTCCGGTTTCGGCAATGGCGCGCACAGTTTGAAGGTTGACACCACCTGAAGCCTCAAGTTCCGTGCTCCCGGTGTTCATGGCAACTGCGGCACTCAGTTCACTCAATGAAAAATTATCGAGCAGGATCAACTTGGCGCCAGCATCCAGTGCTTCGCGCAATTCATTCAGGTTTTCCACTTCAATTTGTACCGTGGCATTTTTCGGTGCCAGACTGTATGCTGCTAGCAGGGCAGGTCGTATTCCACCTGCTGCCATGATGTGATTTTCCTTGATGAGAATACCATCGAATAATCCGATCCGCTGGTTGTAACCGCCTCCCACGGTTACCGCATATTTCTGTGCCATGCGAAGCCCGGGCAGGGTTTTTCGGGTATCCATTATTTTGGCTTTCAGACCCTTTACCGTATCGACATACAAGCGTGTCGCGGTGGCGGTGGCGGAAAGCATCTGCAAGAAATTCAGTCCCGTGCGTTCGGCGGTGAGCAGCGCCCGAGCTTTGCCACGCACTTCGCACAGTGTCTGGTTTGCATGGGCGGTCTCTCCTTCCCGAATATTCCAGAGAATCTCGCAATCGGCATCCAGTGTCCTAAAACAAGTCTCGAACCATGGGCTACCGCACAGAATCATATCTTGCCGCGTGATAATTGTAGCCTGAGCCGGTGAATGTTCCGGGATGAGCTGTGCGGTGAGGTCTCCGCTCCCCATATCCTCCTTCAAGGCGTTGGAGACGTCAGTCAAGATGAGATGCGGCGGGTAAGGGGTGAAAGGCATGGTGTTTACGGAGGGGGAATGGTGAGTGTCTCCAGTATAAAAGATATTTGGGATAGTTGAAATTGACTATTTGCCCCCCATTTATCAATCAGTTCAATTTTCCTTTGAGGAGTCAGCATGCGTATTGACAAAATGACCACCAAGTTTCAGCAGGCGCTGTCCGATGCACAGAGTCTGGCTGTAGGCAGTGACAATCAGTTTATTGAGCCGCAGCATTTGCTACTGGCGCTTCTTAATGACGCCGACAGTGGTGCTGGTTCTCTTCTGGCAAGGGCTGGCGGTAATGTAAATGCCTTAAAAGCGGCATTAACCGATGCGGTATCGCGCCTTTCCAAGGTTGAAGGAAACGGCGGTGAGGTGCAGATAGGACGTGACCTGACTAATGTACTCAATTTGACCGATAAAGAAGCGCAGAAACGGGGCGATCAGTTTATCGCCTCGGAGATGTTCCTGCTTGCGCTGACCAATGACAAGGGCGAATGCGGACGCCTGTTTAAACAGCACGGCGTGACTCGTGCGCCGCTCGAACAGGCGATTGCAGCTGTACGCGGCGGTGATTCTGTGGAAAGCGCAGAGTCGGAGGGGCAGCGCGAATCACTGAAGAAATATTGTATGGATCTGACCGAACGGGCACGCCAAGGCAAGCTTGATCCGGTGATCGGGCGCGACGATGAAATTCGACGTGCGATTCAGGTGTTGCAGCGTCGCACCAAGAACAATCCGGTGTTGATCGGCGAACCGGGGGTCGGCAAGACTGCCATCGTGGAGGGACTGGCGCAACGCATCGTTAACGGCGAAGTCCCTGAAAGTTTGAAAAATAAAAAGGTGCTGTCTCTGGATATGGCAGCACTACTGGCCGGAGCAAAATACCGTGGAGAATTTGAAGAACGGCTGAAATCCGTACTTAAAGAAATTGCACAGGAAGAAGGCCGCATCATCGTGTTTATCGATGAGCTGCATACCATGGTGGGTGCAGGTAAGGCCGAAGGAGCGATGGATGCGGGAAACATGCTGAAACCGGCGTTGGCGCGCGGCGAGCTGCATTGTATTGGGGCGACGACTCTGGATGAGTACCGTAAATATATCGAGAAAGATGCAGCGCTGGAACGACGCTTTCAGAAGGTACTGGTAGAAGAGCCGAGTGTTGAAGCAACCATCGCTATTTTGCGCGGGTTGAGGGAAAAATACGAAGTGCATCACGAAGTGGAAATTACAGATCCGGCACTCGTTGCTGCCGCTGAGCTGTCGAACCGGTATGTTACGGATCGTTTCCTGCCGGATAAAGCCATCGATCTGATTGACGAAGCCGCCGCGCGGATCAAGATGGAAATTGATTCCAAACCGGAAGTCATGGATAAACTGGATCGGCGCTTGATTCAGTTGAAGATTGAACGCGAAGCCGTCAAAAAAGAGAAAGACGAGGCGTCGAAGAAGCGCATGCAATTGATTGAGGATGAGATCGTCAAATTATCCCGCGAATACGCCGATCTTGAAGAAATCTGGAAGGCTGAAAAGGGCGCAGCACAAGGTACAGCGCATATCAAGGAAGAAATTGATCGCGTGCGTGCCGAGATGGTCAAATTGCAGCGTGAAGGCAAGCTGGAAAAAGTCGCCGAGTTGCAGTACGGGAAATTGCCGCAACTTGAAGCAAAATTGAAAGAAGCCACTCAGGCCGAAACGAACAAACCGCAAAACCGTTTGCTGCGAACGCAAGTCGGCGCGGAAGAAATTGCAGAAGTGGTCAGCCGTGCAACCGGTATTCCTGTATCGAAAATGATGCAAGGAGAGCGTGACAAACTGCTCAAGATGGAAGACAAATTACACGAGCGTGTGGTGGGGCAGGACGAAGCGGTACGACTGGTGAGTGATGCCATTCGCCGTTCCCGTTCAGGGCTCGCCGATCCCAATCGACCTTACGGTTCTTTTCTGTTTTTAGGCCCGACCGGCGTGGGGAAGACCGAGTTGTGCAAGGCGCTGGCCGGTTTTCTGTTCGATTCGGAAGATCATCTGATCCGTATCGATATGAGCGAATATATGGAGAAACATTCCGTGTCGCGGCTGATAGGGGCCCCTCCCGGTTATGTCGGCTATGAAGAAGGGGGCGGCCTGACCGAGGCCGTGCGCAGAAAACCTTACAGTGTGATTCTTCTGGATGAAGTGGAGAAGGCTCACCCGGACGTGTTCAATGTGCTGTTGCAAGTGCTTGACGATGGCCGCATGACAGACGGGCAGGGACGCACCGTAGATTTCAAAAACACGGTGGTGGTGATGACTTCAAATCTGGGTTCGCAGATGATTCAGCAGATGTCAGGCGATGATTATCAGGTGATTAAACTGGCCGTGATGGGAGAAGTCAAAATGCATTTCCGCCCGGAATTCGTCAACCGCATTGACGAGGTGGTGGTATTCCATGCGCTGGACGAGAAACATATCAAGTCAATTGCACGCATTCAACTGGAGTATCTAGAAAAACGACTTGCAGCGATGGAGATGAAGCTTGAAATAAGCGATGCGGCGCTGGCAGAAATTGCCAACGCAGGATTTGATCCGGTTTACGGCGCACGACCGCTGAAGCGTGCGATTCAGTCACAACTGGAAAATCCGCTGGCCAAGCTGATTCTGGAAGGCCGCTTTGCAGCCAAGGATACAATCAGGGTAGCATGCAAGTCTGGGGTGATGAGGTTTGAAAAAGGCTAAGCTGATGTTCAAATGAATTGTAATTTTGCATCCGAAACTGGCGTGATTAGTCACCAGCTCAAACCGTACCCCAGGTAGCTGGAGTATCTTTTTTGAGAACCAACGTCAGTTATTGCACGCTCTGATGTGGCTGATATTAGTAAACGATTATGCTGATTAAGGTTATAGGTGGCTCCCAAACTAAAACCTGTGCTCGACACATCAGCGGGAAGTTGCTCACCCTCGTGGAAAATTTCGCCTCCGAGAATCACTCGCTCAGAAATGTTTTTTTGGAGTGCCCAGCCATAGTACCAATGGTTGCTTGTACCGGGAGCCTTGTTGATCCAGTAACCAACACCTCCATAACTTTGCCAATCACCCCAGGTCTTTTGTATCCAGACAGGCAATAATATCTGTGTTCCTCCGTTGCCCAGTCCTTTGTTTGCATTTCCATTGGATAATGATACAACTGGATAAAAGGCCATCATCGGGTGTGAATTTGTTTCCTGTATAAAGCGATATTTTGCACCCAGCACAAGATCACCCAACCCCTGTTGTTTCGTTTGCCCCGCAGGATTATTGAAAACATAGGGTACGGTAATACTCAACTGTACATCTGGAAGTACACCGTAATTATATTCAAATAAGGGTGTAATTAACGTTCCGTCGGGAGTGTTTGTCTGATCTGAAGCGATATACATTTCACTATGCTGGTATTCGGTTGGTTCAGGATCGTCGGTAACAAATGGCGGACCGCTCCATGCAGGGAAGGCCATGAAAATCAGCCCGCTTGTTGCGAATGAAAACAATCCTGCTTTAAATTTAAAATTTATATTCATAAAGTTAATCCAACGGGGAACAATTATTTCTCATATTATAACTTCAAAAATTGGCGTTGTTTCTGCAAGAAAAAAGCGGTCAATGCCGTAATGTTATCTTTCCTAAAACCGGGCTGAAGCTCAGCAAACATAACTCGCATGCTAATTCGTATTGAAAAATTGACGAAACGTCATATACGATATATGCGATAGAATTAGTGTTGATGGATAGCAAACTATATTCATTTACTCATCCGGAGGAAAAATGACTGCACTATCTTACGACTCCATGGCAGCTTACTGGTCCACTACAGAGGTGGCTGCCAATTTAGTTGTTTTCCTTAATCCGCTTGGGGCACTGTTGCTTGGGCTCATTGTGGGCTATGAGCGCTCTTATCATGGCCGCGCGGCTGGCATGCGAACTTACGGGCTTGTCTGTATGGCATCCGCAGCACTGACCGTCATTGTTGGATATCCCTCTTACTGGTTTGGCGGGCACAACCTTGCCATTGTAACCGCCGACCCCACCCGCGTTATTCAGGGTGTCGTCACCGGAATTGGCTTTCTAGGTGCGGGGGTCATTATGAAAGAAGGGTTTAATATCAGCGGGCTGACTACAGCAGCTTCCATTTGGGCATCTTCAGCAATCGGTGTTCTGGTTGGTGTAGGTTTTTATTTGGCTGCCATGTTGTTAACAATCCTGGCCGCGCTGAGCATGATGTTGATTTCACGTCTGGAAGGTTGGCTACCTTCCCATCAGGCCATAGCAATAATTATTAGATTTCGCAAAGATTTTGTCCCGCGTGAGGAAGTGTTGCGCCACGGTGCACTTGAACGTGGCTACGAGATTGCCGGTGGTACCATTACCATTAGTTTTCAAGATGGGCAGCCTGAATGGAGATTTATTGCGATTAAACAGGGTAAAAAAGCAGAATCAATTTCAGTGCTTGCCGGAGAGCTTGCACGATTTGAGGGGGTCGAGAATTTTAGTCTTTCGCACGCGCGAAACTAGAATGGCTGGCTTCTGAAAAACCCCTAAGCTACCGGGGCTGTCAGCAGTCAAGTATCCGTTATCGGGCTGCTGATCTGGAAATTGCGATACCCGGTTTGATCTCCCTGCGCAGGATTTTTCCATTTTTAGTGCGCGGAAAATCCTTTGAAATATAAATAGTTTTGGGTGCTTTGTAAGCTGCCAGATGTTCACGGCCAAATGCTAATAATTCATCCGCCGTTGTGGCGCTGCCCGGGTGAGTAATGACGTAGGCTACCACTAACAATTTATCCTTTTCAATCTCTTCGCCTATGGATGCGCAATCGGCGACGGACGGATGAGACTTGAGCACTCGTTCAATTTCGTAAGGAGAAACGCGGTAGCCGAAGCTCTTGATAATGTCATCCTTGCGGCCCAGGAACCATATGTAGCCGTCTTCGTCGTAACGAGCATAATCACCGGTAAAGAACCAGCCGTCATGGCGGAGTTTGGTGGTCTCTTCGGGTAAGTTCCAATATTCCAGAAACAGGCCCGGATCATCATCCGGTACGCAGATCATGCCTTCCTCTCCGGTTGTCACCGGTTGCAAAGTTTCTGGATTGAGAAGTTGTATGTCGTGTCCCGGCTGGGGAAAACCTGCTGAACCCGGTCGAATCGGACGCGACTTGGTTTGGCATAGATAATAGGAAAATTCAGACATCCCTACTGCCTCGTAAATATCCACCCCAAAGCGTTCGCGCCATTGGGTTAATACTTCATCCGAAAGATGCTCTCCTGCGCTCATGCAGTGGCGCAGTGAGGGGACGTCTACCTTGGTAAGATCACTTTTTTGGACGATCTGGCGATAGATGGTGGGTACACCGACAAAAATGGTGGCGGCATGTTTTTTGATGAGTCGTGGCCAAGTATTGGCGTCATTTTTTCCTTCATGAACAATCACGGTTTTGCCCAGATACAACGGGTCCATCAGTCCGGAGCCAAGCACATAAGTCCAGTTGAACTTACCCGAGTGCATGATGCGATCGCCAGTTTCAGAAAAATCAAACCAGTAGGTGGATGCCGGAGTGCGTCCGATCAGTGCTCGATGGGCGTGCAGGACTCCCTTGGGGTAACCGGTGGTGCCGGAGGTGTAAACCAGGTAGGCAGGGTCGGTTGCTTTGGTTAAACGGGGCGATTCGAATTGTTCAATTTTTGCTATTGCCGATTCCAGATCCTGGACGTTCAAGCCTTCAACTTCCGCTATTTCACCTGCACCTGAAAGCAGTACATGGCGCAGATTAACTGCATCATGCAAACGGTCTTTTAAGGTGGCCCAAGCCTCTTTGTCGGTAACCAGCACGGAGGCTCCCGCATCTTTCGCGAGATAAGCGACTTCTTCCGCAGTCAACAAGGTGGAAGTGGGAACTGAAATCGCTCCACACTTCATGGCCCCCAGAAAGGCAGTAGGGTAATCAAGTGAATTGGGCAGGCGAATCAGGATGCGCTCGCCGTCACCGATTCCCAGATTTCGCAATACCTGGGCAAAGCGGTTAGTACGTTCGGACAATTCCGAAAAGGTGATTTGCGAGGTTCCCAAGCGGTCATCTTCAACAATCATGGCAATATTGTCAGCCTCGGGTTTGCCCAGATGCGCATCTGTGCAGGCCACGCCGATATTAAAGTATGCTGGCACTTGCCAGTGCCATGGGTCGAAGGGTTTAAAATTTGACATAATATTCCTTAACTTTTAACTTGTTTAATCCTTAACGGATGTGCTTTATAAAATGACGCCGTAGGGCCAGTTTTCGCGAATAACCTGCGGTGGCATTAGCTGCAAGACGGTCAGCGCGAACTCGGTATCAACCGGAGTCAACGCACGCAGTGCATGAGCCCGCAACAGGGTTTGCAACGCTTTTCCAAACATGGGCGGATCGAGCATTTCACCCTCGAAACGAATCGCTCCCCCAAGCAGCGCGTCGGCTTCAATGGCCGCTTTCAGGATTCTGATTTTTTGTGCCACATCGGAGGGGGAGGGCGTGTAGGCGACTTTACACAGATGAATATGCCCAGGATGAATCACTTGCTTGCCGGTCAGACCCATGGCTGCTTCCTGGCAGGCATGTTTGTAAACGATGTGCGATTCATTTTCGCCATGCAAGTCCAGCCAGCGGCGCACGTCATGCGGCTCAACAAAATTCTCCGGCATGCTGCTTGAGCCTATCAGGGTTTCCACACCGCCGATCACCCCTTTACCGGCGATACGAGCCTCAAACATAATCTGGTTGAGGAAGTATTTGAGTTCTTCCGTCCAATGCTCCGGGGTAATCTGAATGCCCATGGCTTTTGAGAAGTCGTGAATACCGAATACGACATGTTTGACCGTGCTGTACTGCATCAAATCCGGAGCGATTTTCAACGACTTGGGGTGTTCGATAATGGGTTGAATCGAAATGGGTTGATTGAGTCCCACCAGAAAGTTGGACAAGTCGCGAACTTCCGCAGCACCGTAAGCTTCACCGGCTTTGGCCAACATGACCACATCGATATATTCGGCAAGATCGCTCACCAGTTGCATGTCGTGGTCATACTCTTCGGTGCGAAATGGATTCACCCGAATGGCAATCGAAACCTCGCTTCTGCGTTTGAATTGGGGCAGTTCCTGTCTGAGCAAAGTCCGGCTCATTTCCTTCTGGCGACAGCCGTCTTCAAGGTCAAAAATGAGCGTGTGTGCATGCGTCTTGTGCGCATGCTTTTTCATGCGAAGCGCGGCTGCTTCCAGATCCTCGTAAATTCCCAGCGACGGAGAATACTTGACGGGTGGGTAATACAACTGAATCCCCGGCCAGAATCCTCCCAGCATGTTGGTGTTAACAATCCGGCAGGAATCCCCTTCGGAGCCATTTTTAACTTGGCGTTTTGTGCTATTCATATTGCTCCCGGCTCCACTCCTGCTATCAATAACAGGATTCTAAGTTGAAGGACACTTCTAAAACTCCGCTTCTTCACGGAAAATCTTTACTTATTCAAGATGATTCAAGTAATGATGATCATCCGTCAGGCAATAGCCCAATCGCCATTCCATCGGTTTATCATCATAGGTATAGGAAACACGTTCAATTCTCAGTAGCGGGCTACCGGATTTGAGATTAAGTTTGGCTGCGATTTCAATATCTGCACCCACAGCGCTGAGACGTTCCTCTGCGCGCACCATACTTATACCCCATTGTGTTTCATACATGCGGTACATCGAGCCATTGAATTCATTGATTTGCCCGGAAGTAATTCCCTTGAATGTCAGAGCTGGAAGAATAATATGATCCAAAATCAGTGGCTTGTTGGAAAATAGCAATAGACGCTTGATATCTATTACGGCGCAACCCGGTTTTATATCGAGCAGTCGAGCGATGTTGGCAGGAGCTTTTGATCGAACGCAACTCAGCAATCGGTTGTCGAGTAATTCCTTGCTGCCGTCAGCCGCAACAAGACGCAGAAAACGGAGTTTGACTCTCTCTTCATTGTGTGTCGCCACGAAAGTGCCCTTGCCTTGACGGCGTACTACTATATTTTCAGCTGCCAATTCGTCTATGGCTTTTCTTACCGTGCCTTGGCTAACTCCAAATTTTGCAGCAAATTCCATTTCACTGGGTATGGCTTCCCCGGGGGCCCATTCACCGGAGATCAGTTTTTTTGTGATGAGCCCCTTAATCTGCTGGTACAAGGGCTGGAACAGTGGAGATGCCATGGTTTTCTGTTTAGCGGTGAAAGCCAATTTGTTTGTTGACAGCTAATTTATATCAAACAAATTATTTATAGTCAAGTAATATATATCTTATATAAGATATAAGAAATTTATTGACACAGCAGTTT
>Ga0208872_1002642_pt1 | contig 10314 bp, 15 predicted proteins | sample CryBogCBH12Aug08_FD_185508 | JGI IMG/M metagenome (GOLD analysis project Ga0208872, IMG submission 185508) | Freshwater microbial communities from Crystal Bog, Wisconsin, USA - CBH12Aug08 (SPAdes) | ecosystem: Environmental > Aquatic > Freshwater > Lake | place: Crystal Bog, Wisconsin, USA... | reverse complement strand
AACGTACGCTTATGGATTTCAGACTATTTCCAAGCTGTGCAGAAATTGAATCAATTTGACCGGTTAAGTGATAGTTGTTAATAAATCTACCGATAGTACTGTCCTGATTGTGCAAATCTTGAACTAAGTTTGGGGCAACACGGATAAAATTTTCTGTTTGATTAATTAGAGGCGGAACAATACTGGCAATGAAAATAGTTAAAATTCCAAGTACTATAACTAGTGAAATTGTAATGCCCATTATTCTATTCCCACGCAATTTGCCTGGCAATAAGTGACTTAATTTATGTACAGGTGCATTAATAGCCAATGATAGGAAAATACTGATTAGGAGAAGTTTCACAGGGTATGCTATTTTTCTCAACCCAATCAAGAAAATATAGGATATAACAACAATTATCACAATCCTTGCAACGTTTCGGTTTGATATGTTTACATAAGTTTCGTTCTTTTTTGTTCTTTTGAATAGATTAAACATAATCTAATTATCTCATTAATCTCAACCTAAGCAAGATGAAATTATTTGGAAAGCTTTTTTCGTAATCTCAGTGTGAATATATTTGATATTGAATTATTGGTATCGAATAGGATATCGAGCATACTAAGTTTAGGAGATGACTTATTATATTTTGAATATATGTTGCGAATTGATTCATCGGCTTTAGATTTATCAATATTAGAGTTTGATAAATGAATATTCCATAGATTAACATCTTTTATTTTTCCGGTAATGTCTAATTCCGCTAATTGCTTACTGAGTGATAGGTGGGTTAAATAGTCGTTCTTGTCTAATAGCTTCCTCAAGTAATTCCTGTCAGTTTTATACAAATCCAATGATGGATCTTGAAAATCCAGTTTATAGTAGGGATTCAATTTGAGTATTCTATCGGGAGATGAAAGCTTTGATTTAATATTGAATAACTTTTTAAAGTGGATAAATATGCCATATATGTCATATGATAAATCAACTTTATCGTAACAATTGCTAGATAAAGCTCCGTTTATACATATAACAATTTTGACCTGTGATGATAGTTTTGAATATTTCAATAGAAGCTTTGTGACTATGACTAGTCCGAAGCCATCAGCAAAAATGACAAATCTCTTATTCTTATATCTAGATTTTATGATGGATATTAAATAATCTACGTAATTATCAAGATTTATTTGTTTATCAATTGAGCGGAAGCTATTCATGCCTCCTATGCCTGGAAGGTCAACAGATGTGAGATTACCGAAGCTTTGTAGATAGTTTAATAAATGCCAATTTAAATCGACTCCTGTTAGTAAATTTCCTACATATAAAATGTTTTGATTTTTATTGCTATTAGAAATTAATATACTGCCTCTTAATCCATTAATCACAAAAGGATTTTTGTATTTATTGGGTACTCTTGTAAACTTCAACTTCATTGAATATCATTATAGATTAAAAACATATATAACAATAATATAATTGATATTACAATACTTTAGAGGTTGTTAAACAGACTAATTTGAGATAAAATTATTCAGTTACTGGGGATTGGCCAAGCGGTAAGGCACCAGTTTTTGGTACTGGCATTCGGGGGTTCGAATCCCTCATCCCCAGCCACGATTTGCAAATACTATGAAATTATTTCATAGTATTTTTATTTTAAAGATATTCTAAGAGTATTCCAGTCTTTTCAGAGACTTCTCTTACTCAAGCTAGTAGTTTTTCGAACTGGTTATCTCTAGCTGCAAGTTCTGATTCATATTTATCAATTCTAGAAATGAAGCCATCTATAGTGTTAATCAGTTTATTGTGAGACTTTTTCAATTCAATTATTTCAGATTCTACGGTTTTAAACTTAGTGTCAACCTGATCCATAAATACATGAATTAAATTCACTATTTCATCTGTTTGTTTTGAAAGTGAGCTTTCCAGAACTTCTTTAAGCTCATTTTTAGTCACATAATCATTCATATACATATCTTAACACCTCATGAAATTTTAATAAATCATTGATAGTTTTGACTATCAATTCTCCAGTAATGATTTGCAAGCAGTATTCAATCAGCTTTTTATATAAATTCTGTAATGAATCTAAACGAATAATATAAATTAAGTTTTGCCAGCACAAGTCAGAATTGAATAGATCTTAATATGACCTAAATATAAAAACACACTAATTACAAATCATTTGGGGCAACATTATTGGTTGACAGAAGTATCATCTTCAAATTATTTTTGTCTAAGAAATATCTGAATTTGTATTTCATGAAGTTATTACGATTTGTAGATTGAAATTTTATGTTTCAATTTTTTCAAAGCTATTAACACCAAATATAGTTAAGACTATAAGAGTGAGTAGTATTACAAGTAAATCAACAGTTAAATTAAAATGTCCCTGATTGATTAAAATGTGTCTTAGAGCATCAACAGCGTAGGAGACTGGATTTACTGAAGCAATGATTCGAAGTGCTTTTGGAAAGCCCTGGATAGGGAAGAGAGCACCTGAAAGAAAAAATAACGGAAAAATGAGGAACTGATTAATAGCCTGAAACCCTTGAAAATCATTAACCCTTGCTGCGAGTCCTGCGCCAAAACATGTTATTGCAAAAGCAAATACCGCAATAATAAAAAGAGCAGGTATGGTAAGAGCCCAATTATACGGCCTGAATCCTAAGAGCATTGATAGAAAGAAAACAAGTAACGCCTGAATCAATGTCGTTGTTGCTCCTCCAAGCGCACTACCGATTAGAATCCTTAGGCGACTAACCGGAGCCACAAGTGTTTCTTTGAGAAACCCAAATTGTTTATCCCATATAATATTAATACCCCAAAATATGGCTCCGAAAAGTATAGTTTGGATAATAATTCCTGGCACTAAAAATTCTATATAATTACCTCCTCCAGCTCTTTTGTATAAAGATCCTATGCCATACCCAAGTGCCAAAAGAAATAAGAGTGGTTGGCCGACTGCACCAATTATTCTAGATTTTGAACGAGTATATCGTCTAATTTGTCTTAACCATAGAATGTATATGTCCATCAATTCATCCTCCTAGATCGAGCTCTCATCTTCCATGCTTCCGCTGGATCAACTTTTTCTTCTCTTATGTTTTTGCCAGTTAGTTTTAGATATGCTTGCTCAAGATCATTTGTTTCGGTTAGTTTCATAAGTTCATGGACTGATCCTTTTGCAATTATATTACCATCATCGATTATATTTATTTCTTGGGCAATTTCTTCTGCTTCTTCAAGATAATGAGTAGTGAAAAAAATCGTAGTGTCCTCGGTTTTGTTAAGTTTTTTAACATAATCCCAGAGTAAATTACGTGTCTGAGTGTCTAAGCCAAGAGTTGGTTCATCAAGAAATAAAACTTTTGGGTGATGCAGTAGACCCCTCGCAATTTCAAGTCTCCTTTTCATTCCTCCTGAGAATGTTTTAACTAAACTATCTTTCCTATCCCAAAGTTCAACGAGCTTTAATAGCTCCTCGGTTCTTTGGAGTCTTTGTTTTTTAGACAGATGATATAGAACTGCATGTAGTTCCATATTTTCCATGGCAGTTAATTCATCATCCAAGCTTGGGTCCTGAAAAACTATTCCGAAAGCAAATCTAGCTTCATTTTTCTCATTGATAACATTATTGCCATCGATGGTTATTTCTCCACTAGTCGGTTTAAGGAGGGTTGTTAGCATTTTTATAGTTGTACTTTTACCTGCACCGTTCGGTCCTAAAAATGCAAAAATTTGACCTTTATAAACTGAAAAATTAATTCCTTTAACAACTGTATGATTGCCATAAGACTTAGTTAGGTTTTTTGCTTCAATTATTTTTTGCTTCATATTTGTATTATAGTCTGATATTGAATGATTCTGAAAATATTTTAGATTATGAATCTATTTTGATAATAGAATTGAAAAATCGCCAATTGTCCGAATGATAACCATTTCGGATTGTAACTCATGAGTCTATATTCTCACTTGCTAGCAAATCTTCTATTGCTGAAATAACTATATCCTCATCCGTAAAAGTTTTGACTAAGAACCAATTGTCCAGCCATGATTGTAAATACTATGAATTATGTCATAGTATTTTTTATTTAAAGGTTGTCTAGTGGTATTCCAGTTTTTTCAGAAACTTTTCTTGCCCATGCTAATAGTTTTTCGAATTGACCATCTCTTGCTGCGAGTTCAGTCTCGTACTTATCAATTCTCGAAATAAAAGTATCAAGAGTATTAACTAGATGATCGTATTTATCGTCAAGCTCGTCTAGTCTATTATTAATTTCTGAAATTCAGAATTCACATTAACTATAAACGATTGCAAAACCCCTATTATCTCATCAGTTTGCTTATTCAATGAATCATTTAAATGTTTTTTAGTAATATATTCACTCATACTCATATTCTAACACCTCTCGTTATTAATAAAAATCATTGATAGTTTTGACTATCAATTCTCCAGCCAAGATTTGCAAATACTATGAAATCATTTCATAGTATTTTTTATTTGCGATAAATATCTTTTCTATGCTGAACCAGTAGAATAATTATTTGCTTATCCTCAACATCAAAAAGTACACGATAATTCCCAATACGATACCTGTATTGTGCATCGGCAGGCCGAGTTAAAGCTTTAGCTAATGAAAGAGGTTCTTCCAAGCTAATAAAATATTCAAACTTTAAACGAAGTCTTTTTCTTATTTGTGGTGTTAATTTTTGGATAGATTTAACTGCCGTCTTTGTGTAGACAATGGTATAGCTTGCCATTATATGTCCCCAAAAACCTCATCATGACTAAAGTAATCCTTGCTTTCCCGAGCTTCTTTTATGAGTTTGAGATAAGCAGGATCGGAAGCTGCCAATAAGTCTTCGAGCTTATCTAAATCAATAATAGCTTTTTCTTTCTTACCTCTTCGTGTAACTATTAAAACCTCATCATTCTTAATAGAATCGAGTGAATCAGCTAGGTTAGTTCTTAGTTCTGAAACGGTCAAGGTCTTGTTGCCCATCTTGAAGCCTTTCTGTTAGTTTATTACGTTTAGATTGTACGTTTTAATCGTACGAATGTCAAGTGGCTTATGTTAGTTCGAAACCTTCATCCCCAGCCAGGCTATTTTGTCCCTGTTAGTTTTTTCCAGCCATTCTGTACGTTCAACCCATATTTTTGCTATTATTAGGTTATGTCCACAGACAAAAATACAGCAGAAAAAATAGCTTCCGAACTAGAGCTAGCAGGTACTATCAGAATTAAGAATATGACGGGTGATTATTTAGTATATTTAGACGAAGTATTGATAGGACAAATAAATGAAAATGCACTTTTTATTAAAACTTCTCCCTATGGTGATTCATTGTTTGATGAAAATAAAAAAGCTAGTCCTTATGAGGGTGCAAAGCCTGCCTATAAAATAAATCATGAAGATATGAAAGATGTGCAATCATTAGCTAAGCTATTGAAAGAAACTAAAGATTTTTATAAGAAAAAGTAGTTTTCAATACGGCCAAATCTATAAATTATAAACTGATAAATCATCATAAGAGGAATCGGTAATAATATGTTTAACACTGAACATAATGGCCAGCCAGCCCATTTTGTATCAGTTAATTATTTTAAGTCATTGTATAATTTAGAAGTTATTTGAAATAGACTTGTAGCTTTGGAGCAAGATATTTTATAAGTTCTTCTTCTGAAAGACTCGATAGAGGTTCGATTTTTATAATTTCTCTAGCCATTACTAATCCAACGAATTGAGAACCAATAAGGTTTGAGATAATTCCAGAATCTTTTCCCTTTAATCTCATTTTTAAAAGGGATGCGACATTTTCAGTTATAAATCTATTCATCATTTTAGCTGCTTGTTCATCTGTGGTCGAACTTCTAATAATACCAATCATTAAGGATTTAGTTTTTCCGTTTGATATTAAAAATATCAATAATTTCGCTAACCTTAGACCTATTTCATCATCTGGGCCATCCAAAGCTTTCTGGAGAAGTTTAGGGCCATCAAACAGTGGAAGCATACTTTCAATAAATAATTCTTGTTTACTTTTGAAATAGTGGTTTATTAGTGCAGGATCAACTTTAGCATCTTTAGCTATCGACCTAATTGTCGCTCTATCATATCCACTTAACGCAAATAAGTTCTGTGCGGCAAGAATAATATCCTCTTTAGCATTAGATGCACCTTGTCTTCGACCAGTATGTTTAGATTGTATATTCATAAATAGATAATAATGATTGACATTAAAACTTAAGTTCTTTAGAATTCAACATATGATGAATTATAACAAAAATAACGAATTACTGCGACATGAATCATAGTGCTATAAAAATTAGTAACTTATCTGTTACTCTTGGTGGATTTTATAATGCACTTCAAGATATAAACGTAGAACTAGCAGAAGGTAAAGCTATCGGTTTCATAGGGCCATCAGGTGCTGGCAAAACAACTCTAATTAGAAGCATTGTTGGGCGAATAAAACTTACTTCTGGAAGCATTGAAATATTTGGATTATCTGCAGGGGATTCAAAGTTAAGACATCAAATGAGTTATATGACTCAAGAACTATCTGTATATCCAGACTTAACCGTCAAAGAAAACCTAAAGTATTTCGCTACAATGATGGGCCATAAAAATGTAAATGAAATTATAAAGAATGTTCTTCAAGAAGTTGATATGTCAGATAAAGCTAACAGCCTTGTTAAAAATCTATCAGGTGGACAGAAGCAGCGTGTTTCGTTGTCGGTTGCCCTTATTGGTTCACCAAAATTGATGGTATTAGACGAACCAACTATAGGCTTAGACCCAGTTCTAAGAGAGAGTCTTTGGAAGCTATTTAATAAATTGAAAGCACAGGGTACAACCTTGCTAGTTTCAAGTCATTCTATGGATGAAGCGGAACGATGTGATGACCTAATACTAATTAGATCAGGAAAATTATTGGCACATGGCTCTCCAAACGAACTAAAGAGACATAATAATACAAATACTATCGAGGAAACTTTTCTAAAATTAGTGGGAGACGTAAAAGAATGAATCCAGGCCGAACTTTATCAACCGCATCACGTGTTCTTAGACAGTTAAGTCATGATCCTAGAACTGTTGCCCTTCTTTTTGTTGTTCCACCAGTTCTATTAACGATTATGAAGTATGTGTACCAGGGTGAACCACAAGTCTATAATAGTATCGCACCTATGTTACTTGGCATATTCCCAATGATAATGATGTTTCTTATTACATCGATCGTTACTTTAAGGGAAAGAACTACAGGAACACTAGATAGATTATTAACTATGCCAATTACAAAACTAGATTTTATTTTTGGGTATGCCTTAGCATTTTCATTCTTAGGGCTATGTCAGGCGCTAATCTCTGCAGGAGTAATGCTTGGATTTCTAAATGTCACTGTATTAGGCGGAGTTATTCCTACTTTAATAGCAGTAGTATTTGCTTCTTTTCTAGGAACTTCCTTAGGATTGTTCCTCAGTGCTTTTGCTACAAGTGAGTTCCAAGCAATTCAATTTATGCCAGCATTTATAATGCCTCAATTATTGGTGTGTGGATTATTTGTAGCCCAAGACCTAATGGCAAAACCATTACAATGGTTCGCAGATATAATGCCGCTTACCTATTCAGTAAAAGCAATGAAGCAAGTTACAACCAATGCCACTTGGACACATGAGCTAACAAAAGATTTATTGATTGTAGCTTTATTTGGAATTGTAGCCCTAATCCTAGGATCATTAACAATACGAAGACAAGAATAATTGCTTTATAGCTTATTTAATACAACACTTAGAAGAAAATTATTAACTATTAAATAAAGATTTTTAATTGTTAATTATGGCTTGGCATTGTAATCAAACGACTTCTAACCTGGTCTATGATACCCAGCCATAATACACTTTTAATTATTGACTACTTTATTCTAATAGTATTATAATATATACATGATTCAAAGTACTCAAAAAATTATAAAGATTGGCACCAGTGGTGGAGTTACAATACCCGCAAAAGAACTTAAAAGACAAAACATAAATTTCGGAGACGAAGTTGAAGTAATAGTTAGGCCTTTAAATTCTATCAATCCTAATGATCAAGAAGTGATAGATACTGCTAAAAGCATACTAAATAAGTATAGAAGCGATTTTGTTAACTTAAGTAAGAGATGATAAAGCTAACTTTAGAACAAATATTAGAGCTGCATGCGCTTGTCATCAAAGAAACTGGTGGCAGTATTGGATTACGTGACCTTGGAAGACTAGAGTCCAGTATAGCAACACAGACACAAAATGTATTTGGAGAAGAACTTTATCCAAAGATCGAAGATAAATCTGCTGCAATTATTAGGAGCATTATCGCCGACCATCCTTTTGTTGATGGTAATAAACGCACCGCTATGATTACTGGATTAACATTGCTGATCCTAAACAATAAGCATTTTCAATTTAGTCCAGGTGAAATTGAAGACTTTGCAGTAAATATTGCCATTGAACATTTGGACGTTCCTAAAATATCCATTTGGTTGAAGGCTCATATTATTTAAAGATTTGAATCCCATATCTCCAGCCACGATTGTAAATACTATCAATTATGTCATAGTATTTTTTATTTAAAGGTTGTCTAGTGGTATTCCAGTTTTTTCAGAAACTTTTCTTGCCCATGCTAATAGTTTTTCGAATTGACTATCTCTTGCTGCGAGTTCAGTCTCGTACTTATCAATTCTCGAAATAAAAGTATCAAGAGTATGAACGCAACGTACTTATTGCAATTGGAAGCTTATATGGTGTTGATATTATGAAAGACAACGTTCATGAATGTATACAAAGATTATACTTAATGTTTGAGTCTGCACCCCAAATATCCAATGTCTAACACCTCTCATAAATGTCTCAATTTTATGTTCCTGATTATCCAAAATCAATTCAATATCTTTTTTGTACTTTGGATTATTTAAATAATGTTTATAGCTAGGCTATGTAGCCACGATTTGCAAGCCAACTAATTATTTTTTTTGTTAATTCTGAAAGGTGTTTAGGGTCGGAATTGCTATCAAAATAATCAATTTCAGCGATTTCATTGTTTGGCTCAAGCCTTCCCAACACATCCCCCATGTATAACTTGAGTTTCACGATAGTATTTGGCTTATCGTGTGATTCCGCCTGAAATTCAGATAAGTAAAGCAGTGATTCTTGCACTAGCGTTCCTGAAACCTCTTCGTCTATTTCTCTTATTAAACAATCTATTTCTGTCTCGCCTTCCTCGGGCTTCCCTCCTAGTATATAAAATACACTCTCATTACGATAACTACGTACCATAAGGAGTTTTCTATTTTTAATTACTGCTATACCTATCTTATTAATTACGTTCATATTCTTAATAATTTCAACTAACTAATCTTTCAAACTCATCTAAAAATAAATTTTGACTATGAGTAGAATTTTCGGACGATTTTATGTTACTGGAGATACCTCCTAGGTCAAATCCAAAATCTACTAGCACAATATCGCTTCCACGTGATCTTGCATCATGTAATGACAATGGTTTAAATCCTGCCTCAAAAAGCTGCTGATAAGAAGTACAAAATTCGTTTTTGAGCTTAATTCTATTTTCATCATCTGAGCTTTGGTATGCTTCTTTTAGGGTGAAAGGAATATGTTCTTCCAGGTAGCATGCACCTTTTACGGAATATAGTTCTGGCGTTGCTATGCCGGCTTCATCAACCACCGCTCTTCTTCCCATCCATTCCCGAACAGATTCTGAAGCGCACATTTTAATGCAAGCCTTAGCAATTATACGGCTTCTTCTATTTACTGAATTAATAGCAAAATCTAAAATGTAGCTTTCGGCACCGGGCCTGTACCAATCTTTTATTAACTCATATTCGAATGGCATGTCGTAATCCTCTATAAGCCCCTTGTTTGCAAGCCACACCCCCTCTTCTACATCGCCACGATGAGAATTAATTTCATTACGAATGGAATTCGTTTGGACCATATTTTCCACCATCAAGTACTTTTCGAATTATACCCAATTCACGCACAACAGAATCTGGCGTATCACTACCATGGACTAAATTGTTATATATACCGACAGCTAACTTACCACGAATTGTCGATGGGTCACGGAATTTATCTAAATTCCAATGACCGAGATGCGCTCGCCACTTTTCTATTGCATCACCGTTCGGTGAATGTAACAAGATGGCAGTCGTCGGTCCAGAAGCCATAAATTCAACAAATTCCGGCCAACGACTATCAAAGCGATTAGAATCTAGTGGGGGGTTTTTCTCCATGGAAGCTTGTGGATCACCTTCATAGAATTGATTAACTGCTT
>Ga0208872_1002639_pt1 | contig 10320 bp, 6 predicted proteins | sample CryBogCBH12Aug08_FD_185508 | JGI IMG/M metagenome (GOLD analysis project Ga0208872, IMG submission 185508) | Freshwater microbial communities from Crystal Bog, Wisconsin, USA - CBH12Aug08 (SPAdes) | ecosystem: Environmental > Aquatic > Freshwater > Lake | place: Crystal Bog, Wisconsin, USA... | reverse complement strand
GTATTCATAATGTTGTATTGTTTCGCTTCGCCAGTGCCACGAATGATATTGGCTATAAAATCTGCTGGGTTAACGCCCGCAACAAGTTGCGTTCCAGTGGAAACTAAAGGCTTTCCGGTCTGGCTTGAGTATTGCAACTGAGCGCTATATTGACCTGTATTGGCGCGCTCAGCAGCCAACAACTCAGCCCCATAATTCTTAATTTCGTCTGCTGTTGCGTTGCGACCAAGCAACTGCTGCATTGTTCCATTGATAATGGAAGTAATATCTGGTTGAGAAGTTTGGGTAAGATCGGTGATCGTTGTGGTTTTAGGCTGGTACTGGAAAGCATTAGTTCCCGTTCCGCCTTGGTTCATTGCTGCAATAAATGCTTTTAACTGATCGCTTGTCTGTGGCATTGCTGCTGCGCCTTGTGAGCTTGTACCTGTGGCCATTATAGCTTCGCCGTTACCCTTCTAAACACTCCGTTAATAACATTAACAAGATTTGGATTTTCTGCTGCCGTTGCATCAAGGTATGCGTTCCAAGCGTTCAGCAAAGTTGAATGTTGCGCAGTATTCTTGTTGTTTACCACTGTCGCTGCAAGCATAGGCTTGAAAGCCTGATAGTCGTTAAGCAAGGTTGCAATACCTTGACCCTGTGCATCGGTTGGCATTTTGCCAGCCTTCTGCAAAGCCTCAAAGCCTGCAAGGGCTTTATCGGCGTTGACCACGCGGGAGATGCTGCTGTAATCTTCAAACCATGTTGGGTTTGTAGCAGCGTAACTCTGAGAATATGCGTTCCAAGCATTAGTTGCTTGGGTGACAGCCATTGTGTTGCCAGACTCACGGGCTTGCTTTACATACTGCAAGTAGCCCTGATATACATCGTTTACATCTGACCAACCGCTGGCAACATAGACAGCGTTCATAAACTCCTGTGGAGTTTCGCGAGAACGCAGGCCAAGTTGCAACATGCGATTTTCTATTTTGGACACGTTACCGCCAGAGGTTCCCTGTGGCATAAGATAACCAGCCGCAGCACCAAACTTTGGATCAAGCCAAATGTTTTTATTATTATTGAGCCAAGACTCAGTAGCGGCAGAGAGTGCTGGATTTGCGCCATTCATCAAATCGTTGGTTGAACCAACAGTGTAGGAAACAGCCTTTGATCCATGTTCTGCTTGGAACTTAGCAAGCGCTTCTGCAAGAGTGTACTTGTTACCAGTATTTGGGTTTTTTGCATTAAGAAGGTTTAAGTATTCTGAACGGAAACTTTGAAGATCCTTAGTGTAATAATCATTGGTAACATTTGGCGAGATAGGCAAGAAGAACGATAGCAAGCCCTTAACGATAAGGTTTGATCGAGCATTGTTTTCAACGCGATCCATCAACTGCTGCTGCGTTGCGGCAGGCAATGCCGTGAAATTGTCTGGCAAATCGCCATGGTAATAAGCGGCTGCAATAGCAGAGTTGATTGAGTTAATAACGTTTGTCTGGGTCTGATCCATGGTCATAGCATCAAAGATGTTACGAATGGATGTATTAGGAAGCAACGCTTCTTTAAGAGTAGTTGGCGGATAGCCACCGCTGGCTAAGTCTGAAAGACCCATAAGAACTGGGAATTTCTTAGCCAATTGCTCAAGAGCAATGTTGCCAAAGGTAGAGGTTCCCGGCATTTTAATTTCTGGCAAGACCGTGTTAAGCGACGATGTATTGCCAGTTACTGATGTTGGAAGACCGGCAAAGGACTGCAAGCCAAGTGCGCTAAGACCACGGCCAAGAGAGTTACCAAATTCGCCGGCTAATGGGTAAACAATGTATTTGTTGCCGTTAGCATCGGTGTGAACAAAGCCCGGATTGTTTAGACCCTGATGGATCATCTGAAAATCTCTGAAAGCCTGTGGGTCAGATATGACCAAGCGACCAACACGCTTCATTGCTTGTTCCTGAGCAAAGTAGAACGGAAGCAAGTTACGGTGCAGAACCGCAAACTGTGAACGTAGGGCAGGGTTGTGAATAGTTGGGAGCATACGCTCTGTGCCACGTAACGCAGCTAGGCGTACAGCCTGATCCTCGTCTAGCAAGCCCTTGGCTTTCATTGTGTCAGCATCGCGCATTGCTTCGTTAAAGAAGTGAGCAAAGAGTGGCTGACGTGAGATAAAGTCCATAACTGGGTTAACGAATGTGCGGTAACCCACTTCTTCTGCGCGCTGTAAAGCGTTGTCGATTGTTGGCCGTGCTCGACGGCCCAAGATCATAATTGGCTTTGAAGCAGTATCAATCTTGGAAAGATCGGTAGCCATTGTGTTCTTGCCATTGGCAACATTCTGCAAAAGGTCTTCGTGGATAGTTTTATCTGCACCCTTAACAACGCCACGCATCTGAGCAACCTGTGCGCTAGCAAATGACTCTGGTGTGGCCAAAGCCAAGCCGTCCATGTTGCCACGGTACTGACCGTAATTTTCAACATTCTTGATGCGCTGCATGTGCGCAGAAGTTACGTTGTTCCAAATATCCTCAGAAGACATATCTGGGAATTGCTTTTTGATGCTGAGATAGTCGGCTGCAATGTCACGATGAAATTCGCTTTGGGCTAACTTTGAGAGATTTTGCGCCCAGTACATGTTGTAATGAGGATCCATCTCGGTCAAGCCAGCAAGTTCTTCTCCCGGCTTTTTGCTGTGACCAAATCCCTGTGAAAGCCAGTCAACATTTTGACGAGCTGCCGAAAGGGCAGATGCTCCATGATCGGCTGCAATGCCATCTGGCAAGCCTTCGCTACCTACTGAGAGGTGGAAGCGGAGCATATTGATCGCCTTCTGGCGAACCGAGTAAGGCATGATCTTGCTTGTAGCAAACTGATCTGCCGCCCAACCTAGTGGATGGATGCGAGCTTTAAGATCCATTGCTTCTTGGATGGCGCTATTGTAAGCAGCCTTGCTGCCAATTGCTTTTGAGGCAGCGTTGTAAAGGTCCTTGTAATTTTTTTCGCGAGTAGCCAAGTCTTTTGTGACTGCGTTCTCGGTAAGAATGTCGTTCTTCTGATCGATCTTCGCCCACTCTTCGGGAGTGAGACTTTGAGCAAGTGCGTCGGCAGTCTTACTTGCTTCACCCTTGAGCAACTTTTGATAGCCGTAGCGACCAGCAGCATCTTCGATGATATTCGCTAGATAAGAACCAAATCCTTTGCGGATGACTTGATGTAGCGCCTCTGCGCCAGATACACGAAAACCAAAGCCAGTTGAAAGCAGGGTTAGCGGTGCAAAAATTTTATTGGTGTAATGTGTAAAAAAGTCATCGGCGTGGTTGTAAAGAATACCGTATGCCTTAGCAGCGCGCATCTGTGTGTGGAGTTGCTTTAAGTCAAGCATTGATCCAAGGTAACGCTGAGATGGGTCAAGAGCGGCGTTGATGTTGCTGCCATCGGCAGCCTTCATGTTGCCAAGTGGCAGGCCATCATCAAATCCATATACGCCATTGGTAACTTCATTACCAAAGACTGCGCGGTGGCCTTGAGATAAAATCTTGTTGAGCATGCTGCCTTCGGCTGGAAGACCCGCTGCTTTAAGAACCTCATAATAGCCTGCGCGTAGCAAAGCACGACGCTCGTTGTCATCGGTAAGCGTCATAATCTTAGTTGCGTATTCCTTGGCAACGCTAGATGGCAACGCATAGTTGAGCATGTTGTAAACAGTTATGCCGGCATTTGGATCACGAAAATCGATCTGATCTGTAGATTGCTTCATCAAATCTTGATTCATTGACAAAGCTCTTGTGCCGGTGAATGTACGCACCTTGGCAGCTAAAGCGTTCATTACATTTTCTGGGAGTTGCTTTGGGTTGCTTGCCCAGATAGGCTTGTTAATCTTATACAGAGCCTCGCCAGTGATAGGATCTTTTTGGATCTGCACTGCTGGCTGCCCAAAAGCATTAGTTGCTTGCTGCATCTGGGTTGTGCCATCGGCGTTTTTGACAATTACGCCGTTCTCATCCTTAACAGGTTCCATCTCTGGCTCTGTAAGGTACTGCTTTTTAGGAAGCAGAAAATTCTTTTCTTCATTGAGATTGGTGCCATACTTTTGCATGATCTTCTCAGCGCCAACCTTGCCACTGAACATTTTGCCAAGTGTGCGAGTTGGGAGAACTAAAGAACCAGTAGGGGTTGCTGCTTGAGCAAACTCATGCGAGAACATTGACTGACCAAAGATATTTAAAACTTCTTTTTCAGTTGTCGCATTTGCTAAAGCATTAGCCAATGGAGTTGTCATGTTGCCATAACGCACTTGAAGCGTCACTGCATCTTTGGTCTTTGCTATGTCCTTAACGGCATTTCTAAACTGCCAGTTAAATGGCGTGTTGTATGCGGTAAGAAGTTCATCGCTTGTTTGAACTGTAGGAGCAACAGCCTTGAGGAAGTTTTCAATTTGAGGGAAACGAGAAGCAATTGGAAGAGTTGCCTTGATAATGGCATTGCCATTTTCATCACGCATGGTAACGCTTTTGCCAGTTTCATCGATTGTCTTAGCCTCAGCTAAATAATCTCCGCCCTTGACCTTGCCGTAGATATTTCCTACGCGAGCAAGTGGATCAGCGGTTAAGTCAAAAGAAGCATCAGCAATACCAGATACGATTTGACCAAAGCCCTTGCTTGTATCTGCTAAAACGCCAAAGCCGGGAACCTGTGAAAGACCGTGGGCAATGTCGCGTCCAAAAGACACGTTGTACTTTGGATCAGAAGACTTTTTAAAAGAATCGTTATATGCAGGAATGACACGACCAAGAATGTTTCTTGTGGCCATTCCGCCTAGAGCAGCGCCTGCGCTTGCTCCTTCAACCAACCCTGCTGGGCCGGCGGCCAAACCACCAATTGCTGCGCCAGCAAGTACGCCAAGCGTACCAATCATGCCAGCACCTGCACCATGGTCAGCCCATAGAGCGTGGATGAACTTGTAATCATTCTGCACTTCTTGCAATGGCTTACTAGCCCACTTTGCAATAGTACCCAAGACTGGGATTTTACCGATAGTGCCGATGACAGAATTGGCAACATCTTTTGTATCTGTCAGGATGCTTTGGAACCAACCCTGAGAATTGTAAGTTTTTAAATGCTCATCAAGAGCTTGCCCCATTGGGGTTACTGAACCAACCGCTCCTACTGTATTAGCAGTATCTGGGTTGTTGCTTGCGATAGCGGCACCCTTAACGGCTGCATCGGCACGTGGGTACGACTTTGAAATTTGATTTGCAAGATCAACGTTAGGCGGCGTAGTTGAGTTAGGATCGTTTGCGGCCATAAATTACTTCCCCAAAATGCTTGCTAATTGCTGCAATTCCGGTGAAGCATCTGGGTGCATCGCCAATGTTTGTACTACTTGCTTTGCTGACTGACCAGCAGGAACCGTTTGACCCGGCTGAATACCGAGAACACTCATGCCCGGACCAGCGCCAGTTGCAGCACCTGCTGTGACTGGCTCATTAGGGCGGGCAGTTGGAGCAGTCAATGGTGTGACTGGCTGTTGTGGTTGTTGCTGTTGTTGCGCGTTCTGCGCCATTTGTGCAGCAGATACGGGCGTTGGGGAAGGCGATGCTGCCATAGGAGCGCCGCCTTGGATCTGCATCATGTCCTGACCATCGCCGTAATTAGGCATGCCAGAGATGTAACGCATTGCTTGCTTTGATGCAGGTCCGCCATCGGTGCGTTGGCTTAAAGCCCCGGGGCCTGATTGAACAGCGGGACGTGCTGGAGCTTGATAGCCGCCTTTGCCTGCCATAATCACTCACCCTCTATAATTGTTTCAATGGTTCGGACAACATCATCGTGAAAGAGTTTTTGCTCTTCCGCGACATTTGCTTGATGTAGAAACATATTGCTCAATACATCAAAAAACTTTGCAAAACTTACAAATAAATCTTTTAACAAATGTGCAAAGAGAGCGACAACATCCCAGACGGATAACACCTGATTGGCGTTATCGCTCTCTTCGTCATACATTGATTAAGCGCGTGGCTTTCCAGCAGTTGTGCCAGAGCCGCGTGTGCCAGATGGCTGGACTGTGAACTTAATGTCTGACTTGCCAGTTGACTTTGCTGATGGTGCATCTTGGATGCCGGTCTTCTGAGTTGTAGCCTCAGATGATCCCATTCCACCCTGCATTGCCACCTTAACTGGTGGTGACTGTAGATTTGATTTGAATACTGCCATTTTTTATCTCCTATAGGGAATTGGTTTTCTCACTCGTAACGTTAGGCGGGTGAGCGTCTGCTAACCGATGCAGCTAACTGCGGGTTACCAGAAGACGAAAGGCCTGCTAACAGGCTTTGCAAAGCATTGCCACCTTGGCCTTGCGGCGCGCCTTGTGCCATTGGTGGTTGCCCCGGCTCCGGGTGTTGGCTGTCCTTGCTGCATGCCCGGCATACCAGCAGGCTGTTGTGGTGCCTGTGGTGCTGGTGCAGGAGCAAATGCTTGCATGACAATCTCTTCAATAGGATCGCCTTTTTGACGGCCTTGAATCACCTGAGCAATGGCGTTGATGACCTTAGATGGGTCACCGCCTTGCATTGCGATTTGCGGTAATGCGTTTGCATACGAAGCAACGGCAGCCATAAGGCTGTCGCGTAGCTCTTCAACTTCAACACGTTCTTCTTCTTGGGTAACGTTAAGTTCCCAAGGCATTTGACGGCGGAGAAAGTCGCGTGAGATTAACTTATCGCCACGTGCCTGTAATCCGAATACCAATGCGCGGTTTGGATCAAGACCAGCCATCATGCCGTAGGTAACATCGCAAGAGTAATCTCCACGAATGTCATCTGCTGGTGCCTGTAATCCGAATACCAATGCGCGGTTTGGATCAAGACCAGCCATCATGCCGTAGGTAACATCGCAAGAGTAATCTCCACGAATGTCATCTGCTGGCTTGTATGTGATCTGATATGGAGCACCGGCGTTAATGCCGCGTACTTCCTTGGTTACATCGCCAAAGAGTTTCTCGTCCATCTTAAAGCATAGACGTATAACTTCTTTAAATGTTTCTGCGAATACGCCTTGTGCTGTCTTGACCTGTGTATCAAAGCCACCCATGAGCGCTTCAACGCCACGACCAGTGACGATAGAACCAGACTGCTGACCAAGTCGGCCTTCTGGATAACGTGAGCCAGTACGCATTTCCTGATCGAGAATTTCATTCTCTTGGAAAATTCCCGGTGGAACGTTAAGATCGACACGACGGATCTGCTGTGGATTAGCAGAGCGAATAGTCGCATCTGGACCAATCTCAAGAACGTTAACATCTGATGGCAAAGCAAATGGTGCCTGCACTGCCTTCTGTGCTGCCTCAAGGGCAAGAGAAGCAAAGCGTGAGCGAGCAACCTGTACCCACATAATGTCATCAAACTGACCACGCTGATGCTCATCTGAGTCAACGCCGGGACGAAGGGCAATGGCTACTGGAATTTCGCCAAGCTCGTTCATTACACGTGAAAGGACAAAGTTGTTGCGCTCAGGCAAGAATAAGACTAGTTGTTCTTTATCCTGATAGCGATACATCTCAAGGATGCGCTCAGAGTTGCGGTTCTCAAACTGACCGCGGATAACATTTTCATGCTCAGGAAAATCATTAATCAATTCGCGTACAGTCTTGACGTAGCGCTTTGAATATGAAACAAGACGGTTGAATCTGTCAAACTCTGGGTAGGCACCAATAGGAGAATCAATGCGGATCATTGGGCGCTTGTTTTCGTAATCCGCTTCAATGAGGAATGGGAGCCAGCCAAAGGTGAGGTAGCGATCAGCACCGGTGTACATCATGGTCTGTAGGTTGGCTGTGTCGCGGTAGCCAGCAGCGGCGATCATGGTGCGCTTATCAGCCCGCTTGCGAGAAAGGTCTGATGTGGTGTTGGTGGTCATGCAATTGAAAGCAGGGAGCGGAGCGATAACTTCGGCAACGTCACGTGCAGCAACGTCGATGAAGTTTGCGATCATAGGTTTTGGATAGTCCTCTGAGAACATACCCGGGAAGACCTGATCGATCTTGCCCTGACGGATCGCCAATAGATCGTCATAACGTGAATCACGTGTGAAGTAGTGCGCACGTAACTTTCGGAGCTTGTCCGAAATTACATCAATCTCAAGCACTATAGGTAACCCCCGTTAGCCGCTAATTTTTCTTTTTCGCGTTGATAGTCTTCAATGTTGATAACCCTACGACGCGATATTTGATCGCGTGTTTGGAATGGGTTTTTAATAAAGGAGCCGCCATAGGCTCCTGACTGGTTGATGTAATCGCGCATCTGAGTTTCTGCAAACCAGAGCGCCATGCAACCATCCTGCTTATTTTTGGTACCAGCGGACCAAGTGATCAATTGCTCGATGAGCGACTTAACGCCTTCATTGTCGCTGCGTGGCAAGTCAATAAGGTTGTTACCCATGTGGCTGCCGAGCTTGTCAATTGTTCCAAATAGCGGAGCCATTGAGGCTACGCCAAATTCTGCATCCATCTTGTTAGCACCGGTATAGTGCTGAACTAAGCGAATACCGCGTGAAGCAAGGTAGCGGTTAATCTCTTCGTCCATTGTCAAGAACAACTGAAATGCGTTCTTCTCAATAACCCAAACTGATGGCTTGTACTTCTCAGTCCACTCAAAGATCAGCTCGCGAATACGCTGTGGCGTAGGAGCGGGCATACGGCTTGCCTCTAGGACATAACGCTTTTGAGTTGTAATATCGCCAGCATAGGCAATCGAGAACGTATCGCCCGACATGGCTGGGTCCATTGAGCAGATGGTGTAATTGCCACCCAAGGTCTTTGGATGACCGGGAGAGCCGGGGCTAAGAGGGCCAATGGCTCTCATGCCTGATACCGAACCGCGAACAGCCTCGGGTGCGAAGACAGCCTCGCTGTCCACATCCTGCTGTTGATAAACCATCGCCCATGTCTTTGGGTCAAGCACACCGCGGCGCTTACGAAGGTTAGGACCGTCCCAGCGTGGGTACAATCCGTCCTCGCCTATATTCGCGTCATCTCCAAGCCAAGGCTTGTCTGAGCGGGGCCAGAGGGTTTTCCAGTCCTTTGGATCATCGGCAAAGTCAAGAACCGCTGGCATAGCCAGATATGTCCAAGGGGACTTGCCATCTGGGTAGCGATCAGGGTTACGCATCTCGCGATATAGATCAATAGGATCTACGCGGGTGCCAACAACTAAAATCTTTCCCGTTGGACCGACACGGGTAAGCACTTCCTGCTGGATCCATCGGATCTGCTTCTCGTACTCATTTGAGTTAGACAAGGTCACGCAGTCATCAAGAACGATCAAGTCTGCGCGAGCACCGTAAATCTGGCCGCCGATACCCAAGGCTTGCAGGGTAGGGTCTTTTTCGCCCGAGTCGCGTTCAAGGTAGATCGCATCCTGCGTCCACTTGTCCGATGCTTCTTTGTAGCCATCCGCTGGGGCATAACGCCGCTGAAGTTCCGCGTAAGCGGGCTGAGTAAGCCGCTGCTTCACCGCGTAAAGAAAGTCCTTTGCCATGGTCAAGGTCTTAGACACGATCTTGATACGGATGTTCGGATCGATACAGATCCGATAGGTGATGTAGTCAATGCTGACCGTCATGGACTTGGCATGTTCCGGTGGCATGTTCACCAGCACGTAATTTGGAAAGCCCTCTTCGTACCGCATGCTTGGGTGAATCCAAGCAGGCTTACCCTCTTCAAGCATCGAGATAATGTTACGTTGATGATCAAAGGTCTGGGAGTTGAGGTACTTGGCTCGAAAATCCTCGAAGCTGATCGAAGCATCCTCTTCGCTGATAACCCCATCTCGGCGCTGGACTGCCCGAGCTAAGTCCACCGCCTCTTTAAACTGAGCGTCAGAGGCGCGATAGTACTCGTAGGACTTAATTGACTTTCCAGTCGCGCGGACTGCGTCCGCGATGGAATAGCCTTTGGTGATCATTTCTAAGATCGTTTGCTTGGCCTGCGGAGCAGGCACTTTGCTATCTGGTGCGATCTTGTATTTATTAGCCGATGGCTTAGCCATACAATTCACCCACCTTAAATTCTGCGCCGCCCTTGGGGCGGTGCCTATGGTTCCCATTGGGAAATAACCTATGGGTGGCGTGTCAACGCCGCCAACCCTTAAAGCGAAGGGCTACGCCCGGAGCGCTGGCCTTCGGTGAAACCTTCGGCCATCGGGAAGGACGCTGGAAGCGTCCGTACTGTCGGGGTTTGCCACTGCGCCTCACAAACCCCTCTATATTGTATAAGGTGGGAAATTTGCCTTTTGTCCCGCCTTGAGGTGTGTGATCTTAGTCACAATACATAAAGCCAGTATTTTACGCCTACTT
>Ga0208872_1002638_pt1 | contig 10324 bp, 9 predicted proteins | sample CryBogCBH12Aug08_FD_185508 | JGI IMG/M metagenome (GOLD analysis project Ga0208872, IMG submission 185508) | Freshwater microbial communities from Crystal Bog, Wisconsin, USA - CBH12Aug08 (SPAdes) | ecosystem: Environmental > Aquatic > Freshwater > Lake | place: Crystal Bog, Wisconsin, USA... | reverse complement strand
CCGGGTGGAGCTGCGACGGGCGGCCCAGGAGTTCGGCCGCCCACCGTCGGCTGCGTCGTCGTGATCACCGGCGACGACCTCACCATCGAGGTCGCCGGCCGCCCGATCTTGGAGCACGCCAACTTCTTGGTGGGCCCAGGGGAGAAGGTGGGGCTGGTCGGCCGCAACGGCGCCGGCAAGTCGACCCTGCTGTCGGTGGTGCTCAGCCAGAGCGGCACCCATGTGCGCCACACCGGGCAGGTGGTCATCTCGGGCACGGTGGGCTTCCTGCCGCAGCAGCCGGTGCCGGGCGGCTGCGGCTTGGAGCCGATCGGCTTCTCCCATGTCCTCTCGGCCCGGGGGCTCGATCGCCTGGATGAGGAGCTCGACCTGGCTCGCACCGAGATGGCCAAGGACCCGAGCGAAGCCCACATCGCGCGCTTCTCCGAGCTCGAGGAGCGCTACCGCGCCCTCGGCGGCTACGAAGCCGAGCAGATCTTGTCGCGCCTGGCTGACGGGCTCGGCCTGGCCCAGGACCTGCTCTTCGAGGACCTGGACTCACTCTCGGGTGGGCAGCGCCGACGGGTCGACCTCATCCGGGTGCTGTTCGAGCAGCCCCAATCCCTGGTGCTGGACGAACCCACCAACCACCTGGACCTCTCCGCCAAACGCTGGCTGTTCGACGAGATCGGCCGCTTCCCCGGCTCAGTGCTCGTCATCAGCCACGACCTGGTCCTGCTCGACCGCTCCATCGACAAGGTCCTGGCCCTCGGTGATGGTCGCCTCGACACCTACAAGGGCAACTACACGACCTTCCTGACCGCGCGCGAGGCCGACATCTCCCAGCGCGAGAAGCTGGCGGCCCAGGAGACCCGGGAGATCGACCGGCTCTCGAGGTTGGCCGACTCCATGCGGGGCCAGACCGAGAAGCGAGCCCGGACCGCCAAGGCGCTCGATCGACGGGTGGAGCGGATGGAGGCTGGGCGCACCGAGCTCCGCCGTCGCGACAGCACCACCGCCTTCAAGCTGCCGACGCCAGCTCGGGCCGGAGCGGTCCCGATGGCGATCGAGCAGCTCGCCATCGCCTACGGCGACAAGACGGTGCTGCGGGGGACCTCCCTGCTGGTCGGGCGCGGCGACCGGGTGGTGGTGCTCGGCCGCAACGGCGCGGGCAAGTCCTCCCTGCTGCGCTGCTTGGCCGGGGTCCAGGCGCCCCAGAGCGGCCGGGTGGTGCTCGGGGCCAACACCTCGGTCGGCTACTTCGCCCAGGAGCATGAGCAGATCGATCCGGAGAAGACCGCGCTGGCGAACCTGGATGACGTGGTGCTGAAGGTCGACACCGAGCGCCGGGCGCTGCTCGGCTCCTTCGGGTTGGCCGGCGACAAGGCTGACCAGTACCCCTCGACCCTGTCGGGTGGGGAGCGAGCCAAGTTGGGGCTGGCGATGCTGGCTGCCGGGCGCAACAACCTGCTGCTGCTCGATGAGCCCACCAACAACCTGGACCCCGGCTCGGTGGTGGCGGTGGGCCAGATGCTCCAGCGCTGGCCCGGGACCTTGGTGGTGGTCTCCCACGAACGGGCCTTCGTCGAAGCCCTCGAGCCCACCCACGCCGTGCTGCTCCCCCAGGAGTTCTACGACCTGTGGCGCGACAGCTACCTCGATGAGGTCGAGCGCCGCTAGCGGACCACCACGGCGTTGGGTGGCGAGGCCACCCCAGCGCGCACCCGCAGCGGCGCGGAGGTGACGAGGGCGTCGTAGCGATGGTCGCGGTCGGCGGCCTCGGCCCAGGCATCGAGGTCGAAGAGCTCGCCGATCGGGATCCCGAGCAGGGCCAGGATCGCGTAGTGGCCGAAGACCAGGTCGGGGCGACCGGCTGCTCGGTGGGCTCGACGCTCCTCGGGGCGCAGGTGAGCGCCGAGGGGCCAGAGCTCGAGGGAGGGGTTGTCCGCGGCCACGGCGGCCACCCCATGGTCGAAGAGGAAGGCGAAGACCGCGTCGCTCGGCTCGAGTCCACAGCAGGCCAGGTCCTCGGCGCAGCGGCTTCTCCCGGCGAGGTCGAGCTGGCGGTAGGCGTTGAGCCACCCGGTGCGGAGGAAGAGCAGGTCCCCGGGGTGCAGCTCCACCTGGTGGTCCGCCACGGTGCGCTCGAGCAGCGAGGCGCTGATCGGGGTCGGCGCGTCGACCACCAACTCCTCGCCCGCTCGCTGCGCGGCGCGAGCGACGTCCAGGAGCACCGCTCGGCCGCAGATTCCCTCGGCGAAGGCGTCGATGCCGTGCTCGTCGTCGGCGAGGCCGCCGAAGTGGCCGAACTCCGGGTGGGCCACGTGGCGGAAGCCATCCCACTGGCTCGAGGACTGGGTGTTGAGGACCAGCTCGTCATCGTGGGCACCGCCACCGAGCTCGCCGTGGACCAGGTGCTCGAGTCGGCGGCGGCCGAAGAGCGGCGGGTCGGGGAGCCCGAGCTCCAAGTTGAGGGCGAAGACCTCGCCACTGCGGACCGCGGCGACGCCGGAGCGCACCTGGTCCGGACCGAGGGTGCTGAGCGCGCCCCGCCGGGGGTCGGGGTAGAGGCCCCAGGCCGATCTCGGTGGGAGATCGGGGCGGATCGGCAGATCGGCGTAGCGCAGCGGGGCGGCAACCAAGGGCTCGACCTACGGCGTCGTTGGATGGATCGCTTGACGGTACCGACGATGGCGGCCACGCTGTGGGTGGAGCCTGCAGGGAGGTCCACCCATGTTGAAGTTGTCCGGGCGCGTCGCGCGCCTCGTCCTCGGTTGCACCGTGGCCTTCGGGGTCGCCGTCGTCGGGAACCCCGGGGTCCCCTCTGGTGCCTCCACCGGCGCCACGCCGATCTGGGTGCAGGTCCAGCCGGCGCACCACCCCTTCGGGCCGGGACAGATGGCCTATGACCCTGAGCTCTCGAAGATCGTCTTCTTCGGCGACGACGGCACCTGGGTCTGGAATGGCGTCGACTGGTCCCAGCCGACCCTGTCGTCGGCCCCGCCCTCGCGCTACGGCATGGTGACCTACGACCCCGCACTCCACGCGGTCGTCCTCTACGGCGGCATCGATGGCTACGGCACCGTCTACCACGACACCTGGACCTACACCGCAGCCGGGTGGACCGCGCTCTCGGGGCAGTCGCCGCCGCCGGTGGCGGCCGGGGCGATCGCCTATGACCCGGTGAGCGCGTCAGTGGTGCTGGTGGGGGGTTGGAGCTGCTCGGTCTCGGGCGACCCGGGCTGCCTGATGCAGGGCACCTGGCTCCTCCACGGCACCACCTGGCACCAGGCGCAGGTCACCCACGAGTTGGGTCGGGTGGCCTGGCCTGCCCTGGGACTGGACCCCTCTTCGAACCGCCTGGTCCTGCTCGATGGGTCCACCTGCAGCGACACCTCCTGCACCACCTCCCCCGCCGCCTGGCGCTGGACCGGCAGTGACTGGGCGGCGCAGGACACCCCGTCGATCGCCTGTGCCTACGCCACCATGGCCACCGATGGGTTGACCGGTGAGCTGGTGGTCGACGGCTACTGCGATGGCAGCCCTGGCTTCGGCCCCGAGGTCGCCACCGATGGTGTGCACTTTGATAAGTCCGGCTCGGCCGCCGCCATGCCCACCTTCGAGCTGCCGGCGATGGCCTACGACGCCGCGACGGGGCAGTTCCTGGTCCAAGATGGCTTCGGGCGGTACGCCACCTGGAGCTCGCAGCTGCTCGTGCCGCAGCCGCCCCGGGCGCCGGTGGCGATCGCCCGGGCGGGTGCCATCGACGTCTCCTGGACCGCGCCGGTGGACTCGGGCAATGCCCCCGTCGAGCGCTACGTCGCGACCTTGTCCGGCAGTAGCGCCAGCTGCACCACCACCGGGAGCATCGCCACCGCTCCACCCACCAGCTGCACCATCCCGGCGGGCCCGCCACGCTCCGGACCGCCGCCGACGGTCACCGTGATCGCGGCCAACCCCGACGGGAGCTCTGCGGCTGCCGTGGCCAAGGTGCAGATCTCCCCGGTGCGGTCGATCGAGGTGCAGCCCCGAGCCCACAGCCTGGAGGTCTCCTGGGCCGCACCGGCGAGCCCGGCGGCACCGATTGCGGACACCGTGGTCGTGGCACGCCTCGGCAATGGACGCGTGCTCGCCAGCTGCACCGCGACCGCCTCGGCGCGGCGGTGTCTGCTGACGGGACTCCCAGACCTGGTCCCGCTCTCAGTCACCGTGACCGTGGTGGAGCGCCAGGGCCATAGTGGCCCCCCCCTCTCCGGCGCGGCCACCGTGGATGACGTCCGTGCCGCCCAATCCCTGCAAGTCGCCGCTAGTGGGCTGTGGGCCTCTACCTCGCCAGGTGGGGTGGTCACGGCGGGCTGGCGCCCCGCCGTCGGCGGCGATGGCGAGCCGGTGACCTACCAGGTGTGGCTCGGCAAGCCCGGATCTCCTCCGACGGAGCTCTGCCGCACCACGGGAACCTCCTGCGCCGGCCACCTGCCGGGGCCACCGGAGCGCCTGGGGACGACCTTCACCCTCCGGGTGCTGGCGGTCACGCCTGCGGCATTGGCCCACCTCGTGGTGGCTCCGCTCTCTGCACCGCTCACGGTGCGGCTGCGCTAGGGCCTGGGCCGCAAGCCCAGGGACTGCCCGGTGACCCGCAGCGCGGCGTCGAAGAAGGCGTCGGCGTCGGCCACCGAGCCCACGAAGTGGCCGAAGAGCTCGAAGCTCACCAGGCCGAAGAGCTGGCTCCAGGCCATGAGCCCCCGCAGCACCACCTCGGGAGGGACCTCGCCGAGGCTGGCCACCACCTGGGCCAGGTCGACCTCGAGCAGGCTGGCCGGGAGGTCTCCCGTGGCCTCCGGCGGGCGGAGCTCCTCCGCGGCCCAGCCATCAGCCAGGATCTGCGCCAGGACCAGGGGCACCCGAGTGGCCGGGGCGATGGTCGACTCGGGCGCGGCGAACCCCGGCACCGGCGAGCCGTAGAGGAGGGCGTAGCGGTGGGGTTCGGCCTGCGCCCATCCCCGCACCGCTCGGCCCGCAGCCATCCAGCGCCCCTCGAGGTCACCCGGATCAACCTCGGCAACAGCGCGCTCCACCGTTGCGCCGAGGTCGTTGTAGGCGTCGGTGATGAGCGCGGTGAGCAACGCGTCCCGCGAGGGGAAGTAGCGGTAGATCGCCGAGGAGGCCAGGCCGAGGGATCGAGCCACGCTCCGCAGGCTCAGCGCCGCGGCCCCATCGGCAGCTAACTGCCGCGTGGCCTCGGCCTTGATGTCCGCCGTCAGCGCCTGGCGGGCTCTCGCCCGCACCCCTTCGACCGCCATGGCCGCACCGTAGCATCGATGAGAGCGCTGCACCAGATTGTGAGCACTGCTCTTGATTTCTCTCCATTGGTGTGTACACTGCTCTCAAACAAGAGCACTGCTCACTAATGAGGAGAAACCCATGTCGAAGCACCTCATCGTCGGCGCTGGCCCGGTCGGCACCGCCACCGCGGCGCGTCTGGTGGCCACTGGCCACGAGGTCACCGCCGTCACCCGGAGCGGCGGCGGCCCTGAGGTGGCCGGAGTTCGCCGGGTGGCCCTCGATGCCGGGGACGCCACCGCCTTGGCCCAGCTGGCCGAGGGCTGCGTGGCGATCTACAACTGCGCCAACCCCAGCTACCACCGCTGGGTCACCGACTGGCCGCCCATCGCCACCGCCCTGCTCGAGGCGGCGAAGTCCTCGGGCGCGGTCCTCGCCACGGTCTCGAATCTCTACGGCTACGGACCGGTCGACGGGCCGATGACCGAGGAGCTCCCGCTGCGCGCCACCACCACCAAGGGTCGGGTGCGGGCTGAGATGTGGCGCCAAGCCCTGGCCGCCCACGACGCGGGCCAGGCCGCGGTGGTGGAGGTCCGGGGCTCGGACTACTTCGGCCCGACCCTCACCTCCCAGAGCGCGCTCGGCGAGCGGGTCTGCCCGAGGATCCTCGAGGGCAAGTCGGTCTCGGTTCTCGGGAACCCTGATGTGGCCCACACCTTCACCTACGTGCCCGATGTGGCGGAGCTGCTGGTGCGGGCCGCGGCCGATCCCACCTCCTGGGGTCGCGCCTGGCATGTCCCCTCCGCCCCGCCGTGCACCCAGCGTGAGGCCGTCGCTGCCCTGGCCGCCGCGGCGTCGGTCCCGGCGCCGTCGGTGCGGGCGCTGCCCCACCTGGTCCTCAAGACCGTGGGGCTCTTCTCGCCGCAGGTGCGCGAGCTCGAGGAGGTGCGCTACCAGTTCACCGCCCCCTTCGTGATGGACTCGAGCGCCGCCACCGCGCACTTCTCCTGCGCGCCGACGCCCTTCCCGGAAGCGTGCGCCACCACCATCGCCTGGTGGAGGAGCGAGGCGGCCCAGCGCGCCGCCTAGGGTCGGGCCATGGCGGAACTGCTCAGTTGGCGAGAAGAGGGCGACGTCGTCGTCATCACCTGGGATGACGGCGAGAACCGGATCAACTTGGCGTCGATGGCGGCCTTCCACGGGCTGCTCGACACCTTGGAAGCCCGGGAGGGGCCGCTGGCGCTGGTGGTCACCGGGAAGGGGAAGATCTTCTCCAACGGCCTCGACCTCGATCGTTTCGCCGAGCACCCCGACGAACTCGTGCCCGCGGCCGACGCCCTGCAGCTGCTCCTCGGCCGCTTGCTGGTGTTCCCGGCCTACTGCGTCGCTGCCATCAACGGCCACGCCTTCGCCGGCGGGGCGATGCTGGCGGCGATCTTCGACTACAAGGTGATGCGGGAAGACCGCGGCTACTGGTGCTTGAACGAGGCCGAGATCGGGATCCCGCTGTCGCCGCAGATGACCGCCGCGGTCACCGCTCGCCTCCCTCGCCCCACCGCGGCGACGGCGATGTTGACCGCTCGGCGCTACGACGCCCCCTCGGCCCTGGCGGCCGGCATCATCGATGCCACCGCCGCGGAGTCCGAGGTGCTGTCGGTGGCGATTGAGGCCGCCCGGGTGGTGGCGACCAAGGACCGCCGGGTGGTGGCGAACCACAAGCGCCAGCTCTCCGGCGAGGCGGCAGCAGCCTGTGGCTGGACCACGCCCAGGGCCTAGGCTCGGCCTCCGGCGCAATGAGGGAGGAATGATGGACGTCCTGCGGACTCCAGATGCATGCTTCGCTGACCTGGTGGACTACCCCTTCGCCCCGCACTACGTCGAGGTGGTGTCCGGGGCCGGGCCCTCGCTGCGGATGCACTACCTCGACGAGGGGCCCTCCGATGCCTTCGAGACGGTGCTGCTGCTCCACGGCGAGCCCAGCTGGTCCTACCTCTACCGCCACCTGATCCCGCCGCTGGTGGCCCAGGGCTACCGCGTGGTGGCGCCGGACCTGATCGGGTTCGGGCGCTCGGACAAGCCCGCTCGACGCGAGGACTACACCTACGCCGCCCAGGTGGCGTGGCTCGAAGATGGCATCTGCAACCAGCTCGACCTCACCGGCATCACCCTGTTCTGCCAGGACTGGGGCGGGCTCTTAGGGCTCCGGCTGGTCGCCTCGCAGCCGGAGCGCTTCGCTCGGGTGGTGACGGCCAACACCGGGCTCCCCACCGGCGAGGGGACCCCCACCGAGGGCTTCCTCAACTGGCAGCGCTTCAGCCAGGAGGTCGAGACCTTCCCGGTGGGCTTCATCGTCAACGGCGGGACGGTGCGGGACCTGAGCCCGGCCGAGATCGCCGCCTACGACGCCCCCTTCCCCGAGGAGTCCTACAAAGAGGGTGCCCGCCAGTTCCCGGTGCTCGTGCCGACGACGGTGGAGGATCCCGAGCACGCCGCCCAGGTCGAGGCGTGGACCGTGCTGCGGCAGTTCGAGCGGCCCTGGCTCTGCGCCTTCTCCGATCAGGATCCGGTGACCAAGGGTGGCGACCGGGTCTTCCTGCGCGAGGTGCCGGGGACCAAGGGTCAGGAGCACGTCACCATGCACGGCGGCGGGCACTTCCTCCAAGAGGACTGCTCGCCGCAGCTGGCGACGGTGCTGCAGGGATTCATCGAGGCGAACCCGCGCTGATCCCCTCGATCTCGAGGAGCTGGATCTTCATCGGGAGCCCGCCGGCGTAGCCGGTGAGCTGTCCCTGGGCCCCGATGACCCGGTGGCAGGGGATGATGATGGCGATCGGGTTGGCCCCGACCGCGGCCCCGATGGCCCGCGCCGCACCGGGACGGCCGAGCGCCGGCGCCAGGCGGCCGTAGGTGGTGGTGGTGCCGTAGGGGATCTCGCCGAGCGCCGCCCAAACCTGCCGTTGGAAGTCGGTGCCCTCCGGGGCGAGGTCCAGGTCGAAGTGCTGCCGCGTGCCGGCGAAGTACTCCGCCAACTGCTCAGCGACTGCCTGGGCCGCGGCGTCTCGGCGAATCCCTGGCAGGGCTCCGGTGGGGCCATGGGCCCAGGTCGCGGTTCGAGCAGCGAGGAGTCGGCCGCGGTCGTCGAGGACCACCCCCAACTCGCCGACGGGCGTGGAGACGAAGGCATGGCTGGTCATGGGCGTGGTCCTTGTGGGAGGTGGTTGATGGGGTGGTCGCCGAGGCGCCAGAGGTACTGCACGGCGTAGGAGCGCCACGGTCGCCAGGCTTGGCTGTGGCGCTCGAGTGCGGCGGGGCTGGTCGGGAGCCCGAGGGCCTCAGCAGCCAGCCGCACCCCGAGGTCACCCGCCAAGAAGGCATCGCTGTCCCGCAGGACCCGCTGGGAGATCGTGGCGAGGGTCCAAGGGCCAATGCCGTCGATCTGGCGGAGTTGGTGGATGGCGGCCTCGGGGTCAGCTCCCGGGGAGAGGTTCAGCCGACCGTCAGCCAAGGCCGCGGCGAGCGTCCGCAGGGTCCGGCGCCGACGAGCGGGCATGGCGAGGAGTTCGTCCGGGGCGTCGGCGACCTCCCCTGGGGTGGGGAAGCAGTGGGTGACGGACCCGACGGGGACCTCGAGCGGCACGCCGAGGACGGCGGTCAGGCGCCCCGCGGCAGTGGCGGCCGCCGCGGTCGAGACCTGCTGGCCGAGCACCGCTCGCAGGGCCAACTCGGCGCCGTCGACGGTGCCGGGAATCCGGGCCCCACCGCCGCGGTCGATGAGCGGGCGCAGCGTGGGGTCCGCGCCGAGGGCGGTATCGATCGCCTCGGGATCCGCGTCGAGGTCGAGCAGGGCGCGGCTCCTCGACACCGCGGCGGAGAGGTCTCGCAGGTCCGCCAGGCGGGCCACCAGCTCCACCGAGTCCGCCTTCGCCTCGAAGCTGAGCACCGCTGGTCCATGCGGGAGCACCACGCTGCGCAAGTAGGCCGTTCCGGTCCAGGCTTCGACCCCGGGCACCGCGGTCGCCACCAGGTGGGCGAAGAGGTGGGTGGCGTCGAAGGGGTTGCGCCGGGCCAGGCGGAGCCGCAGGGTGCTCGGCGCCCCACCCCGCGTCGCCTTCGCCTGGCGCAGCTGCGACGGCGTCGCGGCGAAGATCTGGGCCAGGGTCTCGTTGCATTGGCGCAGCGAGCCGAACCCGGCGGCGAAGGCCACCTGGGCAATGGGGAGGTCGGTGGTCTCGAGGAGCACCCGAGCTGAACGGGCCCGCTCGGCTCGGGCGAGCGCCAGCGGCGCCGCGCCGAGCTCGGCGACGCAGCGACGCTGGAGCTGGCGGGTGGAGTAGCCCAGCTGGTCCGCCAGGCCCCGCACCCCAGCCCGGTCGACGACGCCGTCTTCGATGAGCGTGAGGGCTCGGGCGACCACGGCATCGTCGAGGGCCGCCGGTGGTGGGCCCGGCACAGCGTCGGGTCGGCAGCGTCGGCAGGCCCGGAACCCCGCCTGCTGCGCCGCTGCCGCCGAGGGATAGAAGCGGGCATTGGCGGCATTGGGGGTCCTCGCCGGGCAGCTCGGTCGGCAGTAGATCCCGGTCGAGGTGACCGCCAAGGTGAACCAGCCGTCGAAGCGGGGATCACGGGCGCAGACCGCGGCGTAGCAGCGCTGCGGGTCGAGGTCCATGGGGGCAGTCTGCCTGCTCAGCGGTGGTGAGGCATGCGGATTTCGGACGGGGCATTCGGGCCCCGGGGCCAGCGCTCCGCCTCAGGGTCGGGTGTGCGGTCGCCTCGGTCGCAGGAAGGAGGCCACCCAGACCGCCACCATCGCCACCACCAGCAGCACCGGGAGCCGCTCGACGACCCCGAGCAGGGCGGTGGCTGCGGCGACGGCCAGCAGCACCACGATGACCCCGGTCATGGGCGCTCAGGGACGCTCGGCGCAGCGGTGGGGAACCGGACCTCGGCCTGGGGGAGGAAGGCCGAGCGGCGCGACTCCCTCGGCAGCTCACCGGCGTCGAGCTGGCGATCGACCTCGGCGCTCCGCCGGTCCTCGTCACGGAGCCAGGCGATGGCCACGGGGATC
>Ga0208872_1002635_pt1 | contig 10333 bp, 8 predicted proteins | sample CryBogCBH12Aug08_FD_185508 | JGI IMG/M metagenome (GOLD analysis project Ga0208872, IMG submission 185508) | Freshwater microbial communities from Crystal Bog, Wisconsin, USA - CBH12Aug08 (SPAdes) | ecosystem: Environmental > Aquatic > Freshwater > Lake | place: Crystal Bog, Wisconsin, USA... | reverse complement strand
ATACGGATGTCGGGGGATGAACTCATAGACTCATTCTTACTGATCAAGGGAATGGACCAATCATGTCGTCGCGGGTAAGTGATCTCCTCGGGGGTTTGGCCCCCTCGGCCACGTTGGCGGTCGACGCAAAAGCGAAGGCACTGAAGGCTGCGGGCGAGCCCGTCATTGGTTACGGAGCCGGCGAGCCCGACTTTCCTACCCCGGCGCACATTGTGGATGCCGCCGCCCAGGCGTGCCACAATCCGGCGAATCATAAGTACACGCCGACAGCCGGCCTCCCCGAGCTGCGCGAGGCCATCGTGGCCAAATCGTTGCGCGATTCGGGCCTCGTAACAACCGCGAACCAGGTGTTGGTGACCAACGGCGGCAAGCACGCCGTAGCCACGGCGCTGATGACGCTCGTAGATCCGGGGGATGAAGTTCTCATCCCGGCTCCGTACTGGACCACCTATCCCGAAGCCGTGTACTTGGCGCGGGGTGTCGCGGTGCCCGTGGCGACATCAGAAGCACACGGTTTTCGCGTCACCGTCGAGGAACTAGAGAAGGCGCGCACGCCCAAGACCAAGGTCCTCATCTTCGTCTCGCCGTCGAATCCGACCGGCGCGGTGGTTGCCCCCGACGACGTGGCCGCCATCGGGCGCTGGGCGGCGGACCACGACATCTGGGTGCTGTGCGACGAGATCTATGAACACTTGACGTACGGTGACGCCCGCCACGTATCGCTGCCGGTCGTAGCGCCCGAGCTGGGTGACCGGTGGGTCGTCGTCAATGGCGTGGCGAAGACGTACGCCATGACGGGTTGGCGCATTGGTTGGATGATCGGTCCGAAAGACGTGATGGACGCAGCCGTCAACTACCAAAGTCAAACGACCTCCAATATTTCCAACATCTCCCAGCGTGCCGCGGTGGCCGCACTGACGGGTGACTTGTCGGCCGTCGCGGACATGCGGTCGGCCTTCGACCGACGTCGACAGACCATGACGTCCATGTTGAACGCCATTGACGGTGTGCAGTGCGCCATTCCCGAAGGTGCGTTCTACTGCTTCCCGAACGTGACGGGCCTACTCGGACGGCCCCTGGGTGGCCGTGTTGCGTCAACGTCCGCGGAACTGGCCGAGGTACTGCTGGAGACCATCCAGATCGCGGTGGTGCCGGGTGAAGCTTTCGGTGCGGCGGGGTACTTCCGCCTGAGTTACGCGCTCGGTGACGATGACCTCGCCGAAGGCCTGTCCCGTCTCGCTTCGTTGGTCGCGCAAGGCTAACGGCACTCGTTAACGCAAATTCGTGCTGACAGTGAGTCTCGGCATTTCCCCTAGCCTTGGGACCAAGAGAAAGGTGTCATCGTGGCGCGTGTATTGGTAACCGAAGAGATCGCCGAATCAGGTCTCAACCAACTGCGAGCCGCGGGGCATGACGTCGACGTGCAACTGGGACTTAGTCCCGAGGAGCTCGTCGCGACGATCCCGGGAGCTCAGGCCCTCATCATTCGTTCCGCCACCAACGTGGACGCTGCCGCGCTCGAAGCCGGCAAGGACCTAATCGTTGTCGGCCGCGCCGGTATTGGACTCGACAATGTTGACGTGGCGCGAGCGACGGAACTCGGCGTCATGGTCGTGAACGCTCCGCAGTCCAACATTCTCTCGGCCGCCGAACAGACGATGGCGCTCCTGCTCGCGCAAGCACGCAATGTTCCCCAAGCGCACAGCGCATTAAAGAACGGCAAATGGGAGCGCTCGAAGTGGGAGGGCGTCGAGCTCTACGGCAAGACTCTCGGAGTCGTCGGACTCGGCAAGATTGGCGCGCTCGTCGCACAACGAGCCCTCGCCTTTGGCATGCGACTGGTGGCCTATGACCCCTTTATCTCTGAAGATCGCGCCCGTCACATGGGCGTGGAGCTCATGAGTTTGGACGACCTCCTCGCGCAAAGTGACTTCATCACCATTCACCTGCCCAAGAACAAAGAGACCACGGGCCTTCTCGACGCCAAGGCGTTGGCCAAGACCAAGCGGGGCGTGCGAATCATCAACGTTGCTCGTGGTGGCATCGTGTCGGAAGCCGATCTGGCAGAAGCCGTGAAGTCGGGCCACGTCCAGGGCGCGGCTCTCGACGTCTTCGAAAAGGAACCCTGCACGGAGTCCCCGTTGTTCGAACTGCCGTCGGTGGTCGTCGCGCCGCACCTCGGAGCGTCAACGGCCGAGGCGCAGGACAAGGCTGGCGTCACGATTGCAGAACAAGTGCAGCTCGCCCTGGCGGGAGATTTCGTTCCTTTCGCCGTCAACGTGTCTGCCGGCGAGGTGTCAGACGTTGTCCGGCCCTTCATGGGACTCGCGGAGCTCCTGGGACGTTTTCTCGGTGGACTGCTCGACGGACATCCCGCTGACGTGGAAGTCATCTATCAAGGCGAACTCGCCGGTGCGGGAACGAAGATCCTGACGTTGTGCGCGCTCAAAGGTCTCTTCGCGGCGACCGGACATGGGGAAGCATCTTTCGTGAACGCTCCCGCGCTGGCGTCGGAACTGGCGGTTGCCTACAAGGAATCATCCACCACGGTGTCGGAGGATTACCACAATCTCATCACGGTCCGCTCGAGTGATCACGAGGTCTCCGGCACGCTGGCCACCGTGGGCATCCACGTCGAGCCGCGCATCGTGACCGTGGATGGTCACAGCGTCGAGATTCCGCCGGCCTCTTCAATGTTGGTCGTGCGCAATGACGACCGTCCGGGCATGATCGGCCTCGTCGGCCTCGCTCTCGGTGAAGCCGGCATTTCGATTTCTTCCATGGCGGTAGGCCCGAGCCCCACTGTCGGCAGCGCGATGATGGTTCTATCGACGTCGGAGGCAACACCTTCTCCGGTACTCGAGTCCCTGAGGGCGTCCGCCGGCATTTCGGATCTCCACGTCATCACGCTGAAATAGCCGGACGGCGGACGTCGCGCCTGACGACAACGTGGCCGCAGGGCAAGGGCTACTGTCTGCACCGTGAACTACGAGTATGACGTCCGCTTCGTGCCTATGTCGAAAAAAGGGTGGCGTGATTTCGGTGCCACCCTGAATGATCTACCGAAGGACGGGTGGGAATTGTTCATGGCGGTTCCCATTACCGAAATTCGTTCATATTGGTTTGGTCTCACGAATGGTGGAACGACCATGATGACCCATTACTACCGTCGCGAGATTCCCGAGACTTAGGTACACACGCGATAAATGACGGAGCCCCCGCCGATTTCGGCGGGGGCTCCTAACGTGTAGTCCTAGAACAGCGTGATCACATCAATGCGGTCAAGGACGTCCTTGGTCAGCAGCGGAATGGCGCGCAGGGCCTTCATGTTCTCTTCGACCTGTTCGGGCGACGAGGCACCGGTGATGACGGTGGAGACATTGGGGTTCTTAGCGCACCAGGCGATGGACAGTTCAGCAAGTGACACGCCCAGCTCGTCGGCGATTCCCTTGAGTTCCGCAACCTTCGCATTGCGCTTTTCGTTGGTGAGCGAATCCTTGAGCCACTCGTAGCCCGGGAGCGTGGCGCGCGAGCCTTCCGGAATGCCGTTGATGTACTTTCCGGTGAGTAGACCCGACGAGAGTGGCGACCACGTCGTCAGACCGTAGGAGAAGTCTTCGTAGAGACGCTTGTATTCCTTCTCCACGCGGTCACGCCAGAACAAGTTGTACTGCGGCTGATCCATGACCGGCTTGTGGAGGTGGTGCTTGTCGGCGATGTCCCACGCGGTACGAATCTCGTCGGCACTCCATTCCGACGTACCCCAGTACAGGGCCTTGCCTTGAGTGATCATGTCGCTCATCGCCCACACCGTTTCTTCGATGGGGGTGTGCGCGTCCGGACGGTGACAGAAGACCAGGTCAACAAAGTCCAGCCCGAAACGCTTCAAGGAACCGTCGATGGCTTGGCTGAGGTACTTACGGTTCAGGGTGTTGCGCATGTTGACGTCCGGGTACAGACCCCAAAACAGCTTGGTGGAGACGACGTACTCGTGACGCTGCCAACCCAGCTTGCGAATTGCTTCACCCATGATGCGCTCGGACTCGCCGGCCGCGTAACCCTCGGCGTTGTCAAAGAAATTGACGCCGGCGTCGCGCGCGGCCTTAAGGCACTTCGCGGCAAAGTCCACGTCCAGCTGACTACCAAAGGTCACCCATGAGCCAAAGCTCAGAACACTGACTTTGAGACCCGATCCGCCGAGGCGGCGATATTCCATGTCCACGATTTCTCCTTACGTTGGAACAACCCGATTAGGTCTACCAGCCCTGCCGGAGACGGCGTGCGTTCTAGGACGCTCTCTTTTCGGGCACGCTCGGCCACTGATCGAGAGTCACGGGTGTCGCGGCCGAGGACTTAGACGAGCGCACGACGCCGAGAACGGCGGCAACAACCGCCCCGATCACGGCCACGACAGCGAGTTTGACGAGGAATCGAAAGATGACTGAGAACGCGTGCACGTCACCAAACTACTGGTCGCGATGTGAGAGGTCCTCATTGTCGGAGGCTGAACTTTCGATCTCGAGATGGTCGTAGTACAATGTCGGCGTGAAGGTAAACCACCGCAACGGACTTCTGCTTCGATAGGGCGGGCGCTACGCGCTCGCCCGTGACCTCCCGCACATGCGGGAGGTTTTTCGTTTCTAGAGTCAGATGCCGATAAGAGAAGGAAGGCCATGGTCTCGCATCCCCAGCAGTCCAGCCCGATGCCGTTCGCCAAATATCGCCCGACCGTGCCCGTTGATCTTGCGGATCGCACGTGGCCCAATCACCGACTTTCGCACGCGCCGCGGTGGTGCAGCGTGGACCTGCGCGACGGGAATCAGGCTCTGATTGACCCGATGGACGCTGAACGAAAATTGGCGATGTTCCACCAATTGGTGGCCATGGGTTTCAAGGAGATCGAGGTTGGCTTCCCGTCGGCGTCGCAACCCGACTTTGATTTCGTTCGTCAGATCATCGAGGACAACCTCATTCCGGACGACGTCACCATTCAGGTATTAACGCAATGTCGCGAAGACCTCATCCGCCGGACCTACGAGTCACTGGTCGGAGCACGGCAGGCCATTGTGCACTTCTACAACTCCACGTCGACCCTGCAGCGCCGGGTGGTCTTCGGCCTCGACCAGGCTGGTATTACCGAGATCGCCACGACGGGCGCCACGTTGTGCAAGTCGCTGGAATCGCTCTCACCAGCGACCACTTTCTTGTACGAATACTCTCCGGAATCTTTCACCGGGACCGAGTTGGACTACGCCGTCGAGATCTGCAATGCGGTCATTTCCGTCATTGATCCCACCCCCGAGCGTCCGTTGATCTTGAATCTTCCCGCCACCGTCGAGATGTACACACCCAACTTGTATGCCGACGCCATCGAATGGTTCTTGCGACACGTCGATCGTCGCGACAGCGTTGTCTTGTCGCTGCATCCGCACAATGACCGCGGAACCGCGGTCGCGGCGGCCGAGCTGGGGGTTCTCGCGGGGGCGGACCGTGTGGAAGGAACGCTCTTTGGCAACGGTGAACGCACCGGCAACGTCGATGTCGTCACGTTGGCCCTCAACCTGTTCTCCCAGGGCGTCGATCCCGAGCTCGATATCAGTGACATTGACAAAGTGCGACACGTTGCCGAATACGCGAACCGTTTGCCGATTCACCCGCGCCACCCGTACGTCGGTGAGCTCGTGTACACGGCGTTCTCCGGATCACACCAGGACGCGATCAAGAAGGGTATGACCGCCATCGGGACGGACTACGAGATCTGGGAAGTTCCCTATCTCCCGATCGACCCCAAGCACACGGGTCGAACCTACGAAGCGATCATTCGTGTGAATTCCCAGTCGGGTAAGGGAGGCGTTGCGTACTTGCTCAACGCCGAGCACGGACTTGATCTACCTCGCGCCATGCAGGTTGAATTCTCCCGACAAGTCCAAGAGATCACGGAGACGTCCGGCACCGAGATTTCGCCGGTGCAGATTTGGGACGTTTTCACCTCGACGTACTTGCCGGAAAATCCGGCGATTCAACTCTTCAGTTCCGAGGTCGCCGCCGACAATAAGCAGACGCGGATCTTCGCGCAATTGGTAGTCGATGGTCAGCACGTCACCGTCAAGGGCGAGGGCAATGGTCCCATTGATGCCCTGATGGCCGGACTGCGCCAGGAGCTCAACGTTGATTTTGCGATTCGTGACTATCACGAACACGCGCTCACTGCGGGTGCGGAGGCTTCGGCCGTGGCGTACGTCGAGGCGGAGGCTGCCGACGGCACCACGTGGTGGGGAGTGGGCATGAGTTCGTCGATTCTCGACGCGTCGCTCGAGGCCGTTATCTCGGCGGCGAACCGACGCCGCTAGCGACTTCACGCGCACTCTGCTCACTCTCGACCGATGACGACACGTAGAATTTTCTAATGCCTCACCTCACTTTTGCCGCGGTCGCGGGCTGGCTGGGTGTCGCGCTGAGTTTTCTTGCAACGTGGTATCAATTTCATCGTGTCCGTACGGTGGGCATCGATGGCGTGTCGCTCACGACGTGGCTGCAGTTTGTCTTGATGGGCGCCTTTTGGATCGCCTACGGCACAGCAGTGCACGAATTCGTGATCGTGGCAGGATCCCTCTTTATCTGGCCTATGCAGATGGTGATTGTGGCGCGACTGTCGCCCTGGCAACATCGGATCATGGTCCTGCGTGCGGTCATTTTTATTGGTGCGTGTTCGTTCATGCCGACGGTCATGTTCGGTTGGTCAGCCGGCGTGTACGGCACAGGCGTGGCCATGGTCGCGAACCGTATTCCCCAGCTGCATGAACTCATTACTCATCGTGGCGACCTCGGTGTGTCAGTGGGGTCGTGGACCGTCGGCGCCATGTGCAGTGCGATGTGGATCGCCTATTACGGGTCGGCACGCCTCTGGGCGCCTCTCATTTCCACGGGTGCTGCAATGTGTGGCAACGTGGCGATCGCGGTGTTGGCGGCCTATCGACACCGTCAAGCGGCGGAGTCGAAGATCGACGTTCTCTCGCCCGCGACTCTCTAATACGGCCATTCGCCGGTCGAACCCAATGCCTTGGCAACGGGCTTCAACTTCAGCGACAGCAACACCTTGTACAGCACATTCTTGGCGAAGTAGGGGAGTTGCGCGAGCTGACGGAGCAGCGATCCGCAACGTTGCGCGAATGTGTTCGGCCCCTTTTTGAACTGCGTCATCGACTGGGAGCGACCTTCGTAGATCCACTGGGTCGACCAGAAAGTCGTGACCGAGAGGGCGAGCGTGACGCCAATGGAAGAGAACGAGTCGTGCACGAGGAGATGTCCACCGTCAGACACCTTGGCACCCCACTGGCGAATGTCGGCGCTCGCTGGCGCGAAGCGGTGTGCGCCGTCGACGTAGAGGAGTTGCACGTCGCCCGGCACGTCGGTGAGCGCGGCGTCGGAAAATTTGCGGAGGTGCGTGACGCGATCGCGGATGCCCGCCTTGGTCAAGTTCGCGAGAAAGATCTGGTGGTCGCTCTCCGCCTCTTCGACGTAGCCATCGAGTTCCTGGGGACCCCGGTCATTGCCGCCGTGCGGGTCGATCGCGATGAGTTCCACGCCCTCGGGAGCGGCAGTTGCGAGGACGCACATCGAGCGACCTTGAAATGATCCAATTTCGACGACGCGGTCCCCGGGGCTCAATTCCTTGGCCCGATTCCACAGGCGATGGGCCTGCCCCTCGGTCATCCATCCGTTCACATCCTTGAGCGATGCGAATACTTCTTGAAACTCCGCCATGACGGTCCTTCCCGTTCAGTGGGACGATTGTAGGGCACGGCCCTGGTCGTCAAAGAGGCCCCGCAGCGACGGGCGTTCCACGTCGCGGCGGGCCTCGAAAATCGAAATCTCGTCCTCGTGGCGCATCGTTAATCCAATATCGTCCCAACCATTGAGCAGACGCTCGCGCGTCATGGGACTCATGACAAATGTGCGCTGCCAACCCGCCTCGGCGACTTCGATGATGCCGGTAGCGACATCAATGGTGATCAAAGTTCGGGGATGCGCCCGCACGAGTGCGAGGAGTTCCTGCAGGTCGTCGTCGTCGATCTCGACGGTGACGAGACCCTGTTTTGAGGAATTGTTCTTGAAGATGTCGCCGAAGGACGAGGCGACCACTGCACGAAATCCGTAGTCCAACAGCGCCCACACCGCGTGTTCGCGTGAGGAGCCGGTACCAAAGCGGGCGCCGCCGATCAGAATCTCGGCTCCCTGGTAGTCAGCTTGGTTGAGAACGAAAGAAGGATCGTCGCGCCACTCCGAGAACAGTCCACGTCCAAAGCCGGTTCTTTCAACTCGCTTCAACCATTCTGACGGGATGATCTGGTCCGTGTCGACGTCGGAGCGGTCGAGCGGGACTCCCCGCGCTTCAATGATCTGTACCGGATTCATGCCGTCACCTCGGCGGGCGTCGCGAAGCGACCGAGGATGGCGGTTGCGGCGGCGACGGCCGGCGACACGAGATGCGTTCGTCCCCCGCGTCCTTGGCGACCCTCGAAGTTGCGATTGGACGTCGATGCGGAACGTTGACCGGGTTCCAGCTGATCGGGATTCATGCCGAGACACATGGAACAGCCCGGTTCTCGCCACTCGAATCCCGCCGCGAGAAAAATGGCGTCGAGGCCCTCGCGTTCGGCTGCCGCTTTGACGCGGTGGCTGCCGGGGACCACGAGCGCGCGTACGCCTTCGGCGACGCGGTGGCCCGCGACCACGGTCGCCGCCGATCTGAGGTCCTCAATGCGGGAATTGGTGCACGAACCAATGAAAACGACGTCCACCGGAACATCGCGAAATGCCACGCCGGCGGCGAGGCCCATGTACTCCAAGCTCCGACGATCGGCGTCATCAACGGGATGAGGAACAATCCCGGTTACGGGGGCCACTTGCGCGGGGTTCGTCCCCCACGTCAAAAATGGTGACAGGGTCGCGGCGTCGATGGTGACTTCTTGGTCGAACACCGCGTCATCGTCGCTGCGGTAGGTGCGCCACAGATCGGCGGCGTCTTCGAAGGCGGCGCCCGACGGAACCCCGGGACGTCCGCGGAGGTACTCAATCGTCGTGTCGTCAACGGCGACCATGCCGGCACGCGCACCGGCCTCGATGCTCATGTTGCAGATCGTCATACGGCCCTCCATCGAGAGACGCCGGATGACAGATCCGCGGTACTCAATGACGTAGCCCGCGCCTCCGCCGGTGCCCAGTTGACGAATGATGGCGAGCGCGACGTCCTTTGCCTCGACGCCGACCGGCAACTCGCCGTCAATGTTGACGGCCATAGTGTGCGGGCGCTGCTGGGGGATTGTCTGGGTGGCGAGGACGTGCTCCACCTCACTGGTGCCAATGCCGAAAGCGAGGGAACCGAAGGCACCGTGAGTGGACGTGTGTGAATCACCGCACACGATCACCATGCCCGGCTGCGTGACGCCGAGTTCCGGGCCAATCACGTGGACGATGCCTTGATTTTCGTGTCCGCGAGGAAACAACGTGATGCCAAATTCAGCGCAGTTTTCTTCCAGTACTTCGAGCTGTCGTTTCGACACCGGATCCAATACCGGAACCGACAAGGGTTCAGTCGGGACATTGTGGTCCGCTGTCGCCAGTGTGCGGTCGGGTCGCCGAACGGGGCGTCCGTGGAGTCGTAGGCCGTCAAATGCTTGGGGACTGGTTACCTCGTGGATGAGGTGGAGGTCGACGTAGAGGATGGTGGCTTCACCCTCGGGGGAGGCCACAACGTGGTCGTCCCACACTTTTTCAAACAGCGTGCGACCCGACACGTGTTACCTCAAGCCCACGATGGTGACGCGTAAGACGCCTGAGGGGGCCTCGTACTCCACGGTGTCGCCGACTTCGTGTCCGAGGAGGGCAGCACCGAGGGGAGAGGTCGGCGACGCGACGAGAAGTCCATCGGGCTTTTCTTCAATGGAACCAATGAAGAACTCTTGCGCGTCGCTCTCGTCGTCGCCCTCGTAGACCACCGAGACAATCGACGCGTGGCGGACCTCGGTGGAGTCCTCGTCGCGTTCGACGATTTCGTGGTTGCGAAGGATCTGATCGATTTGACGGATCCGAGATTCCATTTTGCCCTGAGCGTCCTTGGCGGCGTGGTAGTCACCGTTTTCGGACAAATCTCCGAGCAGGCGGGCCGATTCAATGACCCGAGCGATGTCGGTACGGCCGACGGTGGTGAGGTGATGGAACTCGTCCTGGAGCTTGTCGAGAGTCTCTTGGGTGATGCGGTGCAGATCGTTGGACACGAACATTCCTTCGTCGCGGTAGTGGATCATTCTACCGTTGCACCCCCGTGGCGCCC
>Ga0208872_1002634_pt1 | contig 10333 bp, 5 predicted proteins | sample CryBogCBH12Aug08_FD_185508 | JGI IMG/M metagenome (GOLD analysis project Ga0208872, IMG submission 185508) | Freshwater microbial communities from Crystal Bog, Wisconsin, USA - CBH12Aug08 (SPAdes) | ecosystem: Environmental > Aquatic > Freshwater > Lake | place: Crystal Bog, Wisconsin, USA... | reverse complement strand
TGACCCAAATGCTCGCCGACGGCTTGGAAAAACTCGGCTACAAAGTCACCGCCAAAAACTTCTTCGACACGCTTTGCATCGAGGTGAAATCGGCGGACGAGATTTTGAAGTTGGCCGAAGCGCACGGCATCAATTTCCGCGCCATTGACGAAAAGACCGTCGGCATTTCGCTCGGCGAAAGCGCCAACGCCAAAGACCTTGCCGACATCTGGCAAATCTTCAACGGCAACCAGCCGGTAAATTTCACCGCCGCCGAACTGGCTTCCTCTGCAAAATCGGAAATCGGAAATCGGAAATCGGAAATTCTGAAACATTCCGTCTTCAATCGCTATCACAGCGAGACCGAGATGCTCCGCTACATCAAGCGCCTTGAATCGCGCGATCTCTCGCTCACGTCTTCGATGATTCCGCTCGGCTCGTGCACGATGAAGCTGAATGCCGCGGCGGAAATGTTTCCCGTGTCGTGGCCGGAGTTCGCGAAGATCCATCCGTTCGCGCCGCTCGGTCAGGCGCGCGGCTACCAGATTCTTTTCCAGAACCTCGAAGACTGGCTGGAGGAATGCACCGGATTCGCGGGCATCTCGTTGCAGCCGAACGCCGGTTCGCAGGGCGAATACGCCGGCCTGCTCGTCATCCGCGCGTATCACGAATCGCGCGGCGACAAGCATCGCAATGTTTGTCTCATTCCGACCTCCGCACACGGCACCAATCCCGCGAGCGCCGCGATGGCCGGCATGAAAATCGTCGCCGTCGCGTGCGACGCGAACGGCAACATTGACGTGGCCGACCTCCGCACGAAGGCCGAGGCGCACAAAAATGATCTGTCGTGCCTGATGATCACCTATCCCAGCACGCACGGCGTGTTTGAGGAAACCATCCGCGACATCTGCGACATCATCCACGCGGCCGGCGGACAGGTTTACATGGACGGCGCGAACATGAACGCGCAGGTCGGTTTGACGTCGCCTGGATTCATCGGCGCGGACGTGTGCCATTTGAATCTGCACAAGACGTTTTGCATTCCGCACGGCGGCGGCGGACCGGGCGTCGGACCGATTGGCGTGGCGAAACATTTGGTTCCATTTTTGCCGAGCCATCCGGTGTTCACTGCGCGGCTCGAAGAAGCGGATCATTCCAAGAAACACATCGGCCCCGTCAGCGCCGCGCCGTGGGGTAGCGCGAGCATCCTGCCGATTTCGTGGATGTATATCGCGATGATGGGCGCGGACGGTCTGACTGAGGCGACGAAATACGCCATCCTCAACGCAAATTACATTTCCAAGCGGCTGGAAAATTATTTCCCGACGCTCTACAAAAATCACGGCCTCGTTGCGCACGAGTGCATTTTGGATTTGCGCGCGTTCCACGCCACCACCGCCGAGGACGTGGCGAAGCGCCTGATGGATTACGGCTTCCACGCGCCGACGCTGTCGTGGCCCGTCGCTGGCACGCTCATGGTCGAGCCGACCGAAAGCGAATCCAAATATGAACTCGACCGTTTCTGCGATGCGATGATTGCCATCCACGCAGAAATGACCGCCGTGGAAAACGGCACCGCCGACGCAAAGAACAATCTGCTCAAAAACGCGCCGCACACCGCCGACCAGATTGCGAGTGACAACTGGAACCGGCCTTACAGCCGCGAACAGGCGGCGTTCTCGGCGAAGAGTTTGCACGACTACAAATTCTGGCCGCACGTCAGCCGGGTGGACAACGTTTATGGCGACCGTAACCCGGTTTGCTCTTGCGTTGGCATGGACGCTTACGCAAGCTGACCGCAGCTATGAAAATCACCGATGTCTTGCGCGCGGAACACGCGGTATTTCACAACTTGTTTGACCACATCGAAGTCACCGTGCCACGCGTCAAAACATTGGCCGAAGTGAAAGGCCTCGCCGTTCTAGTGGAAAAACTGCACGGCCCGCATTCCAAGACCGAGGATTACCTGTTCATCGAACCGCTGGAACCGTATTTCGACCAGATGGGGCAGCAGGAGACGTTTCATGCGGAGCACGAGCATATCGAGGCGACGCTGAAGGCCGTGCAGAAGGCACGGACGCTGAAGGATGCGAAGAAAATCTTGCTCAACGCCATTGCCGCATCGCGCAAACATTTTGACAAAGAGGAACGCATCGTATTCCCGTTGGCCGAACGCATCCTCAAAGTCAAAACCTTGAGCAAGTTGGGCGAGCAATGGCTGAACCGCCGCGAAGTGGGCGAGAAGTGATGTTTGCGCAGGCGGCGCAAGCAGCGGCGCCACCCTACCACAACTTGGGGACTGACCTACCGGTCATTCAATTTCAATCCCCACCGGGCAGTGGTCGCTGCCCAGCACTTCAGGCCGGATAAAGGCTTTTTTCAGACGCGGTCGCAGCGCTTGCGAGATGAGAAAATAATCAATGCGCCAGCCGACGTTCCGCGACCGCGCACCGCTCATCGGACTCCACCAAGTGTAATGTTCCCCGCCCTTCTCAAATTCGCGGAAGGTATCCACGAAACCGGCGTTCACGAACGCGCTAAAACCGTTGCGCTCCTCGATGGTGAAGCCGTGGTTGCGGACGTTCGCCTTCGGATTCGCGAGGTCAATCTCCGAATGCGCCACGTTCAAGTCGCCACAGAAAATAACAGGCTTTTTCTGCTCAAGTTTTTTTAAATAACGCAGGAAATCCGCATCCCAAACCTGACGGTAAGGCAGCCGCTCCAGTTCGCGCTTGGAGTTCGGCGTGTAAACATTTACCAAAAAAAAGTCCCCATACTCGGCGGTCAGCACGCGGCCTTCCTTGTCGTGTTCGGCAATGCCGACGTGTGGCGTGACTTTGATTGGCCGTGTCTTCGTGAAGATTGCCGTGCCGGAGTAGCCTTTTTTCTCCGCGCAATTCCAGTAGGTCGTGTAGGTCTGCGGCCAGAGCTGCTCGACCTGATCCGGCGTGCATTTAGTTTCCTGCAAACAAAGAATGTCCGGCTTTTCGGCGGCGAGAAATTCCAGAAAATTTTTCTTCAACACGGCGCGCAGGCCGTTGACATTCCAAGAAATCAGCTTCATGCAGCTTGAAACACGGTGACACTCAACGGCGGCAGGAAAAATTCGGCCGAAGCCGCCTGACCGTGCATCGGATGATCTTGCGCCGTCACACCGCCGCAATTGCCCGCGTTGCTGCCGGCGTAGAGGTCGGCGTCGCTGTTCAGAATTTCCTTCCATTGTCCCGCCAGCGGCACACCGATGCGATAATTCGGACGGGGAACAGGCGTGAGATTGAGGATGACGACCGTGTGATTTTTGCCATCGGCAGTCTGACGCAAGAAGGACAACACGCTGTTCTCGCGGTCGTTGCAGTCAATCCATTGGAAGCCCGCGTGGTCGTAGTCCGCCTGCCACAATGCTGGTGAATTTTTGTAAAGCTGGTTCAAGTCCGCGAGGAACTTCTGCGCACCCGCGTGAAACGGTCCGGCATCGAGCAGCCACCAGTCGAGCTGCGCGTTTTCATTCCATTCGGCACGCTGGCCGATTTCGCCGCCCATGAACAAAAGTTTCTTGCCGGGAAAAAGCCACTGATAGCCGAGCAGCGTGCGGAGATTGGCGAATTTCTGCCAGTCGTCACCGGGCATCCTTCCGATGAGCGAACCTTTGCCGTGGACGACCTCGTCGTGCGAGAGCGGCAGCACGAAATTTTCATTGTGATGATAAAGCATCGCGAACGTGAGGTCGTTCTGATGGTATTTGCGATGGATAGGTTCGTGTTTGAAATAGCCCAGCGTGTCGTGCATCCAGCCCATATTCCACTTGAACGAAAATCCGAGTCCGCCGATGTAAGGCGGACGCGTCACCTGCGGCCACGCGGTCGATTCCTCCGCAATGGTCATCACGCCGGGAAATTCCGTGTGCGTGATGTGGTTGAATTTTTTCAGGAACTCGATGGCTTCGAGATTTTCACGCCCACCAAACTGGTTCGGAATCCATTCGCCAGCTTTGCGCGAGTAATCGAGATAAAGCATCGAAGCCACCGCATCCACACGCAAGCCGTCAATGTGAAAGCGTTCGCACCAGAACAGCGCGTTAGCGACGAGAAAGTTTGAAACTTCGTTGCGGCCAAAGTTGAAGATGAGCGTGCCCCAATCCTGATGCGCGCCCTTGCGCGGGTCTTCGTGCTCAAAGAGCGCGGTGCCGTCGAACTTGGCCAGCGCCCATTCGTCACGCGGAAAATGCGCGGGCACCCAGTCCACGATGACGCCGATGCCGGCCTCGTGCAGCGCGTTGACGAGAAATTGAAAATCTTCCGGCGTGCCGAAGCGGCTGGTCGGCGCAAAGAATCCGGTGACCTGATAGCCCCACGACGGATAAAACGCGTGCTCCGCCACCGGCAAAAATTCGACGTGGGTGAAGCCCATGCGCATAACGTATTCCACGAGCGGCTTGGCCAGTTCGCGGTAGCTCCACGATTCCGTTGCCGTCTTTTTCTGCCACGAGCCGACGTGCATTTCATAGACGCTCATCGGCGAGCGCAGCGCGTCGCGTTCGCGACGCTTTTTCAGCCACGCGGCGTCGTTCCATTTGAACTTCTTGGTTTCCCAAACAATCGCTGCCTGCTTGGGTGCGACCTCGAAGAAAAATCCGAACGGGTCAGTGTTCAGCTTGATGTGTCCGTGCGCGTCGCGAATCTCAAATTTGTAATGCGCGCCCTGCCCCACGCCGGGAATGAAAATTTCCCAGACTCCGGAAGCGCCAAGCAGCCGCATGGAATGAACGCGTCCGTCCCAATTATTGAAATCACCGACAACGCTGATGCGCTGCGCATTCGGCGCCCAGACGGCAAAGCTCGTGCCGTGAACGCCGTCAATGGTGCGGAGCTGCGCGCCAAGCTTGTCGTAAATTTTCCGCTCGTCGCCTTTGCCGAACAAAAACAAATCCGCTTCACCGAGCGTCGGCAGAAAGGAATACGCATCCCGCGTGCGACGGGTTATATTTTGCTTGTCCGTGATAACGAGGTCGTAGGCGTAGACGGCTATGGCGCTTTTGGTGACGCCTTCAAAAATGTCGGTGTTGGGAATCCGTTCGAGCGCGAACTTGAGCTTGGTCTTTTCGTGCACGGGCTGCACCTCGACTTTTTGCGCATCCGGCAGGAACGCGCGGACGACGACCCCGGATTTATCGCCGAACGGATGCATTCCGAGGAGCGTGTGCGGCGATTGATGCTTGAGTTCAACCAGACTGCGAAGTTCGTCGGACGTCAAAATCATGTGGCGACTTTAGCAAAGGGCTTCCGGCAAGGCACGACAAAGAATCGGTGAAGCGATGGATTTTTGTGCGGGGAAAGACCGCGCAAAAAAAAGAAAGAGGCCGGACACTACTCCGGCCTCTTCAACAACACTTTAAATCTTTTGTTGGAGTCACTACTTCCAACGTCAAAAGCATAACACAGCGGCGGATTTTGGCTTGTCACCAGTTGTGGTTACATGCAGGGGACAAGGAAAACTCAAAGATTTTCAAGAATTTGAGTGATTTGCCGGCGGTGGACTTCGGGCCGGCCTTCCGACCAGACAACAAAATGGGAACGCGCCAGCTTCTGTTCCACCGGCAATTGTGCCGCGATGCGGCGGCGGATCTGGTCATCCGACCAGCCGCGCGCTTGGAGGCGTTCATGCTGCGATGACGGCGAACAAGCCACGCAGATGATTTTGTCGAAGACGCCTTCCGCCTGCGTCTCGAACAGCAGCGGGATAACGACGACTGCCAGCGGGCAATTTTCCTGTCGCCACCTTTCCACCTGTGCCGACCAGCGTTCGCGGATGCGCGGATGCAGGATGGCTTCGAGAGTTTTGAGGGCGGCGGCATCGTTGAAAACAACGTGGGCGAGGCCAACGCGGTTGAGCGAACCGTCCGGCAGAAGGATTTCACCGCCAAACTCGCGCCGAATTTCCGCCAACGCCGGCTGGCCGGGCTGAACGATCTGGCGGGCGATCTCATCCGTATCCACGACCCGCGCGCCCTGCGATAAAAAGAAAGCGGCGGCGGTGGATTTGCCCATCCCCACGCCGCCAGTTAGTCCGCACACTTTCATGAAATCCGCAGCCAGCCTTGCGTTTAAGGCCAAGGCACGACACGATAGAATCGCTGGCGGTAGTTTTTGGCGTTGGGATCGGTGATGGTGGTCGAACCGATATTGGTGTAGGAACCAATATTGGTGTAAATGGGGATCCAGTTTATCAGGTTGGTGGAGGCCTGAATGACATTGGTCTGCGCGGGATTGATGACCCCCGCGAGTTCAAGCTTGCCGGTGGCCAGAGCATAGTTTGCGGTCAAATGGAATCGTCCAGTGGAACTAGCAGACTTCTTTTTGATCAAAGGTGTTGGGCTATTCACCCAGCGCAGACGTCCGCCAAACTGCCCGTCGAGAAATTGTTCTGTAGTGAGCACACCAGTATCAACAGACCCAGAAACAGACGCGAAGACATAATAAATCGTCAATTGGGGATCGATTATAATTTCATTGGTGTAATCCGTCAGCGTGGAGAGGTCAAGATTGTTGACGTATAAACCATTGGCTGCTCCCGTTCCACTAAATTCAAAACGCGGTTCAAAAGCAGTGGGATCGCCAATTTCACTTAAAACCAGCGTGTCAAACGCCACGTTGTTCGTAAATCCGGCAGCGGTGGCACCATAGTCATTGCCTGCCCATTGATGAAGAACCGTTGCCCCACCAAAGGAGGCATAGGTTGTGATGGTTGTGCCCTTCAAGTCTCCAGCGGTGGGTTTTACGAACAGATTAAAGCCACTTTGACAATAAAAAGTATTCCCATCACCAGCACCACCGTCAGACAATAAATTTGTCACGACGAAATTCAGCGCGTTCGAAGCGGAAATGAATGTAGCTTGACTCAACTGGAGATCGCCGCCTGAAAAAGAAGCGTCGCCAGCAGAAAGAATCTGTGCTCCCACCAACTCATTGGTCTTGGCAATCATGGATAAATCACCAGCATACGTCAGATTGATTCCATAATTAACCTGCAGATTGACGCTGTTGATAACCATACCCTGACTGTCAATTTCGTTATTATTGACAAATGACAGATAATTTGTCGGGCCATCATCACCAAAATTCGCGCCTTGAGCGATGCTCAAGATGGCGTTGTTGGTAAAGTTTTTAAGGGTCGGAGCGACGGCATAGTTCCAGTCAATAAGCGAACTGGCAAGTGTCAGATCGCCGTTCAAGGTGAGATTCTGACCATCAAAAAGAAGATTCTGAATGATGTTCATAGCATCGCTGACAACTATATTTGTGCTATGAAGAGTCATGTCTTGAACCACACCGCTTGCCGTGGATGAAAGCTGCCCAGCATCCACCAGCAAAGCATGGAATTGGTAATTCACAGAGTTCGTCAGCGGCTTGAAAACACTAACAATGTTTGACGCCTGAATAATATTTGTCGGCGTGAAAACAATTGTGGCTAGCGTAATATTGGTCATCCGCACAGCTGGCGGTGGTCCTGGTATTACAACAACATTGGTAGAAAAGAAGTAATTGGTAGTGGAAGCAAGAGTGTTCGTTACACCAGGGGTTTTGGTGTTGACGTCATAGTTTGCCGTTACAACAGTTGAAGTGTTGCTCCAAGCGGCACTCCAAGCGGAAACTGTCCCATTCAATCTGTTGAGCGATACTGGTGCAAGATTGGTAACATTCAAATAGCCATTGGCGGAACCCAAATTATAGCTCACGTTTTGGCAATCCATCACTGCGCCAGCACTAGTAATCAAATTGGTCGCCTGAATGACAATCTCGCCTTCGGCGCGGATGCTGGCGTTGGTAAGATTCAAGTTGTCTGCATAAATATGCACTCGGCCAGGCATATTAGTTATTGAATCAGTGGGATTTGGCTTCTGAAAGACTTGGTTGTCTACAAATGCTGAATAACCGGCATACGAGGAAGAAACCGGACCTCTTGGAAAATAGTCGCTCGTCCAAGTATCCGTGTTAACAGCGGAAGTGGAATCAATCACAACTGAGCTGAAAACATCATTGGTCGCACCAGTCGTGTTGGTGGTAATGGTTGCGGGGTTGGTGCTGTAAATGACCAACAGGTTAGTGGTGAAAATGATATTGGTAATATAGTAGCTATTGGTGTTGTAATAATTCGTCGAATCGAGCGAATTTACAGTGCCAAGCTGAAACAAGAAGCTGCTATCCACAGTTCCCAAACCATTAGTGCCAGCAGCAAAGTCGCCCGGATCTGACCGGGAGACGACATAATTATCGGGGCGATAAGTGGGGTCAGAACAAGATGCGTAGGGACTTTGTGCGAAGGGCTTTTGGGTTATGTTTTGAAGCAAACTGCCACTGGATTTGGACACCATGGTATCCACCAGATAAATGTCGTTATGCTTTGTCGCACGGGTTGCACTGAAATCCGTGTATGGCATGTCCAATTGCACGGCAACCGTCGTGAAGGCATTTGCTGGATCCGGAGACGGACTAAATGTTACCTGACCAGAAATGCTGGGGTCTCCATTGTAGACAAAAACTGCCTGACGAAGGTAATTGGTTTGAAGACGGACGACATTCGTCGAACCGTCAGAGCTTGTTGCTATGAACGTCGTATGCCATTCAGGGCGGGTAATTTCAACTGAATCGGATACCGTGGGAGTATTCGTAAGGATTTGAGCCTGAAAAGTCGGCAATCCACAATATGTATCCACAAAGTGCTTTGGCGATGAGTCGCTCGTGCCATCCCAAATATCCCTGCTGTTCATGTTCGTGATAGTGCCCACTCCCCAATACTGGTCAAAAATACCCGTGGAGGAAGTGAAGTTGGTCTTGGAAAAATTATTGGTGCTGGTGGATGTGGTCAGCGGCAAGATTGCCACATAGCCACGAGAAAGATCCACCTTCGAACCCGTCAGCACTATTTCCGCATCGGCCCCGGCAAGCAACTGACCGTGATTGATAATGTTTGTGGCTGAAACCCAAAGCCAGCCCTCACTGCCACCCGTTGGCGCGGCAGAAATCTTTGAGGTTGTGTTGGGGTTGACAAATGATGCCGACCAACCGGGCGAACCAACGTCCGCAGGATACCAACTAAAATCCCAACCCGGCGTGCAAGTCATTGATCCAGTGTTAGTATAATTGAGCGTCTCCGCCGTCGTGAACCGACCCGGATAATTAATATTCCAAGTGCCCGAATTATAAAAATTCGTCGCGTCAACTACGGGTGGTGTAGAAACAGTGCCGGTAAAGCTCCTCAATGAATCAGCGGCAAAACCGGACAACGGCGCAACTGACACCGCAACCCCCAGCAATGGAAGCAAATATTTGACCCCCAAGCGCCGGACGCGGTTGAAATAGACGGTTTTCATGTGACGCAAATCGTTAGTGAATGATAATACTATAGGCTTGCTGCACCATGTGCGATGCCGCATCAGCCATCTGGATTACAAAGTTAAATGTCCCGGTTTGTGTCGGCGTTCCAGAAAGCACACCGCTTGGAGCCAAGGCCAAGCCATTCGGCAGCGCCAGTGAATTAGTCGCCAACGACCAAGTGTAGGGAACCTGCCCGCCAGTCGCATTAAACGTAGCGCTGTATGCAAGACCATTGGTTGCCACCGGCAATGTCGCCGGCGAGAACTGAATAAACGCCTCGGCTTCCAAAGCGGCAATGCTGGTGCCATTGGGATAAACCACCGGGGCATTGGTCGTGCCGTCGAATGAAGCATAAAGAAAGCCACTGCCATAATTCGGTCCATTAAGAAAACTTGGGGCTTGGTTATAATAGACCGTCCCGGATTTATTGAAGGCAATCGTAGTTCTGGAATCCATGGTTCCCGGCCCCGCCAAATTATTGAGGATATTCGCCTGATTAAACTGAACATTCCGCGAAATAATATTCTGCACCCCGCCAACCGAGGTCATGTCAACGGCAGAGAAAAGAAAATCCGGATGGGTCACCACCCGCTTGAATGTCTGAACAATCACCACGCCATTGCTGGGCACATACACAGACTTCTGGTAGGTGTTGGTTATTGGGATTGTAAACTGATCCAAGAGCGAATCATATTGGTTGCGATCCACCCCGATAAACTTAATGTTCTCCACCCCTTCATAATTTCCAGTCACCCCGGACACAGACTGGCAGAATGATGGCTGAATGAGGAAAGTATGGTTGGTGTATTGGGAGATGGTTGTTTGCGAATACTGCTGGCCAACATTGCCTACCCCGGCAGGAATCGTAGCTGTGACAGTGTTTGTGGCAAAAGCCAGATTGGTGAACAGCGTGGACAACACGGAATAACTGCACCATGCCGGCGGAACAAAATAATAATCACCACTAGGAACATTCGTCAGCA
>Ga0208872_1002633_pt1 | contig 10335 bp, 10 predicted proteins | sample CryBogCBH12Aug08_FD_185508 | JGI IMG/M metagenome (GOLD analysis project Ga0208872, IMG submission 185508) | Freshwater microbial communities from Crystal Bog, Wisconsin, USA - CBH12Aug08 (SPAdes) | ecosystem: Environmental > Aquatic > Freshwater > Lake | place: Crystal Bog, Wisconsin, USA... | reverse complement strand
AAGGAATCTCATCACCATGAGCTACCTACTTCACGGAAAACTAAATGCACTTACCCACTATAAATAGCGAGGAACATATGTTTTTCACTCGAAGTAACTAAATATAGCGGACTCGGCTTGAATTTGTTGGAAGAACCTGACTGAAGAACCACTAGTGCTAATCTAATCGGGCCGGCATGATACGCACCGCGCAAGATGTTTGATACTGCATCGGCTACCCTAATAGTTTCCTTTGTTGACTTATTGTTAATTGAGATATCAACTGATTGCAACTGATCAAGATCGACTATTTTGATGCCACCTTGTGGGAGGGGCAAAGTCGATGTTGCTTTGCGCAACCTTCCCTGAAATCCTCCACGCTGGCCGCAATTAGACCTTCCAATCGAGATTCAGTTTGAGGACACAAGTTTTTGCTATCACAGGGATGGTGTACGCCAGTGGGACAAAGATCAAGATCATCACGCCAGCAACCAGTCACGGAGCCTATTTTGTGAGATCTACAAAAGTGTTTACGTTCATAATTCCTCGCCGTTTCAATCACTCGTTTCTAGTGATTGTGGGGCCATACTGCTCATCTAACAAAACTGGATATTTGCAGGAATCTTTATTAGCAAGTGGTCGAGCGAAATGGTGAACTGTCTGATCTTTTCGATAGGTGTGAGGTATCTCAGGACCTGTAATCTTTCATTGCCGATACTAAGCACCAGCAATGACAAGTTCGGACCCAAAATTTTGATGGGGTCTTGTAAAGCGATCATTCACTTTTGAGTGTTCTGCCTTAGGAACGTATCTCCCGATGTAACGGACATTACTAGCTGCCGAGATAAAAAGGTATGAGCGCCGGCGATGGAGACGCACCGCTCGAGACAGAATTAGTGAGAGCAAAAGGACCACCAAGATGGCTCAAGTTGAACAAAGGCGTAAACATTCAAAGTTTTGGGAGATACATTACCGACTCCGCTTTTCCAACTGATTCCTAAAGCAGCTGAAATGGTAAAGCATTGGTGATTAGCATCAGGAGGAAGGTGACTCACAATTTAACCGCTCGTGGTGGAAGTATCTGGACAAAAGACTCTGGAGATTGTTTAGGTCGGTATTAGGTTGATGTCATTGAGATCCAACCTTCCAAGATTAACCAAAATAAAGAGCCTTAAACACAAAATCGCCCAGCTTCTTTGAAGCTGGGCGATGGTCTCTCCGGCTGAACCGAAGGAATTAGAGAGCGAGCGAGAAAGTGGACGGAGTCCAAGTTCCGCAGTTTGTACCGGTCGAAGCGGTAACAGTAGCGGTAGCAGCTTGACCTGAACCGGAGGTTGAGATCGTGTAGCCGCTGGTTGTACCTGTGCAAGGGTTGTTGGGGATCGTACCGCCCATGTCGGTAGCGTAGTCAGCAAGAGTTGTGTCGTAGGACTGTGACGAGACAGCCTTGGACTGAACAGCTGTAGCAAGTGCTCGAGCGTTCGTGTTAGCTGCGCCTTGTCGTGAAGTCTGTACCGAGCTGAGGTAAGCAGGAAGTGCGACGGCGGTGAGGATGCCCAAGATCAGGACGACGACGAGAAGCTCAATAAGGGTGAAACCCTTATTAGTTCGGGTTGTGGGAAGTTTCTTCATGATGTTCTTACGTCTGGCAATCCATGCCCGACATTAATACTGGACGGTTTTTGGTGAATGAATGCTTCAGACATTCGAACAGATGCTCTATCGGGGCATTTGAGCACTTATTGACTTGAACAGGCCAACCAGTGGTTGAATTGAAAGAGAGGTTTTGGTCAGCGGCAACAGTCAAGCCCAAAAAGCAGTTGCCTCATGAGACTGACCCACGAGGCAACGAATGATTCTCACAGTCGTTATTTGTGATTGAGTGCGTTACCCAGATTGAAGACCGGCATATACAGTGCCAAGAGAATGACCAAGACGATGCCTCCAACGAGGATCGTCATCATGGGTTCAATCATGCGCGTTAATTTATCGACGGCATACTCGACGTCACGATCGTAGAATCGATTGACTTCATCCAACATCGTGTCCAAGCTTCCACTGTTTTCTCCAGCCGCCAACATTCTGGTGACCATCATTGGAAACTCGCCAGTTTTCTCCAATTCAGGAGCAATGGGGGATCCTTCCCTGATCTTCACTGTGGCATCCGTGATTGCATCTTGAATGACAGTATTTCCGGCCATGTTGCCTGAGATTTGCAAAGCATGAAGGACAGGAACACCACTTCTCAGGGCACCTGCAAGAGTCTGGACGAAACGGGCAATGGCGATTTTGCGCATCACGTCTCCCAGAATGGGAAGTTTGAGGACTAGCCTATCCAACTTCCTTCTTCCGGAATCAGTCTCAGACCATTTTTTGAATGCGAAGAATCCTGCAGCAGAAAAAAGGATGATGAAGATGAGATAGTGTGTTGTAAAGTCGCTGACGGCAATGAGAAGCAACGTTGGCCCGGGCAATCCTGAACCAAGCTGTCGATAAACCTGGGAAAAGACCGGAACAACGACGATGATCATGACAGCAATGGTGCCTACGCAGGCCGCGACAACGATCTTCGGGTAAGTAGTAGCTGCTTTAACCTTTCTTTTAAGGTTGTCTTCACGATCAAGCTGAATAGCCGCTGCCTCAAGAGTTTCTGCTAGGTTTCCAGTCGCTTCTCCAGATTCCACAAATGCGACAATCAACTTGCTGAAAACTTTGGGGAATCGTCCCATTGCAACTGACAACGACTCACCAGCATTGACACTTCGTTCTAGATCTCGGAAAGCGTTTTTCAATACCGGCTTGGTCATCTGAGAACCGACAAGGTTGATGGTCTCCATCATCGGCATACCGGCATGCATCATCGTTGCCAACTGTCTAGTGGCAATGACCATGTCTTGGAGAGTTGGCTTTTTAGCAAACAAATCCTTAGACGCCATCGACTCTTCATCTTCTTGTTGGCCGGTGACACCTTTCACCTGCGTGAGGAACAGGCCGTTAGCCCTCAAGACGTTTCTGAGATCCGCTTCATCGTTAGCTTGTAATTGGCCAGTCGATGACTTACCTGAACGGTCTCTAGCTGTGTATCGATATTTAGGCATCCGTTTTAATCCTCGTCCGCAAACACGCGGATGATCTCCTCGATGGGGACTATGTGATCAAGTGCTTTCTGAACGGCGACTGTTTTCATCGTTTTCATACCTTCAGAGACGGCTTGTTCCGTGATTTCTGGACCTGAACACCCTCGCAAAACCATGTCTCGGATTGTGTCTGTGATCGCCAAAATCTCCATAACACCGCTTCGACCTTTGTATCCTCGACCACCGCACCGTTTACAACCGACGGGGCGGGCCAGTTTGGGTGTCCGTCCATCCACAACAGGAATGCCGACCGCCATGGCGATATCAACCGTCGGGTAGTACTCTTCACGACAGGCTGGGCAAAGGCTTCTCATCAGTCGCTGGCCGACGACTCCCACAACAGCAGAGCTAATCAAGAAAGGCTCAACACCCATGTTCTGAAGTCTAATAACGGCTCCAGGGGCATCGTTTGTGTGCAACGTACTTAAGACAAGGTGACCCGTCAAAGCAGCTTGAATTGCAGTTTCAGCCGTGTCACGGTCGCGGATTTCACCCACGAGAATGACGTCAGGGTCTTGGCGCACCAAAGTTCGAAGTCCAGCGGCAAAGCTCACACCAATTTTATGGTTGACTTGCATCTGGTTGATTCCTGCAAGTCGATATTCAACAGGATCCTCGATAGTGTTAATATTCTTCGCGGAATCGTTGATTGCTTGAAGGCCAGCGTAAAGCGTGGTGGACTTACCCGAACCAGTAGGTCCAGTGACCAATATTAGACCGTGAGGTCGCTTGATAAATCGCTCAAAAAGCTTGCGCTGATCAGGATAAAAGCCAATACGATCCAAACTCGCCATGGAGTTGGCCTTTTCAAGAAGTCGCATACAAGCCTTTTCACCGTAGACTGTCGGCATTAAGCTCATACGAACATCAAATTCACGTCCGTTGTCGTCCTTGATGCTGAATCGACCATCTTGAGGGCGTCTGCGCTCGGCAATGTCCAGTCCGCTAATGATCTTCAATCGAGAGACACACGCTGCCAAGTGGTTATTGGGCAGAGTCATCTGCTCGTACATAAGGCCATCTATGCGATAGCGAACTCGAATATTATGTTCTTGGGGCTCAAGGTGGATGTCACTTGCGCCTGCAGCAATCGCCCCGATAACGACTCCGTTGACCAACTTGACAATCGGGGCTTCATTCCCCTGATCCAACAAATCGTCTAGCGGTTCGTCTTCTTGTTCAGCATTGGTCGTGATCTCGCTAATCAGGTTACGGACTTTCTCTCGCGCATCGTATGATCGCTTGATAGCATCCATCAGATCGGCGCTTAGGGCCAGACAAGGCTCAACTGGCTTGTTGTAAACCGCTCGGAACTCGTCGATCGTTCCAATGTCCAGCGGATCCGCCATTGCGACGAGAACACGGCCTCCGATTTCTCGGAATGGCAAAGCCATTCGAGCCATTACGGTGTCCTTCGGGATCCTTCCAGAAACTTCGCGATCAATTTCTTCTTCCGCAATGTCGACAAATGGGAACCCCGTGCCTTGCTCAAGGTACGGCTTCACATCGGAAGAGGATAGAAAACCCATGGAGACAAGGATGTCTCCCAAGGAACCACCATGCTTTTGTTGGTGCTCAAGCGCGTACTGAAGCTGATCATCGCGCAATAGGCCATCTCGAATGAGGCGCTCTCCTAGCCGCCCAAGTGAGACTCGTTGTTCCTTTCTGGTCATCATTTTTTTGGCTCTAACATCGGATAGACGAGTAATTCGGCATGGGTTGATCAGCAGGACTCATGTCTGCTGCAGATATTCGTTGAGGATATACCAGTTTTTCGGTTGATTGGCGTCACATCTTCACGTGAGGAGCACAACTAATTTACTGATCACCGTTTGAAGGCTTAACTTATCCTACGGCGCTGGGCAGAAATCACTTCCGTGTTCATACCGGCGAAGTGCAGCGCACCGCTGTATCGACCATGTTCCATCTTGATGCACTTATCGACAATGACCTTGAGGCCAGCATCAATGGCTCTATTTGCAGATGGCAGATCAATGATTCGCAATTGCATCCAGACTGCTTTGGCTCCAACCTCTATGGCTTCGGTGACAATACCAGCCACTTCACTTGATGGCCTGAAGACTTGAACGATGTCAACGGGCTCTGGTATGGATTTGAGGTCTGGATAACATTTCATCCCATCAATTTCCTGACTACGCGGGTTGACGGGGATGACGTGATAGCCCTCATCTCGCAAGTAGCAAGCAACCATATTGCTCGCCTTGGTCTTCTCACTGGACATACCGATTACGGCTATCGTCTTTGCCGAACCCAGTAGATCACGAATAACCTGAGAATTCTGATATTTCTCTCGTTGTGCCTCTGAAAGACTGGTGTTTAGCCTTATATCGCAGACAGCGCCTGATCCAAATCCCATAACAGATCCTCCAACGTTTCTAATCCAATCGAAAGCCGAATAGTTCCTGGAGTGATTCCACCCAAGGAGAGTTCTTCATCTGACAACTGCTGGTGAGTTGTCGATGCAGGGTGAATAACCAGGCTCTTTGCATCGCCGATATTTGCCAAGTGAGAGAAAAGTTGGAGGGACTCAATGAATTTCCTTCCGGCTTCTCGTGCATCCCCAGATGGCGGCTTGATCTCGAAAGCCATGACAGCACCAGGGCCTTTGGGCAAATACTTCTTTGCCAGATCAAAGTGCGGGTGGCTGGCCAAACCAGCGTAATGTACCTTGCCCACTTTGGGGTGGCTCTCCAAATACTCAGCAACTTTGAGCGCGTTTTGGACATGCCGATCCATTCTGAGAGACAGAGTTTCCAATCCCTGAAGGAGAAGAAATGAGTTCATCGGAGAGATGCAAGCACCCGTATCTCGGAGAGTTTCCGCACGTAACTTCACCAAGAAACCGTAGTGGCCAAATGTGTCGAAGAATCGAAGTCCATGGTAGGACGGCGAGGCTTCGGCAATGGTGGGATAGCGAGAGAAATCGAAGTCTCCAGAATCGACAACGATTCCACCAATGCTTGTACCATGCCCTCCAATAAACTTGGTGGCGGAATGAACGATGATCGTAGCACCCCAATCAATCGGTCTGCATAAGTAGGGAGTCGCAAATGTATTGTCGACTACCAGAGGTATGCGATTAGCTTTTGCAAGGCCCGCCAATTGTTCTAAGTCGGCGATTGCTCCACTTGGATTTCCGATAGTCTCGACAAACAGGGCCTTGGTTTTGGGAGTGATTGCCGCTTCCCAAGCCCTTAAATCTCCCGGATCAACAAACGTCACATCAATACTTAGCTTCTTAACGGTATGGGTCAGCTGAGTCATGCTCCCCCCGTACAATTGAGAAGAAGCCACGACATGGTCACCAGGCGATAACAGTGTCATGATTGTGGTGAATTGGGCCGCCATTCCACTGGCTACCGCGACCGCACCTGTTCCATTTTCGAGCGAAGCCATACGCTCTTCAAATACCGAACTGGTTGGGTTGCTAATTCGTGTATAGATGTTGCCGTACTGTTTGAGCTCGAACAGATGAGCAGCTTCATCGGTGTTTTCGAACACGTAAGAGGTGGTTTGGAAAATCGGTACTGCCCGAGCTCCGACATACGGATCGGGGATCTGACCCGCGTGAAGCATTCGGGTTTCAAAGCCAAAGGTTTTTGAGTTTTGCAAAGGAATTCCTTGAGATTCTGGGAGGCAAGAAGTTCAGTAGCGACACATTAGACACGGATAAATCCGGCGACATCCTCGTTGCTATTCAGCTCGATTAGTTCTTCAGGACCCGGTCTCTGAGGGCGATCTCGCACTGGATTCACAACACAAAGAAAGCCTAGCTCTTCGCTATTGGTGGCACGGAACTGATGCCACGTGAATGGTGGAACGTGGACCACATCGTGAGTTTGTATTTTGGAAATTTGATCGCCCACGAGCACTTCTCCAGAGCCCCGAATGATCGTAACCAAATGCGCATGCTGATGGCGCTCAAGTGTGGTGTGGCCATCGACTCCCACTTCAAAATATCGAAGTTCCACTGCCAAGTCGTCAGCTCCATGGAACAGGGTCTGTCGAGTGACACTTTTGAAAATTGTGCCGTCCTCTTTATAAGGATGGACATCAATGCCCTTCCATCGGTAATCGCCTTCTCGGTGTCGAATCATAGTTAAATCTACGAGGAATTATACTGCCCGGTGGGCATGGACTCTGCCAGAGCAAATGACCTAAGCTCAATAGCCCAAAGTTGCGAACGAAACAAGCTCATGGGTAAAGGTTGCTTATCAACTACTTACCCAGAACGATGTAAAGTAGGCTAGCAACAACCAAGACTGCAATCCAAGAAACGGGATTCTGGATCGCCTCCCACATGGCTTGCATGCGCTGCTGAAATGGATCTGGCCGATTACTGAACAGGTGTCGTTCACTTGTGATCACTGATCCTAGATTTGGTGTTGGATCGTGGACGCCCATTTGCTCAGCTGCACTCACAGCTGGGATGGTTGTTGAAAGCCCTTTGCTGCCGCGTGGTAAGCCGATGGAAATCCCGAATGGACTTCTGAATGGGTTCAGCGCTCTCACTCTCGCTAGGCATTCAGAGGCTTCTTTTTTCATTCCGTTCTTCTTGAATGATTTTGCGAGTAACAGCCAATGGGTCTCATTGAAAGGTTGAACGCGAGTTGCCATCTTAAATGCATCAACCGCTGCACCATTTTCGTTGAGCTTTTCCTTTGCAATTCCAAGGGATTGCCATGCAACTCCATTTTCCGGACTGTATTTGACTGCTTGCATGAAGTCAGAGGCAGCATCACTATATCGCTTTGATTTGAGATGCTGAATTCCCCGATTGCACCATGTCTCACCACACCTTGGTTCAATTGTTATCGCCTTTGTAAAGCACTTGATCGCGTCATCGTATTGTCGCAAACGGCTATATGCGCACCCCATTTTGTTCCACGCTTCCAAGTTTCTGGGGACTCTGTTGACAACACGAGACAGCAATGAAATCGCAAAATGATTCCGTCCTGCAGCCAAGAACTCATCCGAACGCTCAATCATGCGATGCCAATCGATATTGTTTTTGTCCGCGTCTGCATCAATTAGGATGTCTGGTGAAGTGAATGCGTCCACATGATTGTCTGCATATTCCTTTAGGTCGTCGGGGAAGAAGAGTGCGGAACGCAACCGGTTGAGCCTTGACAGCCGTTTTGGAGCTTGATCCAAGCCATAAGCTAAGGCATCTTGTGGGATCATGACTTCACCGTTTCCGCGATCGACCATCTTTGTTGGCAAACAGTGCATTTGCTTCGGACTGCTACCTTCGGGTCTTGGGTAAATCGTTCTGGTGGAGGCATTTGAGGGAGGGGAGCCGTCAAACGGTGATCCAAGTTGAACGACTCCACAATTGCCTTTGCCTGCTTTTCGGTGATGGTGCCCCTTCGATTTCCATATCGCTTGGGATAGAGGTATCCCCAAACAAAGGTTGAAACTCGATCATCGCCAGTTCGTGATCCGACATGTTGCGCTATCTCTGCCGGGGTTGAGCGAGTGAGTTGGATCGGCAACATCCCCTCACGATCCAAATGATCCAAAAGTTGGAACCAAAGCTTCTCAAATGACTTCATCGTCGCCCCCTAGACCATCGAGTAGCTACCGTTCCAAGGCCCACCAAGGCGGTTCCACCAACGATCATTGATGCCATATCGACGACATACGGCGTTACGATCAGATCCCACAGCCCACCTTGATTTCGCTTGGGTTGCTTAGGTTTCTTCTCTTCATCTTTTTGCTTTGGAGGCTCTTGCTTTTCCGCTTGTGGTTGAGAAGCCAAAGCCTGTTGTTTGGTGCGTGGTGCTCTCTGGGACACCTCATTCTTAGGATCAGGAAGATTGAGTATCCGAATTTCGAACGCGGTCATCAACATGAGGGCCATGAGTAGGGCACCCACAAAGGACAAGAAATACCATTTGAACGGCAGTGAAGAGGTCTTACGCTGCATCAATCTTCACCGGATGTTCCCAAGCGTGGTCCAAACTAGCGGACAAACATTGTGGATCGCTTCGATAAGTGGATCTCGGGAATCGTTCAAGTGCTGCTACGGCTTGCCGATAACTGGCCATTCCCAATAAACAGAATTCCAAAACGACGAGGAGAATTTGGGGGGCAACTGGTTCGAGAATCTTCTCATTCCCAAAGCAAGCAGTGCCCAGATGAATGAAGATGACCGCACATAAGAGCGGGGCGAAGTTTCCGCGAAAAGCCAAGGATCTTAGAAGAATTACAGTGCATGGAATTAGCAATGTGATCATTCCCAAAGCTATGGGAGTGGGTAGGGAAAAGCTTGCTACTCGTACCAACCATCCTATGGCGGCGCCGCCACACCAGACTTGGAGGGAAGCAATTTCATCCCCCAGGCCAGACGCAGCAACCCAAGATGCAATACCCGCGATGAATCCAACCGCTAATCCAGTTGAAGAGATTTCTTGGCCGAGGAATGGGGCAAGATGAGCTCGACTACAGATCATCATGACGATGATCAAAACTGTCACGGGAATCATCTTGGTGAAGGGCTTGATGCTACCCGCGAAAGCAAAAGCTACTATCCCGGAAACGGCTAGAAGACCTGCCTTGAGCCCAGCTAAACCACTCATGCTACAGGAAGCAACGGTTAGGGCAACACCTATTGCCAACGCTTGCATCTTAGGGGCCAGTTTGTTCATCCAGCCCCATACTCCTTGATCAAGACCCTTTAGTGGACAGGCATGCAGAATCATTCCGGTGACGGCAGTTATGAACAGACTTGTGGTGACTGGGCTGGAGAATTGAGCTAGGTGTCCAAATCCAGTTCCGGCGATGAAGGCCAAGATAATCGCAGCAAGAACCATCTCTCGATACGATTGATCACTTCTCAGAGCGATATGGTAGCGGATTTCACCTCGATGGGCGTCAAGCAGGGGCTTTCGGCGTGCAACAGCTTGTGCTTCGGCTTGCGAGAAACCGAGTAAGGGTTCCTTCATTGACTCTTTACCTCCTGAATCAATGATGCCTGCCATTCTGGATGGATCCATAGCGAAGAATCCGAACGAAATCGCTTGCCCCGGTTTGGGTTGTTGAGACTCACGAACAAGAGAATTGCATCAGAGCGATTCTCTTGCTGTCTAATCAGTGAGGCCGTAGCATCAGGATTTCTCGATGGTCTGAGGCGGGACAATTTCCGTTCCAAAATAGGAATGTCTCGATGGGGCTGCTTGACCATGACATCGATAAC
>Ga0208872_1002630_pt1 | contig 10354 bp, 6 predicted proteins | sample CryBogCBH12Aug08_FD_185508 | JGI IMG/M metagenome (GOLD analysis project Ga0208872, IMG submission 185508) | Freshwater microbial communities from Crystal Bog, Wisconsin, USA - CBH12Aug08 (SPAdes) | ecosystem: Environmental > Aquatic > Freshwater > Lake | place: Crystal Bog, Wisconsin, USA... | reverse complement strand
TCGGCGTGCATCAGGCTGAGCACCGGCCCGAATATCTCTGTTCGTGCAATCTCCGCGTCCGGCGAAACCTGATCCAAAACAGTAGGCAGCACAAAATAGCCACCATCGAATCCCTCTACCTTGCGCCCACGTCCATCTACAAGGATGCGCGCGCCATCGTGCTCGCCCTTTGCGATCAAGCCTTCAATGCGCGTCTTGCTTTCAGCAGAGATTACCGGCCCCATCTCAACGCCCGCCGTTGCTCCGTAGCCTGTTTTACGATTCGCGGCTGTTGCAACTATCTGCTCAGTGAAACTGGGGCGCGCATCGCCTACTGTTATCGCTACTGAGGCAGCCAGGCAGCGCTGTCCGGCGCAGCCGAAAGCGGAGTCGCCAAGAATCCTCGTCGTCATTTCCATGTCGGCGTCTGGCATTACCACTACGGGGTTCTTTGCGCCTCCCTGACACTGGGCGCGTTTGCCATTGGCGGCGGCACGGCTGTAGATGTAGCGTGCGGTTGCTGTGGAACCAACAAAACTCACTGCGCGAATCGAAGGGTGATCGAGGATCGCATTCACAGTGTCGCGACCGCCATTTACTAGCTGCAACACGCCAGGCGGAAAGCCCGCAGCTTCAATCAGGCGAAAGAGCTTCTGCGAGGTGATAGGCACCCGCTCTGAAGGCTTCAGAATGAAGCAATTGCCGGCTGCCACGGCATAGGGCAGAAACCAGAAGGGAATCATCCCCGGAAAATTGAATGGAGTAATAGCGGCCACCACACCGAGCGGCTGCCGGATCATGTGCTCGTCAATGCCGGGTGCGATATCTTCGCAGTTGGTGCCCTGTATCATCGTCGGCATTCCGCACGCGGTCTCGATGTTTTCAATGGCGCGTTGCAACTCGCCCTTGCTCTCTCCAAGTGTCTTACCACACTCATCTGTAATGGCAAGCGACAGCTCAGCGAGATTTGCTTCAAGCAAACCCTTGAGCCTGAATAGAGGTTGCACGCGGTCCCCAACCGGCGTGCGTCGCCAACCGCCAAACGCGCGAGCAGCTGCTTTCGCGGCCTCATCTACATCGGATGCAGGCGAGAGTGGAACCTGGGCCAGCACCTGCACTGACGCTGGGTTGATCACGTTCAGAATTTGTTCGGCGGTGGAAGAATGCCATGCGCCATCGATAAAATTTTGCAAGCGTTCCGTCATGTTCGTGTACCCCCACAAATCTCAGAGATGATGCCGTTCGCGTTTTCTCGCCAATTCATAGCGTGCTCGCGCGTCGCGCACGCTTTCCATTTCAGAAACCTCAGCAACCGCCACATCCCACCAGGACTCGTAGCCGGGTACGCCGATCGCTGGGTCTGTTTCCGTGACGATAACCGTTGTCCGGTCAGTCGATTTGGCCTCTTCAAGCGCCTTCTTCAACTCGTACAGAGTGCTGGCCTTGATCGTGTATGCGCCCAGACTGCGTGCATTGGCCACATAGTCAACCTTCAGGACCTCGCCGTCTAACTGTCCTGACTTCGAGGAGCGCGTGCGATAACTTGTGCCGAATCCGCCCTGGCCCAACGAGCGGCTGAGACCGCCGATGCTGGCGAAGCCGTAATTATCCACCAGCACGATGATGATTTTGATGCCTTCCTGAACTGATGTTGTAATTTCGGTCGGCATCATCAAATAGGTGCCATCCCCCAGAAATACATACACCTCGCGACTTGGGTCGGCCAGCTTCGCACCCATGGCTCCTGGAATCTCATAGCCCATGCACGAGTAGCCGTACTCCATGTGATAGCCGTTAGGCGTGCGCGTGCGCCATAGCTTGTGCAGGTCGCCCGGATGGCTGCCGGCGGCGGAGAGAAGCACGTCGCGCGGCCCGGATGCCTCCCACATGGCTCCAATCACTTCACTCTGTGCAGGGCGTCCGGGATTGTTCAGGTGGATGAGTCGATCTACCTCCGCTTCCCATTTAGCCTTGAGGCTTGCCACCTCATTGGAGTACTCTGCGCTAACTTTCTTTTCGGGCAGCGCCGCTGCCAGTTGCTCCAGCGCAACACGCGCATCGGCTACAACGGGAACGGCCCCCACTTTGTAGGCGTCAAACTCCGCCGTGTTGATGTTGACAAAGCGTACATACGGATTCTGAAAGGCGGTCATGGATGCAGACGTGAAATCGGCATAGCGTGTGCCGATTCCAATCACAAGATCGGCCGAGTTCGCAAGGCGATTGGCGGCGAGCGTGCCCGTCGCTCCAATCGCTCCCATTGACTGCGGATGATCCCATGCCAGCGAGCCCTTGCCCGCCTGCGTTTCCGCAACTGGGATGCCGGTTTGTCTCACGAACTTATCAAGCGCTTGTGATGCCTCACTCATCAGCACGCCGCCGCCCGCAACAATCAATGGCCTTTTGCTGGCGCGGATAGCCTCGACTGCGCGCCACAGGGAGATGTGATCAGGTTGTCCGCGGCGAATCAGCCAAACACGCTTGCGGAATAGCTCCTCGGGATAGTCGTACGCTTCAGTCTGCACATCCTGCGGCAGCGCCAGTGTAACCGCGCCGCAGTCTGACGGCGAAGTGAGCACGCGCATCACTTCAGGCAGTGCCGTGATTAACTGCTCAGGGCGATAGATGCGGTCCCAATAACGAGACACTGGTTTGAAGCAGTCGTTTACGCCAATATCCTGGGTGCCAAACGACTCCACCTGTTGCAGAACGGGAGCGACGTTGCGCCGTGCGAAGATGTCGCCTGGCAGCAGCAGCACCGGCAAGCGGTTGATCGTTGCCAGCGCGGCGCCGGTAATCATGTTGGTTGCGCCGGGACCAATCGACGAGGTGCAGGCGAAGGCTCGCAAACGGTTGCTTGCCTTGGCAAACGCCGCCGCCAGGTGTACTCCCGACTGCTCGTTGCGTACGGGAATAAAAGGGAAGTCAGGATTCTGCTGTAGAGCTTGGCCAATGCCCGCTACGTTGCCGTGGCCAAAGATACCCAGCATTCCAGCGAAGAATGCATGTTGCTCGCCATCGCGCTCCACGTGTTGATTCTTCAGGAATTGAATCAGCGCCTGTGCCATGGTCATCCGACGTGTTCCCATGCTCTGTCTCCTCAATTCGGTCAGCGGTTCGCGATCAGCCTTGGACTCATGGCTCGTCATCAGCCAGAGAGCTTCTCGGGCTTTACCGCTTTACAAGTGGTACCCGCGGGTCCGTTTCGCTCCATGTCCCTCTCACCCATGCATAGTCAGGGTCGTCTGAGGCTGCCAGGGATCGCGCGGAACCCGCCAGTGCATTCAGGTAATACACGTTGTACCCGTGCGCGGCGACTACCGGATGGTACCCCTCAGGCACCAGCACTAACTCGCCGTCACGCACCGTCAGCGTCTCGTCGATGCGGCGGTCGGCCGTATACACCTTCTGCACGGCAAAGCCTTCTGGACGCTGGATGCGGTAGTAGTAAATCTCTTCCAGATCAACTTCTTCCGGCGGACGATGCACGTCGTGCTTGTGCGGTGGAAAGCTGGACCAGTTGCCCGCAGGCGTGTAGACCTCCACCACGATCAGGCGGTGCGCGGGGAACGTGGGCGGAATCATGCTGTTGATCTGGCGTGTCGCGTTGCCGCCGCCGCGAATCTCGATGCCCACCTGTTCTGGCGTTACCAGGCAAGCTGGATGCTCCTCTTCTGCACGGCTATAACAGAGGGCGAGATCACAATCGGTAACAGCGGTAATGGTGAAGGTGGTATGCACCGGAAGATACAGCGTGTAGGGAAGGCCGTCGAAGACCGTGGCTCTCCCGCCGATGCTCTTCCATTCGCCGCGTGAACACTTCACCGAGCAGATGCCGCCAAGCACTACTACTGCCAACTCAGTGCCTGCAGTCTCCCCAGAGCATTGGGTGCCCGGCGTCATCTTTCGCGTTCCAAAGGACAAGTACTCATAGCCGAAATTCTCGGTTCTATTCCGGAAGGCTTCCGGACGGACCAGCAAGGTACTCATGGTCTCTCCTTAAGTTGGATAGTCGAGGCGCGACCGGCAAACTTCGTGTGGCGCTGCCCGGCATTCAACTGGCTAACAAGAGCTTGAGGAACTTGAGCCCGCTCGCAGGGGCTGGAACAGCCGTGCGGTTCGCGCAAACGCTTGAGGCTGTGGGGCGGGGAGCTGCCGGCACACGCGAAGGTGGTGGTCGAAGTCAGCATTACAGAATGAGGCAAGGCTGTTATCAAGCTGTCACACTGGGCAAATGCACACGTGTTCAAACGCGAGAAAATAATGGACTCTAACTGTTGCGACTGTCAACATAAAATCGAAAAATTCAGTCCCTTTTGCAAGCATCGTCAACTTCCGGGATTCTGCTGGAAAGCCGTTTCTGTCTGAAAGTCGGGCTTACGCCTTCCGTCTGATTTGAGTGGATTCGCTCGAAGCAGATATCTTGACCGGAATAATCGCCAGTGGTAGGGTTTCTCTGCACACGTTTGCACCTTCTGGAGGAATCATGTCCCAGACCCAATACAAGAGTCCGCTTTTTCAAATGACTCAGACCACACCCACCTGTCTGTGGAACGACTCGGCCTGCCTTGAGGAACTGACTTACTCGATTGAACATGGAGCCGTGGGAGCCACCTGCAACCCCTCCATCGCCGTCTCCGTCCTCAAGCAGGAAATGCCATTTTGGAAGGCCCGCATCCAGGAACTAGCAGTCAGCATGCCGGAGGCGACTGAAGATCAGATCGCCTGGAGAATAGTCGAAGAGATGTCCGCCAATGCTGCCCGGCTGCTGAAGCCGGTATTCGATCGCGAGGCCGGCCGCAATGGCCGCCTCTCTATCCAGACTGACCCAAGAACGTATCGCAACACCGGCGCAATTGTGGCTCAGGCGGTAAGGTTCAGCCAGCTTGCGCCTAACATGATCGTCAAGATAGCGGCTACGCGCGCGGGCATTGTCGCCATTGAAGAAGCCACTTATCGCGGAATCAGCATCAATGCCACAGTGAGTTTTACCTTGTCGCAGGCCATTGCCGTTGCAGAAGCCGTCGAGCGGGGCCTGAAGCGCAGAGAAGCAGAAGGACTTGAGATCGCCACCATGGGGCCGGTGTGCACCATCATGGTTGGGCGTCTGGATGACTGGCTCAAAGTGCTATTGGATAAAGAGGATCTCTCTGTAGACCCCGGCTACTTGGAGTGGGCTGGCGTTGCCGTCTTTAAAAAGGCATATAGGATTTATCGTGAGCGCGGCTATAGGCTGCGTCTTCTCTCCGCGGCGTTTCGCAACCATATGCACTGGAGCGAGTTCATTGGTGGCGATGTGGTTATCTCTCCGCCTTGCGCCTGGCAGCGCCGCTACAACGCCAGCGATATCCAGGTCATTCCTAGAATCGACAATCCCGTTGATCCGAAGATCGTCGATACACTACTGAGGAAGTTCCCTGACTTTGAGCGCGCATACAATGAGAACGGATTGTCCCATGCGGAGTTCGATTCCTTTGGCTCAACGCGGAGAACTCTGAGGCAGTTCATTGCGGCCTGCGGTGAGATGAACGGGATGATAAGGGATATTATCCTTCCAAATCCTGACAAGGAATAGACGCATAGCCGCAGGGAACTGGTCTCCATGCGGCTGCGAGTTTAGTGAATCCACATCTCCGGATTACTCGTCGAGATGGCGCTGATTCCCTGCGCCAACAAGTCTTCTACTTCCTTCATGTTCTGGATAAGCCCACCGCCAACAACGGGAAGGTCGGCGGATATAGCCCGCACGCGGGCCAGCATCTTGGGCGCAACCAGGGCGGGCAGCACTTCCAGCGCATGCACCGGCGTATTCTTCAGCTGGTTGCTGATGGCGTCCATCGCCCCGCTGTCTAGAAGAAAGGTTCTCTGGATCCCGTAAAGACCAATTGAGAGCGCATGACGCAACGGATCCAAATGCGTTGAAATGATTCCTCGCGCGCCCGCTCGCTTCAGGTAATTCACCGCATACCTGTCTCGCGAAAAGCCGTTGAGAAGATCAAGATTGACGATCGGGAGTTTGTCTGCCGCAAGAACCTGCTGAATCATCGACTCGCAGTTTTCAGGGTCACCGGTGAGCAGGTAGACCAGTTTGCCATGCGCGGCAATGGCCAACTCAACGTACTCTGGCTTGCGGACGGCAGGAATGATAGGAGACTGCTGGCAGAAGATTCGAAGTGGCGTCAGCGGTTCCTGAGTCATCAACTGTGCGCTCCTTGAGGCTTTGTCCGCTTCTCATGGGCATAGCTGACCGCCAAAGGACTTGAAACTAAGCGCACTCAGCATGTCACTCAAACACCCTGTTGCAAACGGACAAACTATTATATACACAGGGTTCAGTGCCTCCTCGTCTTCACGAACATGCAGCGGCGGCAGAATGCTGGACCTTGACATTGGGGCCAATTCGAGCGATATTGAATTGTTCATTGGTCCAACACCGTTTCGTGAAGAGTATCTGAGAGAGCGCGAGCGGGTGACTCAATGCTGCTGAAGAATCAGGGCGCAAGTGTTTCTTTGCGATAAGGGCCTGCGTTCAGAATGGCAGCAGTCCGATCACAGCTTTGGTATCTCAAAATTTCATCGTAAGGTCTGGACTCCTCTCTTTCTGAAGCGTCTCCAAATCAGCCGGCAGTTGTGTCCAGTGTGCGCTTCATCGTGCATGCTGGTGCGTGGCGCTGCTGCCCGCTGCATCCCATAGCTGGCTCTCCCCTCCTCCTTCAGCAGATCGCAATTGGCTGGTGTGCATGCGGTTTACCGCCGCAATCCTCATGCACGTCACATAAGTTTTATGCGCATTAGGGGGAATAGATGGAATCTACCCAGGTCGTGATTATTGGTGGTGGTGCCACAGGCGCCGGCATCCTCTGGGACTTGAGCTTGAGAGGTATCCACGCCATCCTGCTTGAGCAGGGAGACATTGCCAATGGCGCTACCGGCCGCTGTCACGGACTGCTTCATTCCGGCGGCCGTTATGCCGTCAAGGACCCCGGCACCGCGCTGGACTGTATAGCTGAGAACCGCATCCTGAAGGCAATGGCCCCTCATTGTGTTGAAGATGTCGGGGGACTCATGGTGCAGTGCCCGCAGGATGATCCTGCGTTCTTCGAGCAGTGGTGGCGAGCGGCAGCCGTCGCCGGTATTCCCAGCCGTCGTCTCAGTAAGGATGAGGCGCTCGCGCTCGAACCGAACCTGTCAAACAACATCCTTGGTGCATTTACATGCCCGGATGCGCACGTTGATGTCTTCCGCTTGGTGCTTGCCAACATTGAGGCTGCCGTAGCTCGCGGAGCTCGATTCCACACCTACAGCAAAGTGAGCTCCATTTACACCGTAGATGGAATGGTGCGTGGAGTTCGCTATCGCAATACCCGTACCGGCGAGGAAGAGGACATAAAATGCAATGTGGTAATCAATGCTGCCGGTGGTTGGGCTCAGGAGGTTGCCGCGCTGGCTGGCGTTGACGTGCCTGTTCGCTGCGATAAGGGTGCGCTCCTGGTTCTGAACCATCGCCCCGCCAGTCGTGTGATTAACCGCTGCCGCAAGGCTGGCGATGGGGATATCCTCGTGCCCGCTGGGCCTGTGTGCATTCTTGGCACCAGTTCGATGAGCGTGCCAGGGCCGGAGGGTCTCGCCGCATCTCCAGAAGAAATCGAATACCTTTTGCGCTTGGGCGCGGAGCTGATTCCGGGAGTTGCAAACGCGCGCGTTCTGCGCGTCTTTTGCGGCGTGAGAGCTTTGCATTTCACCGCGCAAGAAGATGCCGCGGGAGGGCGTGAGATCAGCCGCAGCTTTGCCTTGATTGATCACGAGACACGGGATCGCGTGGGCGGACTTGTGTCGATTGTGGGAGGCAAGCTCAGCACGTATCGGCGAATGGCTGCCGCCGTTTGCGACTGCGTAGCGCTGAAGCTCGGAGTGAAATCAGAATGCGCCACTGACACAGTTCCATTGCGGCCTGCCGTTCAACGCAAAGCCCATCGTCGACTAAGTGAATCTCTGCCCCCAGCCGTCGCGGAGAAGGTGGAGCGCCGCCTTGGTCCCCGCATCAACCATGTGATTGAAGCCATTGAGGCGCGCCCGGAACTTGCTGAACTCGTATGCGAGTGCGAGTTGGTAACCCGCGCGGAATTGGAATATGTTCTCGGCAGCGCCACTCCAATGGCAGCCCAGACCATCTCCGACATTGGTCGCCGCACGCGTCTTGGATTTGGTCCCTGTCAGGGAACGTTCTGCGGATACAGGGCCATGCTTGCAGGCTTTCAGACGCACCGCTGGTCCGCGTCTGAAGCGGCAAATGAATTCTCATCTTATTTACAGGAGCGTTGGAAAGGGCAGTCATTCATTCAGGAAGGGAAGCAGTTGGAACAGTTGGGCCTGAGTCATGAGCTCTACGGCGTTGATTCTCCGGCTTGCTCGCTTCCAGGAGAGCCAGATGGAAAGTAATCATTACGATGTGGTTGTTGTGGGCGCGGGGCTCTCCGGACTCACGGCCGCTGGCCTGGCCGCGCAGCAGGGCCTGAAGGTTGCCCTTGTCGCCTCCGGGCCTGGCTCGTTTGTCCTCCGTGCCGGTTACCTCAAGACGCGCCAGATGTTTGCTGCTGACGCTGCACCAGACATGGGCGAGGCAATTACATTCTTTTGCGAAATGGCTAACTTCGCAGGTTTCCCGTTTGAAGGTGATCCATTCCTTAGCCGGTACCTGCCAACTATTTTGGGCGGCTTTGAGAGCGTGGCTCTCGCGCCTCGGGTCCTTTGGAATGCGGAGCCTGGCAACGGCTCCTCGACCGCTATTGTTGGTGTTCGTGAGCTGTCGTACTTCGATGAGAACTTCATGGCAGAGCGAATGCGCGAACAAGCGCGACTGCTCGGTTACAGTGCTGCTTACTCTGCGCGAAGCATCTCTCTTGATGGCTTTTGTCAGGCACCCACCACTACCTTGCGAATTGCCCGGCGTTTCGACTGCGATGCTGCTTTCCGTGCAGAACTGGTCAGCGCCTTGCGGACTGCTGCTGTTGGAGTCGACCGCATCCTCATTCCTAGTATGCTGGGGCTCTATTCATCAGACCAGCAGCTTGCTCAGATTGAGCGCGAAGTCGGCTGCGCTCTTTGTGAAATGCCAACCTTGCCTCCTTCCATCCCCGGCCTGCGCCTGTTTCATCTGTTGAGCCGATTCCTGCACAAGTCCGGGGTTGAGTTCTATGAGGGCTTTCCAGTGGAGAAGCTGAACCTTCGCGAAGACGAATCTGTTGAACTCCAGATCGCCAGCCCAGGCCACCCAATGACAGTCCACGGCGAGTGCGTGGTGATGGCTACGGGAATGAGCCCTTCCAGTCTGAAAAGTGGAATAGGCACCGGCCACGATGAGCAGATGCATCCACATATTTCTGCAGGCTCGGCGCTGGCAGCAAATATCTTCACTACTGAACCTGCCCTTCAAAGTGCTGGATTCAACGTTGACGCCATGGAGATACTTTCGGGTTACCGCGCAGGAAAGTTGGCAGCGGCAACGAGGGGACACAATGCGGCAAGATGACTTTGCAATCGATAACTGCCTGAAGTGTTCAATCTGTAATGCCGCGTGTCCGGTATTCAGCGTAAATTCAAAATATCCCGGCCCCAAGCACCTCGGACCAGAACTCGAGCGGTTGCGGCTTGAGGGCGTTGCTGCAGATTCTGGGTGGTTGGAATATTGTCTTGGATGCCATCGTTGCGATCTTGCCTGTCCTCACGGAGTGGGCGTCTCTGAGATGATCGCCAACGCCAAGGCACGCCACCGCAAACCCTTTGTTCGCGCCTTGCGCGACTGGTGGTTTGCGCGCCCCGGTTTGCTGGGGAAACTGACTACGATTCTGCCCGCTATTTCAAACTATGCTCTGTCAATGAAGCTGGCGCGGTTTTTTATGTCAAAGCTCATGCGGATTGCGCCACAGCGCGTATTTCCTGCATACACACGGCCAAATCTTCGCACCCCTGCATCGCACCAGAGCGCGGAGCGCCAACATGTACTGTTCTTCCCGGGCTGCTTTGTTCGCTATAACCAGCCTGACCTGGGTCGCAAAGTGATTGAGTTGCTTGATCGTAATGGCTTCAGCGTTGAAGTTGCATCCACCGGGTGTTGTGGAGTTCCTGCCATTGCCAACGGCGATGTGGCCCAGGCGCGTGCAATGGCGCGCGCGAATGTGAGAGTGCTCGCGGAAGGCATTGAAGCTGGAATGTGCATTGTCACTGCCTGCTCAAGCTGCGGCTACATGCTCAAGACAGCCTTTGGCGGCGTGCTTGAAGACGACAAGAAGTTCGCGGAGGCGGCAGATACCATTGCGCGCAATACCCTTGATGTTGGTGAATTGCTTGTTGGTCAGTTGCAGGCTGGAAGACTCAA
>Ga0208872_1002628_pt1 | contig 10363 bp, 10 predicted proteins | sample CryBogCBH12Aug08_FD_185508 | JGI IMG/M metagenome (GOLD analysis project Ga0208872, IMG submission 185508) | Freshwater microbial communities from Crystal Bog, Wisconsin, USA - CBH12Aug08 (SPAdes) | ecosystem: Environmental > Aquatic > Freshwater > Lake | place: Crystal Bog, Wisconsin, USA... | reverse complement strand
GCAGCACCAGGAAGCGGCCGGGCAGCACGAGATTCGTCGTGACGCGCGGGCCTTTGGTGCCGATGGGCCCCTTCGTGACCTGCACGATGATCTCCGAGCTGGGCGGGTAAAGGCGCGGGATGTCTTTCTGCGTGATCTTCGGGCGCTGCGGCCGGCGGCCCTGGCCTTCGCGCTCGACAATTTCGACGCCGGAGTCGAACTGGTTCGGCACGATGTCCCAATAATGCAGGAAGGCGTTCTTCTCGAAGCCGATGTCCACGAACGCGGCCTTGAGGTCGTCCTGCAAGTTGCGCACGCGGCCCTTGAAGATGCTGCCGACGAGGCGTTCCTCGGTGGTGCGCTCGATGTTGAACTCTTCCAGCTTGCCATCCTCGGTGACGGCGACGCGCGTTTCGAGCGTCTCGGCGTTGATGATGACTTCCTTGTGGACGCGGACTTCGGGGCGGATGAGCCGCTGGACTTTCTTAACGATGTTGGACGCGGCGTCCTTGATGGTTTCGATGAAGCCCTTGGGCTGCTCGGCGATTTTCACCGGCGCGAACTTTTCCTCGGCGACGGGCGCGGCCGGCGCGGCGGCGGGCTGGTGGTGCTCATGCGGATGCGCGTGCTCCGCCGGCGGCGTGGCGGGCGCGCCTTCCGGCGGCAAACCGGCGGCGACGTTTTCGGCGCGTTCGATTTCGGTTTGGTGGCGTTTCTCGAACAGGCGTTCCTGTCCGCCCTGCTCGGTGACCACTTCCTGGCGCGCCTCGACGGCGTCGCGGTCGGTTTTTTGGTGAGCGGGATTCAGGCCGCCTTTGGGCTTGAAGCGCATTCCCCGGCGGCGCCGCGAGAAGTTATTGTTGCTCATGTTTCAGTATCCTTTTCGATGGATGTGTATGTTTTGCATCAAGCCCACGGCGATCAACGAGCACAGCACTGAAGACCCGCCATACGATAGCAGCGGCAGTGGCACACCCGTCACGGGCATGATGCGAATGTTCATGCCGATATTTATGAACACGTGGCTGAAGAGGAGCGTCACGACGCCCACGGCCACGAGTTTGCCCAGGCGGTCGCGCGCCTGGCCGGCAATCCTCAACCCGGTGAAGAGGACCACCGCATAAAGCGTGATGACGATCACGCTGCCAACAAATCCTTCCTCCTCGGCAATGACGGAGAAAATGAAGTCGTTGTGTGCCACCGCGCGCGGCAGATAGCCCAGAGCGTTCTGGGTTCCCTGCCGCCAGCCTTTTCCGACGAGCCCACCGGAGCCCACGGAAATCAACGCCTGCCGCACGTTATATGCGTCGTCCAACTGGCGTTGGCGCAGGCGTTGCAACTCCGCCGGCGTGGCGCCCGGCTGAGCAAAGTGAGTGTAATCCCGACCAAAATAAATCAGCAGACGGTTGCGCTGGTATTGCTCCATCGGAATCCGCCAGTGCGCCGGCGCGAACAAAACGTCCACGACAAACAGCGACGCCAGCAGGCCGACGCCCGCCATCAGCTTGATCAAAAAACGGCGCGGCGTGCCCGCGACGAGCATCATCACCAAACCGGTCGGCAGCAGCACCAGCGCGGAACCCAAGTCCGGCTCCTTCAAAATCAGCGCGAACGGCAGCATCATGAACCCGATGGATTGCCAGAAGACTTCCGAGCGCCGCAACTCGTCCGGCGGCCGGCTCAAAAAGTTGGCCATTTGCAAGATGAACGCCAGCTTGGCGAATTCACTCGGCTGGAATTGGAAAACTTTCAGGTCAATCCACCGCCGCGCGCCGAAGCGCATCGAGCCGACGTGCGGAATCAGCACCGCGACGAGGCAGAGAATCATCAGCCAATACGCCACGAACGACCACCGCGCCAGCGTGTGATAATCCACCACGCAAAGCGTCGCCGCCACGCCGAAGCCGAGCGCATACCAGACGATCTGCCGCACCCAGCTCTGGTCATACCACGGCAGCGCCGCCGCCGAATCATTCACCATCGTGGCGCTGAACACGAACGCCGTGCCGATGAGCATCAGCCCGGCCAGCGCCGCGATCTGCAGCCGGTCGAACGGTTCTCTCTGCGTTGTGTTCAGGGCAAACATTTTATTTCACCGCGCCGCCAGCGTGTTTCCGCCGGCGGACTTTTCCTTCTCTAAAATCGTCTCGTAAATGTCGTGGGCAATCGGGCCGCAGGTCGGCCCGCCAAAGGTGCCGTTTTCCACCATGACCACCACCGCGTAACGCGGGCTTTCGTAAGGCGCAAACGAGGCGAACCAGGTGGTGCGGCCAATCTTCCGGTTTTGCGAGTCCATGATTTCAGCGGTGCCGGTCTTGCCGCAAATGTGGATGCCCGGCACCACCGCCGCCTTGCCGGTGCCTTCCGGATCTTCGGTTTCCGCGAGCATCGCGTTGTGCAAAATACGCAGACTGCGGACGCTGACGCCGAGGTGGTCGCGCACCAGCGCGGACGGCAGGTTCGTCACCAGCCCGCGCGCGGTCGGATCCTGCGGCTCGATGCGCGAAACCAAGCGCGGCCAGAAAACCGTCCCGCCGTTCGCGATGGCCGAATAAACCACGGCCATCTGCAACGGCGTCACCGCCACTTCGCCCTGGCCGATGCAGACGTTCGCCGTGTCGCCGTCACTCCAGCCTTCATGGACGCGCTCCAGCGATGGCAGGTCGCCGGACGTCTCCTGCCGCGTCGGCAGATCAATCCGTTCACCGAGGTGGAATTTTTCCGCGAGCGCGATGATACGGTCAATGCCCGTGCGAATGCCATTGGTGATAAAATAAGTGTTGCTGGAGTCCATGACGGCCCGCCGGAAATTATATTTGCCCGGCTTGGCCAGATCCGTAATGTGCCGCCGGCCAACGTAGATGTAACCCGGATTGTCAATGACGGCGTTCGGATCCAGCCCGGCTTCCAGCGCGGCGAGGCCGATGATGGGCTTGAAGATGGAGCCGGGCGCGTAATTCTCCTGCGTGGCGCGGTTTTTCTCCGGGCTTAATTTTTCGTCCTTGCGCCGCGCATCCTCGCTTTGCATTTCCTGCGGCGAAAGGCCGCCGGTGTAAAAGAGCGGGTTAATCGTCGGCGACGACGCCATCGCCAGCACATCGCCGTTGCGCACGTCCAGCACCACCGCCGCCGCGCACGCATCGGCACCGCGATGCGAGAGGATGGAAGCCTCGGCGGCGCGCTGCAAATCCAAGTCCAAAGTCAGTTGCACGTTCTGGCCCGGCTCCGGCTGGCTCCAGATGTTTTCCGACTGGCGGTAGCCCTGGCTGTTGACCAGCAGCGATTTTGCGCCGGCGCGGCCGCGCAATTCGTCGTCGTAGCCATATTCTACGCCCACCGCGCCGCGAAAATCCGGCAGCCGGTAGTTGAAAAACGATTCCTCGCCCTCGTCCGAACTGTCGTCATGCTGGAGATAGCCGAGCAGATGCGCCGCCGTGTCGCCGAGCGGATAATTGCGCACCGACTGCAACACCAAATCTGCAACGAGTTTATTGGTAAAATTTTCCTCAAACCGCGCGATCTGCGTGTCATTCAGATTGAGCAGAATCGGATACGGAATCGCCAGCCGTGTCTCGTAGGCGCGCTCAAATTTTTGGGGATCCAGCGCGAGGGGCTCGCCCATTTTCTGGCTGACCTGCGCGACGATGCCGTTGGCCACGCGGGCGCGCGCCAGTTCGCGCAGCGCCTGCAACTGCTCCGGCTTGAACGCAAATTGTTTGCGCTCCGTTTTGTTGAGCGATCGGCCGAGTTTTTTCTCGGCGACGGCGATGTTGTTCTTCTGCGCGGTGCGGGCGGATTTCAACAGCTCGCCGTAGGCCGCGTCGAACGGCTCGTGCAAATCTTCGAGGTAAAGGCTAAGGTTGTAGCGCGGCTGGTTTTCGGCGAGCACGCGGCCTTCGCGGTCAAGAATCTTACCACGCACCGCCGGGATGCGGATGGTGCGATACGCCTGCGTGTCCAGATGCGCCTGATATTCGCGCGACGAAACGACCTGCACCCACCAAAGCCCGGCGAGCAAAAGGCAAAGCCCGGCCGCCAGCCCCACCGCGACAAGGCGGAGGTGCGGTTCGTTCTTTTTCAGTTCGTCAACGACGAGCATTTTGCAAATTTCGAATTTCGAATTTCAAATTGCGAATGACCGCCGGCGTGCGCTCGCGCGCCTCGCTTGCCTTCGTCATTTGAAATTCGTCATTCATAATTTCTTCCGGCTGTGCCGAATTTCGCGGTCAGGACGGAAACTCACTTCCGTCCGCAGTTTGTAGCCGAGCGCGGCGTTACAGGCGTCCATCAGCGAAAAAATAAACGGTGTGGCGACCGCGCCGCCGGCGGCCATCACGATCCATTGCCAGAGCGTGCCCCAGCCGAGGAGCAATTCCTGGCCGCCGCTCAACAGCATCAACAGTGTCAGCGCCGGGGCCGCCGCGCTGGCCGCCGCGCCCAAAACGAGTTGGGCGAACGGCAGGTCGCGCAAAATCAAATCGCGCCGCCAGTAAATCGGCCAGCCGATGGCCGCCAGCGGCAGGATGCTGACGCCGAGCGGATTCGCCGAAAGCGTGTCGAACCAAATGCCGCCCAGCACCGCCAGCAGCGAGATGGTCGGCAATCCGGCGTGGAGCGCGGCGTAAACCATGATGGCCGGCAGCAAATCAAGCTGCGCGCCGAGCAACGCGCGCGGCGCGGAAAAAACCGTTTCGCCGAACACGGCGAGGAACGCCGTGGACAAAATCAAGATGGTTTGAAACGGCTTCACTTTTTTTAACGCAAAGGCGCAAAGGGGCAAAGCCGCAGAGGCTCCAAAGATTTTTTCTTCATTGCGCCTTCGCATCTTTGCGTCTTTGCGTTGAATTTTTTCATGGAAATAAAACCCAGACTTGTTCAAGCGAGCCGAGGTTCGCGTTGAGTTTCACCCGCGCGTCGGTGTAAAGGCCGTATTCGACGGAGCGCGAATCCACCACCTGGCCGATGGGAATTCCCGGCGGAAAAATCCCGCCCAAACCGCTGGTGATGACGCTTTGGCCGGGCTTCAGATTCGCGCTGCTGGCGAGATAGGTCAGTTCCACCAGCGAGGTGTCCAGCGTGCCGCCGGCGACGAGCACGCCCATGTCGCGCGCGGCGTTTTCGACGGTCGCGGAAACGCGGCAATTCGGGTCGCCGATGAGGACAACCTGCGCATGGGTCTGGCTGACGGAACTGATGCGGCCAACCAAGCCGGCAGAAGTGATGACGGGCAAATTTTCCCGCAGGCCGTCTTTGCTGCCCAAATCAATCTGCACCGTGCGCCACCAGTTCGCCGGGTCGCGCATGACGACGTTGGCGAGCTTCAACTTCCACGGCGTCTGCCGCTGCCAGTTGAGCAGCGCGCGGAGTTGGTCGTTCTCGCGGGCGATGGCGATGGACTGGACGGCCTGCGAGCGGAGCTGCTGATTTTCGCGGCGGAGATTGTCCACCTGCTTGAGCAGTTCGTGGCGGGTGAGGACGGAATCGGCGAGGTCGGCCGGCAGTTGCTGGCCGGCGCTGGCGAGGCCGAACAGCGGCAGAAACCAGCTTCCCACGGCGAGTTTCAGGCGCGAAGTCGCGCGGCCGGGCAAACTCAACAGGACGATTGCCACCAGCACGACCGCGCCGAGCGCGAGATAATTTTTTTGTTTGAACATCCGCTACGTCACGGCGTTGTCGCCGTGGTGCGGTGAACGAAACCCCTTTGAAGAATCAGTATTTGGCGTTGGTCGCGACGCGTTTCAGGAATTCAATTTCCTGTAACACGCGGCCAGTGCCTTCGGCGACGGCGCTCATCGGGTCGTCGGCGAGATGCACGGGCAAACCGGTTTCGCCGGCCACGAGCTTGTCAATGCCGCGGATCAACGAACCACCGCCAGCCATCACCAGGCCGCGATCCACGAGATCGGAAGCGAGTTCTGGGGGGCAGCGTTCGAGGGTGATGCGGATTGATTCGAGAATGCTCGAAAGCGGTTCCTGCAAGGCTTCGCGAATTTCCTCGGAACGGATGGTCAACGTCTTCGGCAGGCCTGTGCCCAGGTCGCGGCCTTTGACGTCCATCGTCAATTCTTGTTCCAGCGGAAATGCGGAGCCGATGCGAATCTTGATTTCTTCAGCGGTGCGTTCACCAATCATCAGGTTGTAGGCGCGTTTCATGTGCGCGATGATCGTGGCGTCGAGTTCGTCGCCGCCCACCCGCAGGCTGCGGCTGAAGACAATGCCGGCGAGGGAAATAATTGCGATTTCGCAAGTTCCGCCGCCGATATCCACGATCATGTTGCCCGCCGGCTCATGCACCGGCAGACCAACGCCGATGGCGCTCGCCATCGGTTGCTCGATCAAATACACCTCACGCGCGCCGGCGTGGGTGGCGGAATCTTTGACTGCCCGTTTCTCCACTTCGGTGATGCCGGAGGGCACCGCGACCACGACGCGCGGGGCGATGAGCTTCCGGTGGTGCACCTTTTGGATGAAATGCCGCAGCATGGCCTCGGTGATTTCGAAGTCGGCGATTACGCCGTCTTTCATCGGGCGGATGGCCACGATGTTGCCGGGCGTTCTACCCAGCATACGTTTTGCTTCGTCACCGACGGCGAGAACATTGGTCGTTCCCGCTTGGATGGCTACCACGGAAGGTTCGCGCAGGACGATTCCACGATCCCGCACATAGACGAGGGAATTTGCGGTTCCCAAATCTATTCCAATGTCATTGGAAAACAGGCTTTTGAATTGCTCGAGCATGAATGCGCCTAATCGCCAACAGTTAAAACCCTGCCACGCCAAAGGTCAAGCGGCGAATGTGAATAACTCCAGATGGCATTTTTAATCAGCTTCAATTGGGTGGTTTTGCGATAATTGGATATTTGTTTTGGCTGCGTTTCCGCCGCCCGCCGGCTTGAAAGTAATAGTCAGTTTTCAAAAAATCAGGCGTTGACACTCCAAAAAAATCTGGTTTAATGTCCGGCCCTTTGCGGGAAAATAATTTTATGTATGCTGTTTTAGAAACTGGTAGCAAACAATATCGCGTCGCCGCGGGCGACAAGCTCGAAATCGAACGCCTTGAAGTCGAGGCCGGCAAGCCGGTCACGTTTGATCGCGTGCTGCTCGTCAACAACGACGGCAAGCTTTCTGTCGGCGCGCCCACGGTCACCGGTGCGACCGTCGTGGCGGATGTCGTCGAGCACAAGCGCGGCGAGAAGAAACTGACTTTCAAGATGAAACGCCGCAAAGGTTATCACAAGACCATCGGCCATCGTCAGGAACTGACGGTCGTAAAAATCACCGCCATCAACGCTTAATTTTTAATCCCCTAAAATTTTATGGCACATAAAAAAGGTCAAGGCAGCGTAAAAAACGGACGCGACAGCGTCAGCAAACGCCTTGGTGTAAAAGAATTTGGCGGCACGGTCGTCACGGCCGGCAGCATCATCGTCCGCCAGCGCGGCAGCAAATTTATCGCGGGCAAGAACGTCGGCACGGGCCGCGACTGGACGTTGTTCGCGCTCACGGACGGCAAGGTTTTGTTCGACAAGAACAGCCGCCGCATCAATGTCGTCGCGGAAGCGACGGCGAAGAATTAAGGCGAGCAATCGCTTTCAGGCGAGGCCAAGCGCCTCGCCTTTTTTATTGTCGTCGAAGGGTCGAATTGTGAATAGTTAAACCAGCTTGGCGATTCAATTTTTTTAACGACGCACCAATTTCATGTTCATTGACGAAATAAAAATCTACGCGCAGGCCGGCCACGGCGGCAAGGGCGCGGTCGCGTTCCATCGCGAAGCTTACATCACCAAGGGCGGTCCGAGCGGCGGCAACGGCGGACGCGGCGGCAGCGTTATTCTTCAGGCCGATCACGACCTCAACAATCTCCTCCAGCAGTATTATGTCCCGCGCCTGATTGCGCCACCCGGCGAAGGCGGCATGGGCAAGGGCATGGACGGTCACGCGGGAAAAGATTTAATCATCAAGGTTCCGTGCGGCACGCTCGTGTGGCAGCTTTCGGACACCACGCCGCCGATTGAGAAAAAAATGCGCCGGCCTGACGACGAGGAAGAGGACGAAGAGCAAAGCGAAAACATGATGCTCGGCACGAGCACGGGCAAGCGTCCGCTCTTCCGCACGTCGCAGGGAAAATCCGCGTTGGAAATTGATTTGAGCCAGGAGCCGGAAGACGCGGAAACGCCGGACGGCATTGAAAACAAAGGCACGCTTGTCGCCGACCTCATGACGCACGGACAGCAATTTATTTTGTGCAAAGGCGGTCGCGGCGGATTGGGCAATCGCAATTTTGCCACCGCGCGCCACCAGACGCCGCGTTTCGCGCAACCCGGCGAACCGGGCACCGAAGGCGAATTTCTTTTGGAGCTTCGCATCATGGCGGAGATCGGCCTCGTCGGTTATCCAAACGCCGGTAAGTCCACGTTGCTCACCGCGATTTCGCGCGCGCGTCCAAAAATTGCGGCGTATCCGTTCACGACGTTGACGCCGCAGGTCGGCATTTTGGAATACGCCGATTGGAAGCGGCTCACCGTTTGCGACGTGCCGGGGCTCATCGAAGGCGCGTCCAACAACGTCGGCCTCGGCCACGAATTTCTGCGCCACATCGAGCGCTGCAAAATTATCGTGCTGCTGCTCGACATGGCCGGCACGGACAATCGCAAACCGTGGGATGATTACAAGCAACTGCTCAAGGAACTGGAACTTTACGATCCCGCGCTGCTGGAAAAAGACCGTCTCGTCGTCGCGAATAAAATGGACGAAGCCATCGCCGAAGAAAATTTGAAGCAGTTCAAAAAGAAAATCAAAAAGGTTTCCGTGTTGCCGATTTCCGCTGCATTTGATCAGGGCCTCGAAAAATTCAAGTTGACCATTCGCGCAGCGGTGGAAGCGGCGGCGGCTGAATAATTTTTCAGTTGCCGCTCCAGCGGTTCGGGACGATGATGGAAAGCACGGTGAAGAAACCATCATGAATACCAGCCGATTTATCTGTCTTCTGACACTGGCGTTTGTTTCCGCGCTGTCGTTCCGGGCGCAGGCCGGCGACGATGTGGATGGCGTCACGGTCAAGGGCGGTCAGGTTTATTTTCTGCACGGCGACAACCGGGAAATCCTTTCGGAAAATTTGAAGTTTTCCGCGGATGTCCAAGTCAATACCGACGGCACCTTCACCGTCGCGAAAGGCAAGGAACGTCTTCTCGGTGAGGGGCAGATGCTTCGTCGCGACGGCTGGCTGTTGAATTCGGACGGCTCCGCCGAACCGGTGTTCGACCATCTCGCCATGAAGGCCGGCCAAGTTCAAGTTGTGTGCGACGGCCAGACTGAAGCGCTGGCCAAGCCGATGAATTTTACCAACGGCTTGAGTGTGGCCCCGGATGGTTACTGCGTTTATCCCAGCGGCGCGCACACCCGGTTGATGGATGGCCAGATGTTTCATCTCGATGGCACGCCAATTCTCTCCAAGGACACCATTTCCTTGAAAAACGGACGCGTGGTGGTGCAGAAGGACGGCTCGCTGATTCCGCTGGCGGGCGTGCAAATCATGGGCATGAACGACGGCACGCGCGTGCATGGCGACGGCTTTATTCAAAAGTCCGATGGCGCCTCATTTCATCTTCGCGAAGGGCAAACCATCCTGATTGACGGTGCGCTGGTCAGGCGCTGACAACGGGCAAACCGATTTCCAAAAACCGCATCACGGTGTCGCCGTGCTTGAGCATTTTTACTTCCGTCCACGGCGCAACGATTTCCAGCGTGTCGCGTTTCGTGTGACCAATCATCAGCCTGCCGCCGGGCGCGAGCAGCTTCGGCAGGCTTTTATCGTCGAGCAATTGCTGCGCGAATGAAGTCGAACGCCGGTTCACATTTTTCTCACCGTAAGGCGGATCAGCGAGAATCAAATCAAACTGCTTGCCGCTTTCCGCCAGTTGGTTCATCGCGGGAAAAACATCCTGCGTGCGCGTCTCCAAAATTTCGCCGTAGCCCGCGCTGGCCGCGTTGCTGCGGATGAATTCCGCGTGGCGATGCGATTTCTCGATGCACAGCACGCTGGCCGCGCCGCGGCTCAAGCATTCCAGGCTCAACGCGCCGCTGCCGGCGAACAACTCCAGCACCCGCGCGTCCACCACGCGGGCGCCAAGCGAGTTGAAGACCGCCTGCTTGACGAGATCGGGCGTCGGGCGAACGTCCAGTCCTTTGGGGACTTTCAAAATTCGCCGCGCCGCATTGCCGCCGGTGATACGCATGATTTATTTAGCCACAGATGCTCACAGATGTTCGGGTGGTTTGCATAAACCAAAAAATTATGTCAAACTACATGAAAGCAACAACTGTGTCATTTGTGAAACGTAACTGCTACAGCTATACGAGATTCAGCAGCTCGGCGCAAGCCGAA
>Ga0208872_1002619_pt1 | contig 10386 bp, 7 predicted proteins | sample CryBogCBH12Aug08_FD_185508 | JGI IMG/M metagenome (GOLD analysis project Ga0208872, IMG submission 185508) | Freshwater microbial communities from Crystal Bog, Wisconsin, USA - CBH12Aug08 (SPAdes) | ecosystem: Environmental > Aquatic > Freshwater > Lake | place: Crystal Bog, Wisconsin, USA... | reverse complement strand
CAAGGGTTGAAAAAGTTTTCGTCCGCCGGGCGCGGCTTCTGGCACGACGTTTCCGAGGCCGACTGGAACGACTGGCGCTGGCAGCTCAAGCACCGCATCACCACGGTCGAGCAGTTGCAAAAATTTCTCCCGACGCTCACGCCGGAGGAACTCGCCGGTGCACAGCTCGCCAACCACAAGCTCGCGCTCGGCATCACGCCATATTTTTTCAACCTCATTGACCCGGCGGATGAAAACTGTCCGATTCGGTTGCAGGTCGTTCCCAAGCTTGCCGAGACGCAGACCGCGACTTGGGAAATGAGCGACCCATGCGGCGAAGATTCTCATTCGCCGGTGCCGGGGCTGGTTCACCGTTATCCCGACCGCGTTTTGTTTTTGGTGACCGACCGCTGCGCGAGCTACTGCCGCTATTGCACGCGCTCGCGTTTGGTGAGCAATGCGAGCGGTTACGATTTTCATCCCGAATACGACAAGCAAATCGCCTACATCGCCGCGCATCCCGAAATCCGCGACGTGCTGTTGAGCGGCGGCGACCCGCTGCTGTTGAGCGACGAGAAACTGGAAAATTTGTTGAGCCGGCTGCGCGCGATTCCGCACGTTGAGTTTCTTCGCATCGGCTCGCGCATCCCGACGTTTCTGCCGCAACGCATCACGCCGGATTTGTGTGCGATGCTGAAACAGTTTCATCCGCTCTTCCTGAGCATCCACTCGAACCATCCGCGCGAACTCACGACGGAAGTGCGCGACGCGCTCGCCCGGCTCGCTGATGCCGGCATTCCGCTCGGCAATCAGAGCGTTTTGCTCAAGCACGTCAACGACAACCCGGACGTGATGAAGACGTTGATGCAAAAACTGCTCATGTGCCGTGTGAAGCCGTATTATCTTTACCAGTGCGATTTGATCGCCGGCTCCGCGCATTTGCGCGCGAGCGTGGCGAAGGGTTTGGAGATCATGGAAAAATTGCGCGGTCACACGACCGGCTACGCCGTGCCGCAATACGTCATTGACGCGCCGGGCGGCGGCGGCAAGGTGCCGGTGAATCCCGAATACGTTTTGTGCCGCAACGCGGGCCGCGTGGTCATCCGCAATTTCGAGGGGAAAATCTTTGAATACCCGGAAGCTGCCGACGGCAGACCTTGCGGTCGGCCACCGGAAAGAATTGAAGAGCCGGAGCTGGTTTGAAAAATTCCCGGTGAACGGACTTCCGCCGGGCTTGTCGAAAATTTCATGCGATTTACCCGCCGGTGGAAAATCTTTTCCGCGCTGTTTGCTGCTGCCGCCATTCTCGGCGCAATGCTCGTTTGGTGCATCGGTGGCGTGCTAGTTTTGCCGGCGAATCATTCCATCGAAAATCCACCGCCTGATTTGCACGCGCAAAACGTCGTGTTTCCTAGTGCCAGCGGCGCGACGATTCACGGCTGGTTTGTGGCCGGCGAACCCGGTCGCGGCGCGGTAATGCTGCTGCACGGCGTTCATGCAAACCGGACGGCGATGCTGTCGCGCGCGGAATTTTTGTCGCACGCCGGCTACGCGGTTTTGCTGTTTGATTTTCAGGCGCACGGTGAAAGTTTGGGCAAACAAATCACGTTCGGATTTCTGGAAAGCTGTGATGCCACTGCCGCCGTAAATTTTCTGCGTGAAAAATTGCCCGGCGAAAAAATCGGCGTCATCGGCGTCTCGATGGGCGCGGCGGCGGCGTTGCTCGCACAGCCGCCGTTGCCGGTCAGCGCGCTGGTTTTGGAATCATGCTACCCGACGATTTATCAGGCGACGGAAGACCGCATCGTGGAGCGGCTGGGTTTTCTTGGTCGGCTCGTGACGCCGCTGCTGACGTGCCAGCTAAAACCGCGATTGGGCATCAGTCCGGACGAGTTGAAGCCGATTGAATCGGCTAAAAATATTTCTGTCCCGAAGTTTTTCATTTCTGGGAGCGCCGACAAATTGACGACGGCACCGGAAGCGAAGGATTTGTTCACTGTGGCTGCCGGGCCAAAACAATTCTGGTTGGTGGACAAGGCCGGCCATGAAGATTTGCGCCTGATTGCCGGTGCCGAATATGACCGACGCGTGCTGACGTTTCTCGCTGACAGCTTGAAATAATTTCCAGCCGGCAGACAAACTTTGCTTGGCGCTTGGCTGAGGAAGGTTTAATTTTCTCCTTCGGAATACAGAAGACATCCACCAAAACAATTATGAGCTACAATTGGAAATTCTTCCGCGCGGGCGGATTCAACCAAGTCGTCATCGGCTCTGGTGCCGACCTCGCGAACCTCGACCAGCTTGACCAAAAACTTTGGGTCGCGTTGGCCTGTCCCACCACGGGCGTCGAATTCGACAAGACCACGCTCGCGCTGATTGACAGCGACAAGGACGGTCGCGTCCGCGCGCCGGAACTCATCGCTGCCGCCAAGTGGGCCGCCGGCCTGATTAAAAATCCCGACGACCTGCTCAAAGGCAGCGCCACGCTGAAACCGTCCGCCATCAAAGACGCTACGGCGGAAGGCAAATTGATCGCCAATTTTGCGCGGCAGGTTTTGGGCAAGGGCGACAATGACGAAGTTACTTTTGACGAAGCCGCCGCCGCTGCTGCGACGTTCGCCGCGAAACCGTTCAACGGTGACGGCATTGTCCCCGCCGACTCCGCGAGCGACGACGCGACGAAAGCCGTTATTACCGACATCATCACCTGCCTCGGCGCGGATGCTGATGTGAGCGGCAAACCCGGCGTCAGTCAGGCCAAGGTGGATCAGTTTTTTGCCGAGGCTGCCGCGTATTCCGACTGGTGGAAAAAAGCGGAAGCCGACGCGACCGTGCTGCCGCTCGGCGTGAACACCGAAGCCGCCGCCGGTGCGGTGAAAGCCGTTAAGGCGAAGGTGGACGATTATTTTGCACGCGGCCGGCTCGCCGCATTTGACCCGCGCGCCGTCAATGCGCTGAACCGCGATGAAAAAGAATACGCCGCGCTCGGCGCGAAAGATTTGACGAACAATCACGCCGACATCGCCGGCCTGCCGCTCGCGCAAGTCGGCGCGACCACGCCGCTGCCGCTGACGCAAGGCATCAATCCCGCGTGGGCCGGGGCAATTGCGGCATTGCAGGCGAATGCCATCGCGCCGCTGCTCGGCGTGAAAACGGTTTTGACCGAGGCTGACTGGAACGCGCTCACCGGCAAGCTCGCCGCGTTCGACGCGTGGAACGCCGGCAAGACCGGCGGTTCGGTGGAAAAAATCGGCCTCGCGCGCGCGCGGGAAATTCTGGCGGGCAAGGCGAAGGAAACTTTGACCGTGCTCATCGCGAAGGATGCCGCCGAAGCCGGTAATTCCACCGCTGTTATCGGGCTGCACCGGCTGATTCATTATCATCGCGACCTCGCGAAGCTCGCCCGCAATTTTGTGAACTTCGCCGATTTTTACGGGCGCAAGGACAAGGCGATTTTTCAGGCGGGCACGCTTTATTTGGATCAGCGCAGTTGCGACTTGTGTCTCACCGTGGATGATGCCGGCAAACACGCGGCGATGGCGGGCATGGCCGGCACTTACCTCGCGTATTGCGATTGTGCGCGCAAGGGCAGCGGTGAAAAATTATCCATCGTGGCCGGGTTCACCGGCGGCGAGTCCGACAATTTAATTATTGGTCGCAACGGGATTTTTTACGACCGCGCGGGTCGCGACTGGGACGCCACCATCACCAAGATTGTGGATAATCCAATCAGCATCCGGCAGGCGTTCTGGTCGCCGTATAAAAAATTGGTGCGCATGATTGAGGAACGCGCGGCGAAACAGGCGGCGGCGGCGGATGCGAATTCCAACGCGCAATTGACCGCCGTGGCCAATGCGCCCATCGCGCCGGCAGGCACGGCGGCTCCGGCTGCGCCGGCCAAACCGGCGTTCGATCCGAGCGTCATTGCGTTAATCAGTTTGGCCTTGGGCAGCTTGGCCGCAGCGGGCGCGAGCATTTTGGTTTTTCTCGGCAAATTTGAAAACTGGCAAATTCCACTCGTGGTTGCCTGTATCATGCTGGTGATTTCCGCTCCGTCCATGGCGATTGCGTGGCTCAAGTTGCGCAAGCGCAACCTCGGCCCGATTCTCGATGCGAACGGCTGGGCGGTGAACGCCAAGGCCAAGATGAACGTGCCGTTCGGCGGCGCGCTCACCGGCGTGGCTGCGTTGCCGCCGGGCGCGACGTTCGGCGCGGAGGATAAATATGCCGAGAAACCGTCCGTCTGGCCGAAAGTGCTGGGGTTCGCGTTTGCGCTCTGGTTTGTCTGGGCGTTTCTTAATGACAGCCAAGGCCGGCTCTGGCGCTGGACTAAAGACAACGACAACCTTGCGCCGATTCATAAAATCGCCACGGTTCCAGCCGCCGTTCAAAAAGCCTTGGATGATGCCGCCGGGAAGACAAGCGACGCGGGACAAGGCAATTCATCCGGTGGAACCAGTGGTTCCTCGAATACCAACTCCGTCCCGAAAAAATAACCCGCTGAAATCCTTACAGCCCGGACGTGCGCGTCCGGGCTTTTTATTTTCCCTGATTGTGCAAAAATCTTTTCAATGCCGCGCGAAAGCACAACCAGCAAATTTGAACGCACGCAAAAAATTCTTTCTGCGCTCAAGCGCGTTTATCCGACCGCGCATTGCGAGTTGAATCACGCCAGCCCGCTCCAACTGCTCGTGGCCACAATTCTTTCTGCGCAATGCACGGACAAGCGCGTGAATTTGGTGACGGCGGAGTTGTTTAAGAAATATTGCAGCGCCAAGGATTTTGCGGAAGCTCCGCTGGCGGAAATCGAGGAAGCGGTGAAATCCACCGGCTTTTTCCGCAACAAAGCGAAGAACATCCAGGCGTGCTGCGCCGCGCTCGTGGAAAAATTTGGCGGCGAAGTGCCGCGCACGATGGATGAACTCCACGCGCTCGCTGGCGTCGGGCGCAAGACGGCCAACGTGGTTTTGGGAAATGCATTCGGCATCAACGTCGGCGTGGTCGTGGACACGCACGTCACGCGGTTGTCGAACCGGATTGGCCTCGCGAAAGGCACGGACGCGGTGAAGCTGGAGCAGGAATTGATGAAGCTTGTGCCGCAAAATGACTGGACGCTGCTCAGCCATCTGCTCATCTGGCATGGCCGTCGCCGCTGCGACGCGCGCAAGCCGGATTGTGCGAACTGCGAAATCAAAAATCTCTGTCCGCAGATTGGCGTGAAGAAATGAACTGGCTTCTGCTCAATTCCGGCAAGTCCGACGCGGCGTTCAACATGGCGTTGGACGAGGCGTTGCTCGAAGCCATGCCGCGTTTGCAGCAGCCGGTTTTGCGTTTTTATGGCTGGACGGAGCCGGCGGCGACGTTCGGCTATTTCCAGAATTTTTCCGAGGTGGCGGCGACGACTAATATGCGTCCGCTCATTCGCCGACCGACCGGTGGTGGCATCGTGCCGCATGCTGCGGACTGGACTTACGCGGCGGTTTTTCCCGCCGGTCACGAATGGCATTCGCTCAAGGCGGAAGAAAGTTACCGGCGCATCCACGACTGGCTGCGGCGCGCGTTTGCGGAATTGAAAGTGGAGACCGAACTCGCGCCGTGCTGCAAAAAAATGTTGCCGGGCCAATGTTTTGTCGGTCATGAAAAATCTGATTTGCTCTGGCGTGGCAAAAAAATCGCCGGCGCAGCGCAGCGGCGGAACAAGCTTGGCCTACTAATCCAAGGCTCGGTGCAGCCGCCGCCGGTGCCGCTGGTGCGTGGGGATTTTGAGCTGGCCATGCGTCACGTCGCGAAACATGTTTTTGGTGTGAAATGGGCGGATTTTTTGCCGGACGCAGCCCTGCACAAAGATGCGGAAAACTTGGCTTCGGAGAAATATTCACAGCCGTGCTATAATCAAAAGCGTTAGTCATGCGAAATATTTTGGTGACAACTTTTCTGGCCGCGCTGGTGGCCGCCATGTCCCCGCTGCCGGTGCGGGCGCAGGTGTTGATGAGCGGCGGAACTTACACGCAGAATTTCGATTCGCTCGCCAGCAGCGGCACTGTCAACTGGACAAATAATGTCACCCTGCCGGGATGGTATGCGGCCAAGAGCGGCACGAACGCGCCAAATTATGCCGCCAGCACCGGCTCCGGCACGGCGGGCGGACTTTACAGTTTCGGCGTGGCCGGTGTGAATCCTGCCAGCGACCGCGCATTAGGCTCGCTCGGCAGCGGTTCGGCCAGCCCGGTCATCTATGGCCTCCGCTTCACGAACGACACCGGCCTGGCGGTGACAAACATCACCGTCGCCTACACTGGCGAGGAGTGGCGCAACGGCGGCAGCGCCAGCGCCGGTTCGCTGGCGTTTTCCTACGGCGTCAGCAGCTCGCTAATCACCAACGCGGTGGATGCAACGGCCTGGACAAATTTTGCCGCGTTGAATTTCACCACGCCAACCGTCGGCAGCACCGCCAGCGCGCTGGACGGCAACAACGGCACGAACCGGCAGGTTTTCGCAAGCGTGATTTTGACGAACGTAACCGTGCCCGCCGGACAGGAACTGTTTTTGCGCTGGCTGGATGTGGACGATACCGGCAACGACAGCGCGTTGGCGATTGATGATTTGACGGTGAATTTCCAGACGACCACCAACGGCGTGACCGGCGTCTCCAATTCTGCGCCGGTCATCACGTTGCAGCCACAGAACCAGGCCGCGAGCGAAGGCGCGTTTGCAATTTTGACCGTGGCCGCGACCGGCAGCCCCGCGCCGTTTTTTCAATGGCGGCTGAACGGCATCAACCTGCCCGGAGCCAACAGCGCCACGCTCAAGCTGAATAATTTGACGACTAACCAGGCGGGCAATTATTCGGTGACCATCACGAACATCGCCGGCGCAACCAACAGCAGCGCGGCGCGTCTCGTCGTCATGCCCGCCTCGGTGCTCGCGACCAACGGCGCGATAAAAATCCTGACCTACAACGTCGCCGGCAACAACAGCGGCGCGGATGCCAACGCGGCGCTCTGGAGCACCAACGCCACGCAGGTGCAGGCCATCGGGCGCGAGTTGATGGATTGGCAGCCGGACATCATCACCTTCAACGAAATTCCCGCGACCAACGGCTGCGTGCAGATGCCCGACTGGATGAAGGCATTTTTGCCCGGCTATTTTCTCGCGACGAATTCCACGAGCGACGGCTACATCCAAAACGTCATCGCCAGCCGCTTTCCCATCGCGCGCTCGCAGAGCCATCTGGCGTTTTCCAGTCTCGCGCCATTCGGTTACGCCGGCACCGGCTTCGCGCGCGATTTGTTTGAAGCGCAAATTACCGTGCCGAACTGGCCGCTGCCGCTGCACGTTTTTGTCGCGCATTTGAAATCCACCGGCTCCAGCAACCCGCAGGACGACGCGGACAAGCGCGCGGCGATGGCCTCCGCCGTCTCGAATTATTTCACCACCGTTTTTCTCGCCGGCACGAATGCGACGCATCCTTACATTTTGGACGGCGACATGAATGAGGACGCGTTTTTCCCCGACACGGATTATGTCAGCGGTCAGCCCATTCAACGCATGGCGTCGCCGCCGACCGGTTTGCAGATGACCGTTCCCGCGAATCCGTTCACGCACGCCGACCTGACCGAGTCCATCCAAGGCTCGCTCGACACGCGCTTCGACTACATTCTGCCGTGCGGCCTGCTGTTTTCCAACCTCGCGGGCGCGCAGGTTTTTCGCACCGATTTGCTGACGAATTTTCCGTCCAACCTTTACAGCAACGACGACAAAACCGCCTCGGATCATTTGCCTGTGCTGATGGTTTTCAACAATCCTTTCGACACGCCGTTCAAACTCGTTTCCGTCGCACGCACGAATCAAAACGTCACGCTGCAGTGGGAAGCGCAGAACAACCGCACCTTCAACCTCGAGGCTTCATCCAATCTGATTAACTGGACGCCGTTTGTGACGAACCTCCAGACCAGCACCACGAATTCGCCGTTCATCTTCGAGACCAACAACGTGGCCGACCAGTTGAAATTCTTCCGTATTTATCGCGTGCCGTGAGTGAATCGCATTGCCAGCGCCGCGCAGAAAATCTACTTTGCGCGCCGCATGGTGAAACTCGTTCTCTTCGACATTGACGGCACGCTGGTCCACACCGGACACGCGGGCACGAAGGCGTTCGCGCAGACCTTCGCGCACATCTTCGGCCTCAAGCACGGCTCGGAAAAAATGAAGTTTGCCGGGCGCACCGACGTGAGCCTCGTGCGCGAGTTTTTCAAAATCCACGGCGTGCCGGAATCGCCGGACAATTTTCAGCAGTTCTTCGACAACTACGTTTTCTGGCTCGAACACATTCTTGGCCACAGCGTCGGACGAGAATGTGAGGGCGTCCGAAATTTCATCGCGGAACTGCTCGCGCTGCCGCAGCCGCCGCTGCTCGGCTTGCTCACCGGCAACATCCAGCTCGGCGCGGAAATCAAGCTGCGCCATTTCGGGCTGTGGGATTTTTTTGTGACGGGCGGCTTTGCCGACGACCACGAGGAACGTAATCACATCGCCGTCGCGGCGCTCGCGCGCGGACGCCGCGTGCTCGACCCGCATTTGCAGCCGCAGGAAGTCGTCGTGATTGGCGACACGCCGTTCGACGTGCGCTGTGGAAAATTCATCGGCGCGAAAACGCTCGCCGTGGCGACCGGCGGCTCGACCTTCGAGGAATTGCAGCCGCACGGCGCGGACTGGACGGTGCGCGATCTTTCGCAAATCCGCGCCGCCAAAATCTGCCCGCGCTGATTTGGCAAAATACGGTGCGTTTACGCTAATCCACGTCCATCGCCAAATCTGGCAATCCGCTAGATTGCTGGCGAAATGAAACGAATTTATTTAATTTTGGCGGCAGCGGTTCTTCTGGCCGGCGGCAAGGTTTTGGCGGACGGCACGAACGCGGATTTTACCAAGCCGGCGTGGTTGACGGACTGTTCGCTCGGCGTCAAGGAAAGTTACGACGACAATGTTTTTCTTTCCGGCGTGGATGCGAATTATCTGCCAGCGACCTATGTGGTTCCTCCCGGCAGCGTGGCGGCGTTGAAAGACCGGTCTTCGTGGATCACGACTTTTTCCCCCAAGGTGGGCGTGAATTTGGCGCCCTTGATTGGCGCGACCAATCTTTCTGTATTGTCGCTGGCGTATGCGCCGGATTTCGTGCTGTATCACGACCAGCCTTCGGAAAGCTATAACGCGCATCGTTTGCTGGCGGTGGTCAAGGCCAGGACCGAGCCGGTCAGTTTCAGCGCCGACAACAGTTTTGTTTACATTGACGGCAGCGACATGGGGCCGGTTTATCCCGGCGCATTGTATAGCGCGTTTGCGACGACGGCGGATCGCGAGCGGCGGAAGCAAATTCAGGAGCGCGCGAATGTGAGCGTCCAGTTGGAGCAGGGGAGGTGGTTTGTCCGGCCGGTCGCGTCGCTGTTGTTTTACAACCTGATGACGGCGCAGCTTGATGTGCCCGGTTATCAGAATTATGCGGATCGCTATGATGTGAACGGCGGGGTGGATGTGGGCTGCAAAATTTTCCCGCAGGCGGCGTTGACGCTGGGTTATCGCTACGGTTCGCAATATCAGCAGCAGTATGCCTTTTCGCCTTACAGTTCATCGAGCGATTACCAGCGAGTGCTACTGGGAGTGGAAGGCAGCCTATGTTCCTGGCTGTCCGTGAAAATTCAGGGCGGGCCGGATTTTCGAAATTACGCCGGCAACACGGCCACGCACACCACGCCGGTGAATGACCGGCATCCGGTGAAGTATTATGGCGAAGGTTCGGCGACCGCCACCTTGGCTCCGGAAAACACGTTGACCCTCAAATATAAAATGTGGCAGTGGGTTTCCGGTTCCGGCAAGGTGCCGTATTACGAGGGGGCGTATGAACTGGTCTGGCATACCAAGCTGACGGAGAAGCTGGGTTTTGATCTAGGCGGCAAGATTGTTGACTGGGATTTTTCCAGCGGGAATCTGCCAACCTGCAAACGGAATGATTTGCAATACAGCGCGAATGCCGGTTTGAGCTATGCCGTGAATGCCCGCATCAGCATCAATCTGGGATGTTCGCTCGACTGGGGCTACAACGAGCAGGGGGGCCTGATCAACCCGAAGAATCGCGAGTTTGACCGGCAGATGATTACGCTGGGGACGCAATGGAAATTTTAACGGTGTTAGAATGGCCGTTGAGCTAAAACACTTGCCGCCCCGCTCCAGAATCAAGCATACTTAACACTGGTTTTGGCGCACCTGCGCCAAATGTAAAAAATAGCGGAAGGGTGGCTGAGTGGTTAAAGGCATCTGACTCGAAATTGTAAAACCCACTTTTTGCTATGTTTAGCTTCGGGAAGCAACCGTTGATTCGGTCAATGTTCACAATGGTTTTACTCATTTCGG
>Ga0208872_1002615_pt1 | contig 10390 bp, 18 predicted proteins | sample CryBogCBH12Aug08_FD_185508 | JGI IMG/M metagenome (GOLD analysis project Ga0208872, IMG submission 185508) | Freshwater microbial communities from Crystal Bog, Wisconsin, USA - CBH12Aug08 (SPAdes) | ecosystem: Environmental > Aquatic > Freshwater > Lake | place: Crystal Bog, Wisconsin, USA... | reverse complement strand
TGGCCAAGCAGTACCTACTTATCTATTCAGGGGTCTAATTACGGACATCCGCCTATTTCTAAGCAGAGGGCAATCCTAAGGCGCAAGGCCAAAAAGACGAAATCGGGCCTCTTATCTGCCCCTTTCGACCAGTTTTATGCTAAAAGCGGGGAAATCTCGACTCCAAGGCGACCCAGATCGGCCGCTCCCCCGTCCAAGGCGGTGAGGACGAAAGGCTTGCCATCTGGGAGCAAGGCGAAAGTGTGTTCGAAGTGGGCGCCGTTGGACTTATCGCTAGCAATAACAGTCCAGTCATCTGACAAAGTCTTCATCTTTTCGGTGCCACGAGTGATCATCGGTTCGATAGCTAGCGCGAGGCCAACCTTTAACTCCGGTCCTAATCCTGCTGGACCGTAATTGATTACGTGAGGATCTTGGTGCATCTCAGTGCCAATTCCATGTCCACCATATTCGCGCAGAATTCCATACTTTCCTTGGCTGACGATGTAGCTCTCAATCGCGTGGGAAATATCGGTGAGGTGTCCCCCGACTTTGGCCGCAGCAATTCCACGCCACATTGATTCTTCGCAGGTATCCATCAACTTCTGATCGTCTGGATCGATCTCGCCAACGCCAATAGAAAATGCAGAATCGCCATGCCAACCATTAAGAATCGCACCGAAATCAACTGAGATGATGTCACCGTTTACAAGCGGGCGTTCATTTGGAATTCCATGCACCACTTCATGATTTACAGATGCACATATGACATTTGGATATCCGTGGTAATTCAAGAATGAAGGAGTTGCATTGTGTGCCTTCAAATAATCCGCAGCAATTGCATCTAACTCAAGTGGAGTGACTCCAGGAGCAATTGCCTGTTTCATAAGTTCGAGGGCTTGACCCACAATAAGGCCGGCCTTGCGCATTAATTGAAGTTGCTCGAGAGTTTTAATTTGAATCGCCATGGCGACTACTTAAGTGCTGCGATTGCGTTTGCAGAGATAACAGATACATCTCCGACAGCATCTATTACTCTGAGTAAACCAAGGTCGCGATAGAAAGCCACGATAGGTTGTGTCTGCTCGCTGTATACGCTCAATCGATTGGCAATCACTTCTTCTTTATCGTCTTCGCGTTGGTACAACTCGCCGCCGCAGTTATCGCATACGCCTTCAACTTTTGGCGCATCAAAAATTACGTGCGAAGTAGCACCGCAGTTACGGCATACACGACGGCCAGATAGACGCTTAATGATCTCTTCGTTAGGGATTGAAAGCTCCAAGACCGCATCGAGTGAGATGTTCTTCTTCACGAGAACTTCTGCCAAGAATTCTGCTTGACCAACATTGCGTGGATATCCATCGAGCAAGAAGCCTGCTTCGGTATCACTGTGAGTTAAGCGATCCTCAAGCATGGCGTTGGTGACTGAATCTGGAACTAAGTTGCCGGCATCCATGTAGGACTTGGCTAACTTTCCGAGTTCGGTTTCGCCCTTGATATTGGCACGGAAGAGATCTCCCGTAGAGATATGCGGAATCCCGAAGTGCGCAGCGAGGTGTACCGCTTGAGTTCCTTTACCCGCGCCTGGAGGACCTACCAGGATTAAACGCATTAGCGCAGGAATCCCTCATATGAACGTTGTTGCAACTGAGATTCAATTTGCTTAGCGGTATCGAGACCGACACCAACAACGATCAGGATTGCAGTTCCACCGAATGGGAAGTTCTGCGAAGCCTGGAACAAGATAAGAGCGATGATTGGGATGATCGCAACGAAGGCCAAGTAGAGCGAACCAGGCGCTGTAATACGTGAGAGCACATATTGCAGATACTCAGAGGTTGGCTTACCGGCGCGAATACCTGGAATAAATCCACCGTACTGCTTCATATTGTCAGCAACTTCATCTGGGTTGAAAGTAATCGCAACATAGAAGTAGGTGAAGAAAATAATTAAGACTGCGTAGGAGATGATGTAAATAGGGTGATCGCCCTTAACCAAGTTCTGTTGAATCCAGACTGACCACTTCGCGGTTGAACCAGAGAAGTTAACGATCAGCGATGGGATATAGAGCAAAGAAGATGCGAAGATAACTGGGATAACGCCAGCCTGGTTTACCTTGATTGGAATATAGGTAGATGTTCCGCCGTAAGACTGGCGACCAATCTGACGCTTTGCATATTGAACCGGGATACGGCGTTGAGCCTGCTCCACGAAGACAACTGCAGCTACAACCAAGACACCGACAGCCATAACGAACAAGAATGCGAACCAACCCTTTTGTTGCTTGATCGACCAGAGCTGAGTTGGGAAACCAGCGGCGATAGATGTGAAGATCAAGATAGACATACCGTTACCAATACCGCGATCTGTAATCAATTCACCAAGCCACATGATTACCGCAGTACCAGCGGTCATGACCAAGACCATGGTCACGATACGTGTCCATGAAGAGTTAGGAATAATTGCGAGGGTACATCCGCTAAAGAGACGACCAGTTGAACGAGCAACGGCGATCAGACCTGTTGATTGCAGAACTGCAAGACCAACGGTGAGGTAACGGGTGTACTGGGTGAGCTTTGCGTTTCCAGATTGTCCTTCAGCCTTCAAAGTTTCAAAGCGAGGGATAACAACTGTCAGCAACTGAATAATGATTGAGCTGGTGATGTAAGGCATGATTCCCAATGCGAAGATTGAGAGGTGCAAGAGTGCGCCACCAGAGAACAAGTTAATGAGGCCGAAAAGTCCGCCTGACTTGCTTTGATTCAAGCAAGATTGAACGTTCTTATAAGAAACTCCAGGAGTAGGCATGATCGATCCGAAACGGAAGAGCGCCATGATGCCCAAAGTGAAGAAAATCTTTACGCGAAGATCCGGCGTCTTGAAGGCCTTACCAAACGCTGCAAGCATTTAACTTCTCCTCTAATTTCTGAATGAGTCCCTACTCTATTGAGTAGGGACTCATATCGGACTTAATAAACGGTTGTGGGTTAGAGCTTTGTGATCGATCCACCTGCAGCAGCGATCTTTTCAGATGCTGATGAGGAGAATGCGTGTGCCACGACGGTAACTTTCACGGAAATGTCGCCATTTCCAAGAACCTTGACCGGATGACCATCACGAGCTGCACCCTTTGCGACCAAATCTTCAACGGTGACTTGGCCACCCTTTGGATAGAGCGCATTAATTGTTGAAACATTCACTGGCTGGTATTCCACACGCTCTGGGTTCTTGAAACCACGGAGTTTTGGAAGACGCATGACGAGAGGAAGTTGTCCGCCTTCGAAGCCGGCACGAACGACGTTACGAGCACGTGTTCCCTTGCCACCGCGACCAGCAGTCTTACCCTTAGAAGCTTCACCGCGACCCTTACGAGTACGTGCCTTCTTTGCGCCCGGAGCCGGACGTAGATGATGAACCTTGAGAACCATTGTTATTCGACCTCCTCAACGGTAACCATGTGACGTACAGCGACGACCATTCCACGAATCTCTGGACGATCTTCCTTTACGACAACATCACCGATTCGCTTTAAACCGAGTGAACGCAAGGTCTCGCGGTGCTCTGGACGAGCTCCAACCTTGGAACGAAGTTGTGTGACTTTTAGACGTGGCATGTTATGCACCAACCGTTGCTGCTATGGCACGTGCGATTGCTGCAGGTGCGACATCTTCAAGTGGCAAACCACGACGTGCTGCGATTGATGCTGGTGCTTCTAGCATCTTGAGCGCTGCTGCTGTGGCGTGAACCATGTTGATTGGGTTATTTGAACCAAGAGACTTGGTAAGAACATCGTGGATTCCAGCGCACTCAAGTACTGCACGAACTGGACCGCCAGCGATAACTCCGGTACCTGGTGATGCAGGGCGAAGAAGAACTACGCCTGCTGCAGCTTCACCTTGTACTGGGTGAGGGATTGTGGAACCGAGGAGTGCGACTTTGAAGAATTGCTTCTTCGCATCTTCCACTGCCTTAGCAATTGCTTGAGGAACTTCCTTAGCCTTGCCGTATCCGACTCCGACTGTGCCCTTTTGGTCACCGACGACAACAAGTGCTGTGAAGGAGAAACGACGTCCACCCTTAACAACCTTTGCTACACGGTTGATGAAAACTACGCGCTCTGTGTATGGAGACTTCTCTTTCTCAGGTCCACCATCACGGCCGCGACGTTCACGACGATCGTTTCCGCCCTTAGGAGCGCGATCGCCAGCGTTTGCGTTTACTGGAGGAGTAGCCATTAGAAGTCCAATCCATTCTCACGGGCACTATCAGCGAGAGCTGCAATGCGTCCGGTGTACTTGTTTCCACCGCGATCGAAGACCACTGCAGAAATACCCTTTTCCTTTGCGCGCTTAGCAATCTCTGCTCCGACGATGCGAGCCTTTGCGCTCTTATCGTCCTTAGATGCACGAAGTGTGCTCTCGAGAGTTGATGCTGAGACCAAAGTCTGACCGATTGAGTCATCAACGATCTGCGCAACAAGGTGACGTGATGAACGTGAGACGACAAGACGAGGACGCTCGGCAGAACCGACTACGCGCTTGCGGACACGGAAGTGGCGACGACGGCGGGCATTTTGTGCCGAGCCTTTAACAACCTTTACACCGATAGCCATTACTTCTTACCTGTCTTTCCTTGCTTGCGGCGAATCTTTGCGCCGTCTAGGTGGAGACCCTTGCCCTTGTAAGGATCAGCCTTGCGAAGCTTTTGAATCTTCGCTGCGACTTCACCAACGAGCTGCTTATCGACACCAGAGATCGAGAAGCGAGTTGCTGATTCGACCTTAAAGGTGATGCCTTCTGGAGCAGTGAATGGAACCGCGTGGCTGTAGCCAAGTGCGAACTCCAGATCCTTACCCTTTTCAGCGACCTTGTAACCAACACCAACGATGTTGATGGTCTTTGAATATCCGTTTGTTACGCCCTCGATCATATTTGCGACCAAGGTACGTGAGAGGCCGTGAAGTGAACGCGCAACGCGTCCATCATCTGGACGAGTAACAACAAGTGTTGACTCTTCCTTGGCGATTGCGATTGGGCCAGCGAGTACATGTGAAAGAGTTCCCTTAGGACCCTTCACTGAAATCTCTTGACCTGAAATGTTAACTTCAACTCCAGCAGGAATTGTGATGGGAGAACGACCGATACGTGACATCAGATCACCATACGTAGGCGAGAACTTCTCCGCCTACCCCTTGCTTGTTGGCTTGCTTGTCAGTGAGCAAACCAGATGATGTTGAGATAATGGCTACGCCAAGTCCACCCAAGACCTTAGGTAGCGCCGTTGACTTTGCGTATACGCGAAGTCCTGGCTTTGAAACGCGGCGAAGACCAGCGATTGAACGCTGACGATCTGCACCAAACTTCAAATCGATGGTGAGAGTCTTACCAAAACCAGCAACGGTATTTTCTACCTTGAAGCTAGCGATGTAACCCTCCTGCTTAAGAATTTCGGCAATGCGAACTTTTACCGACGAAGACGGCATTGAAACCGTATCGTGGTAAGCAGAGTTCGCGTTGCGCAGACGTGCAAGCATGTCTGCGATCGGATCTGTCATTGTCATACTGTGGCCTCTGGCCTTTCTCGAGCCGGTTTCCGGTTTTTTACCGGACCTATCTCGTAGTTGATAGTGGGTGGGTTAAAAGTTCTTTTCGTATCTCGGATTTACCAAGATGCCTTTGTGATACCAGGAAGTTCGCCTTTGTGCGCCATCTCGCGGAAGCAGATACGGCAGATGCCGAACTTTTGGTAGACAGCATGTGGACGACCACAACGCTGGCAACGGGTGTATCCACGAACCTTGAACTTAGGCTTGCGAGCAGCTTTAACCTTGAGCGATGTCTTTGCCATTAGTTGCTACCCCTTAGTTCTCACGGAATGGAAAGCCGAGCGCCTTAAGCAATGCGCGACCTTCTTCATCTGTCTTGGCTGTGGTTACGAAAGTGATATCCATACCGCGTGTGCGATCAATCTTGTCCTGTTCGATCTCTGGGAATACAACCTGCTCGGTCAAACCGAAGGTGTAGTTGCCGTTTCCATCGAATTGCTTAGGTGAAAGCCCACGGAAGTCACGGATACGAGGAAGCGCGATCGAGAGAAGACGATCTGCGAACTCCCACATACGATCGTTGCGAAGTGTTACGTGAGCACCGATTGGCATACCTTCACGCAACTTGAACTGAGCAATCGACTTGCGAGACTTGGTGACCTGAGGCTTTTGACCTGTGATGATGGTGAGGTCGCGGATTGCGCCTTCGATCAACTTTGAGTCACGAGCAGCTTCACCAACACCCATGTTGACGATGATCTTGGTCAAGCCAGGAATCTGCATCACATTGCTGTAAGCGAATTGGGTCTTGAGCGCAGGAGCGATCTCGGCCTTGTAACGGGCCTTAAGACGAGGAGCTGTTGCGGTTGTCATGGTTAGACATCCTTTCCGGTACGACGCGAGATGCGAACGTTCTTGCCGTTCTCATCCTTGCGAGCACCAATGCGAGTGGCCTTGCCATCGTCACCGACGAGTTGCACATTTGAAATGTGAATTCCGGCTTCAACGGTGAGAATTCCGCCGACCTTGACACCACGTTCGGTCTCAGTCTGTTGGGTGTGACGCTTGACGCGGTTTGCACCCTCAACGATCACGCGAGATTCCTTCTTATCGATAGAGATAACCGTGCCGGTTACACCCTTATCTTTTCCAGCGATCACTTGAACCGTGTCGCCACGCTTAATGTTTGCCATTTTTTATAGCACCTCCGGCGCGAGCGAAATAATCTTCATGAAACGCTTGTCACGAAGTTCACGAGCAACTGGTCCGAAGATACGGGTGCCGCGAGGCTCGCCGTCTGCCTTCAAGATAACTGCTGCGTTCTCATCAAACTTGATATATGAACCATCAGGGCGACGGTTCTCTTTCACGGTACGAACGATGACGGCCTTTACGACCTCACCCTTCTTAACCTGTCCACCAGGAATAGCATCCTTGACGGTGCAAACGATGATGTCACCGATACCTGCGTAGCGACGTGAGGAGCCACCGAGAACACGAATACAAAGGAGTTCCTTTGCACCAGTGTTATCCGCGACACGAAGTCTGGATTCTTGTTGAATCATTTTTCGATACCCCTTACTTAGCCTTCTCGAGGATCTCGACTACACGCCAACGCTTGGTTGCCGATAGTGGACGAGTTTCCATGAGTAGTACGCGATCGCCGACGCCAGCTGTGTTGTTCTCGTCATGTGCCTTCAACTTGTGAGAGCGGGTCATAACCTTTGAGTACACACCATGCTTGGTCTGACTTTGGATAGCAACGACGACGGTCTTATCCATCTTGTCGCTGGTAACAATTCCTTCACGAGTCTTGCGGAATCCGCGCTCGTTATTTAGCTCGCTCACGCTGCGCCTCCAATTCCGAGCTCACGCTCACGCAAGATTGTGTAAATACGCGCAATCTCTTTACGGACCGCAGTCAAACGACCGTGGTTTTCAAGTTGACCTGTAGCTGCTTGGAAACGAAGGTTGAAAAGTTCTTCCTTCGACTCGCGAAGCTTGATCGCTAGCTCGTCAGTGGAGAGCGCACGAAGCTGCTCTGCTGTCACGATATTAGACATTAGAACTCCTCCCGACGTACTACACGGCACTTCATTGGCAACTTGTGAATCGCACGAGTCATAGCCTCTGTTGCGATCTCTTCTGAAACACCAGAAATTTCAAACATAACGCGACCTGGCTTTACGTTTGCAATCCACCACTCAGGTGAACCCTTACCGGAACCCATGCGAGTTTCAGCAGGCTTCTTGGTAAGTGGGCGATCTGGATAAATGTTGATCCAAACCTTTCCGCCACGCTTGATGTGACGGGTCATTGCAATACGTGCTGCTTCGATCTGACGGTTTGTTACGTATGCAGGCTCAAGAGCTTGGATACCAAAATCTCCGAAAGAAACAACGGTTCCACCCTTAGACATACCAGCCCGCTTTGGGTGGTGTTGCTTACGGTGCTTAACGCGACGTGGAATTAACATTATTCAGCAGCTCCTTCCGATGCCTCGGTAACAACCGGTGCGGCTGCTTCAGCGGTTACTGCTTCTGCTGCTGCACGTGATGCAGGAGTTGAAGAAGTGACTTCGCTACGAGGTCCGCGAGATGGACGACCGGCTGGGCGGCTTGGCTTTGGTGCACGTGCTGCAGCAAGTGCTGCGGCTGCGCGCTCTGCACGGGATTCAATAACTTCACCCTTGTAGATCCAAACCTTTACGCCAAGACGACCAAAAGTTGTGTGTGCTTCGTGGAATCCATAATCGATATCGGCACGAAGTGTGTGAAGAGGTACGCGGCCTTCGCGGTAGAACTCTGAGCGAGCAATTTCTGCGCCGCCGAGACGTCCACCAACTTGTACGCGAATACCTTGTGCGCCTGCCTTGAGAGCAGATTGCATCGACTTACGCATTGCGCGGCGGAAAGAGACACGAGCAGCGAGCTGTTCAGCAATTCCTTGAGCAACGAGTTGAGCATCGATCTCTGGGTTCTTAACCTCAAGAATGTTGAGTTGAACCTGCTTACCGGTGAGCTTCTCGAGATCTTGACGAATTCGATCTGCTTCGGTTCCGCGACGGCCGATGACGATACCTGGACGTGCTGTAAAGAGATCGATACGGACACGCTCGCGTGTGCGCTCAATTTCAATACGTGAAACGCCTGCGCGCTCCATGCCCTTGCTCATCATGCGACGGATCTCGATATCTTCCTTCACATAATCCTTGTAAAGCTTGTCTGCATACCAACGAGACTTGAACTCAGTTGTGATTCCCAGACGGAAGCCGTGTGGATTTACTTTTTGACCCATTTACTCGGCCTGCCCTTCTGTGGCAACTGCGACTTCTTCAGCAGGTGCAGCCTTCTTCGCTGCGCTCTTCTTTGGAGCCTCTGCTGGAGTTGCTGGCTTAGCAATCACAGTCTTGTTTGGATTTGCCTTCGCATTAACGACCTTCTTGAGACCGTGTGGGCGATATGAACGATCGGTTGAAACAACCAATGTCAAAGTTGATGCGCGCTTCAAGATTTGGAAGCCGCGACCTTGTGCACGTGGACGGAAACGCTTCAGGGTAGGCGCCTCGTCAACAAGTGCTTCAACGATGTAAAGCTCAGAAGCGTCGCGAAGTGCTGGGCTCTTCTGCTTTGCATTGTTGATCGCTGAGTTCAAGAGGGTGTAAAGATCAGCACCGACTTCTTGAGGAGCGAACTTCAAAGTTGTTAGCGCGATGTCAGCACGCTCTCCGCGGATCAAGTTAATGACGCGACGAGCCTTCTGAGGTGTTACGCGGGTGTTACGCAAGATTGCTTGAGCAACGAGTGCGTCAGTTGGATTGGTTGCTTTTGGTGTATTAGCCACGAGAAGCTCTCCGATCATCCTTGACGTGTCCTTTGAAGGTACGAGTTGGAGCAAACTCACCGAGCTTGTGACCAATCATTGCTTCTGTAACGAAAACTGGGACGTGCTTACGACCGTCGTGTACAGCGATGGTGTGTCCGATCATTGAAGGAATGATCATCGAGCGACGTGACCAGGTCTTGATAACAACCTTGGTGTTAGCCGCATTTTGAACATCGACCTTCTTCTGAAGGTGACCGTCCACGAATGGACCCTTTTTTAAACTACGTGGCATTTGTAGTCGCTCCCCTATCGCTTCTTATTCGACTTACGACGACGGACAATGAGTGCATCGCTCGCCTTTTTCTTGCGAGTACGGCCCTCTGGCTGACCCCAAGGTGACACTGGGTGACGACCACCGGATGTCTTACCTTCTCCACCACCGTGTGGGTGATCGACTGGGTTCATAACAACACCGCGGACGGTTGGGCGCTTGCCCTTCCAACGCATACGGCCTGCTTTTCCGTAGTTGATATTTGATTGTTCGGCGTTTCCGACTTCACCAACCGTTGCACGGCAACGGACATCGACGTTACGAATTTCACCTGATGGCATACGAAGTTGTGCGTATGGACCATCCTTAGCAACGAGCTGCACGCCAGCTCCTGCTGAACGAGCAATCTTCGCTCCGCCACCTGGGCGAAGTTCAATTGCGTGGATCATGGTTCCAACTGGGATATTGCGAAGTGGCAAGTTATTGCCTGGCTTGATATCCGCTGATGGACCATTCTCAATCTTGTCGCCTTGGTTCAACTTTGCAGGAGCGATGATGTAACGCTTCTCGCCATCTGCATAGTGAAGGAGGGCAATACGAGCTGTGCGGTTTGGGTCGTACTCGATATGAGCAACCTTTGCTGGGATGCCATCTTTATCGTTACGAACGAAATCGATCAGACGGTAAGCACGCTTGTGTCCGCCGCCTTGGTGGCGAACGGTGATCTTGCCTGATGCGTTACGTCCACCCTTTGAGTGAATTGGGCG
>Ga0208872_1002613_pt1 | contig 10391 bp, 8 predicted proteins | sample CryBogCBH12Aug08_FD_185508 | JGI IMG/M metagenome (GOLD analysis project Ga0208872, IMG submission 185508) | Freshwater microbial communities from Crystal Bog, Wisconsin, USA - CBH12Aug08 (SPAdes) | ecosystem: Environmental > Aquatic > Freshwater > Lake | place: Crystal Bog, Wisconsin, USA... | reverse complement strand
ATGCCTTCGTTGGCGCCTGAGTCATAGAAGTGGCGGCGAATTTCGTTCTCATGGCGCCATGAAAGAGCCAGTTGCTTGTAGTGAGCCCCCTCGTGAACGATGCCTGCCCGCGGATCTTTCGCGTTGGCGGCATAAAAGTAAGGCAGTTGCGGATGTGGCTCGGGCACATAACTAATGCCGTTGATATCCAGTCTGGAAGGACCAGTGAGATCATCGCTTACGCCTAGCCAACGAATTGGCTCGAGATACTTTGGCCGAGGTGCATTTAAGTACTCACCAAGAGTGTCTGGTTGGCTGAGCAAATTCTGCTCCTCATAGAAGGCCCTTACTTCGCGCTCCAGGCGAGCCTCGTCATCACTTTGGGCTTGCGCTGATGTTGGCAACGGAGGCTGTGCCACATTTGCATAGCGATTCTTAGTCACCGTCTCGAGGAAGATCGCTCGTTCGAACTCTAAATGACCAATATTGATCAGTTCGGTAGGTGTAAGTGGATTGAAAGCAACGTTCTTTAAGAACCACTCAAATCCACTCAGACCAATCGGCTGGAAATCTGGAAAGGTCGGAAGTGATTCGATGAGCCAGGTGCGGAACTCCTCAAGTTCATTTCCTGCACTTGCGAACTCGCCCAAAAAGGCATCGGCTTCATCCGCCGAGATATAGGAGAGCAGATTTTCACCAACGACATTTAATTGCTCTTGGATATTAGCGAGTTCCGCAACCGATTCCTTAGCTAACTCTTTGTAAGCGTTTCCAGCCAGATTGCTCCTTGCGTCGGCGAGAGTTGCTGCAAAACTCAGCAAAATTCTGCGCACATTCCTAATAGTTATTTCGTTAACTTCGACTGGGGTTAAGTAATCAAAGATGACCCCAACGGTTTGATCAATGTAAAAGCGAGGTTGACGCCTCCAAATTTCTAGGTAATCCAACTCCCATTTAACGCGCGAGATTGCAGAGTGGATTAGTGCTTTATCGACCCAATCGGATGGAGAGGTGGCGAAGTTCAAATCCTTGATATCAAATATTTTCGCAAGCGAAGTTTCAAACTCTGCGAGATCGGCTTTACAACGCATCACATCGGCAGCAGACCACCGCGGGATCCAGTTATCAGGACGCTCAATGCGAGGAATGTCATCTCCAGAGCGAGGTTGTTGGGCCGCTCTCCAACTCCAAAAATCGTTGGCAAGTTGTTGGAGTTCTGTGGAGTTTGTCATTGCTTACCTCGCGCTGTTTAGGGAAGTTTTTGCCTCGAGAAATTCATTAACAACTGCGGAGAAGCGAGATGGCTCTTCTACATGAGGCATGTGAGAGGAGTTGGGAAATAACTCCCAGAGCACATCTGGAATTCTTCGGTGTATCTCTTGAACTAGAGCTGGTGTTGCCTCATCGTAAGCGCCACTGACAAGCAGAGTTGGTACGGAAATTTTGTGAAGGTCGTCATGGATATTCCACGTTTTTAGGGAACCAATGCAATGAAATTCAGAGGGGCCATTCATGGTGTGATATACCGTTGGATCTTCATCAATTTGAGCAAATGATGCAATCACATCTGGTGGCATAGGAACCCGGCAAAGGTGTCTGCTGTAATACACATCCATAGCAGCGATGTACTCGGCTGAACTTGTTGTGCCGGCTGCCTCATGCTCCTTCAGAGTTTCCTCAACTTCAGGTGGAAGAAGGGCGCGCAACTTTGCAGCTTCACTTACCCAGATCTCCATACCCGCTGGAGAATCTGCCACTACCAAAGCAACTAATCCCGCTGGGTTGTTGGTGGCGAATTGCATTCCAAGCATCCCACCCCAGGATTGACCAAGGAGGGCGTAGTTATCGGCAATGTTTAGATGGTTGAGGAGTAACTGCAGTTCCTTCATAAATAATTCTGGAGTCCAGAACTCTTTAGGTGCGTCAGGAAGATGAGATGAGAGTCCACAGCCAATTTGATCGTACAGAACTACAGCGCGACCAGTGGAGGTAAGAAGGTCGATCATCGGAATCAAATAATTGTGTGCTGCCCCGGGTCCTCCGTGCAAGAGAACGAGGGGAGTCAGACCATTGTGGAGGTCACCTTCAATGCGATACCAAGTGCTCCCATGTTCCCAATTCATTACGCCCGTTGTCATGTCTTGTTCGCTCATTGACCTATTTAAGCAATGTTGAATGGTTTTGGACAGGCAGAGATTTTTGGAAGTTCCATTTTGGCGATCACAGTTCCCTGCGCGGGATGAACCGCTTGAGCAATTCCGAGATTTCCTTGCACTGAAAGAAAGATGAAGGCTTCCTCATATGAGAATCCCCATTGGCTCACTAAAAGTCCCGCCGCCTCTTCGCATGCGATGCGCATTGCTCCATAGAGATCTTCGACTGGAGCCACCCCATGTGTGATCCAAGAGCTTTCTGTCTCAGTAACTGGGAAATCTGTTCCTAAACCCTTTATGAGTTGAGTAGATATAAGCACATCACCAGCTATCTCAATTCCGGTGCCACATATCTCACCATCGCCCATTGAAGCGTGCATATCCCCCATGGCAAGTAGCGCACCAGGATGTTTTACAGGGAGGTGAATAGTGGAGCCAATGGTGTTCTTGTTGTTGTCCAGATTTCCCCCGTGTTTGCCTGCTGGCATCGTCGGAATCTCGCCAGCTGCGGGTGCAACCCCAATAACACCGAGCATGGGAGTTGATTTAAATGAAACTTTCTCATTCATTGTCACCACACCATCATGGACATCAAAAAACTGAGCGTAGGGCTTGGTTAGAAGGTGTTGTAACTGCCCTTCTCCTGGATATGTTCTCGCAACTCCACGTCTACCCGGTCGGATGTCATGCAACGTGACCGAAAGAGTGTCCCCTGGTTCTGCCCCTTTAATAAAGATGGGACCCGTAGCCGGGTTAATCTGCGAACTTTCAATAGGTAGAAGCGCATTTGATTCATCGGTTATCGCACCACGGTAACAATCCCATGTTTGTACATGAATGAATTCGCCCGGCTCTACCACTAACGCTGGCTCATGGCTACTACTAAAAGAAAAATTATGGCTATCTCTTGAAAGGAAGTGTTGCGCATGCGAGAATACTGTCGATTCTAAATTGTAATTTTCTTTAGCCATGTTAACATCCTCTCACTCTTGACTAGGGAAATCTTCGCAACGACGGGATCATTTTTCCTCAACCCTCAATCGGAGGCTCTACGTGCGTAAACGGTCCAGAATTATCACTTCAATAATTTCCACTGCATTGCTCGGGGCATCGGTATTAACCGGTACTAATTCTGCGCTCGCCGCAGATGGAGGATTGGCTCCTTACGATCCCTCTCATGCCGGCGGAACCATCACTTTGGTCGCGGCTGCGGCTGCCGGAACCCTTGATCCAAAGGTCAACTACACAGGTCAGTATTGGGAGCTTTATCAAGCAACCTATGATGGACTTCTTGCATTTAAGTATGCCGATGGCAAGGGCTCATTTGAGATCGTTCCCGATCTAGCGACAGCGCTTCCCGTCTTTAGCAATGGGGAAAAGACATTAACTTTCACCTTGCGTAGTGGAATTAAGTTCTCAAACGGTCAACCTGTTACTGTTGCGGATGTTAAAGCCTCATTTGAGCGTATCTTTAAAGTCTCCTCTCCAACTGCCGGCTCGTTCTATAACGGAATTGTTGGAGCGACCGCCTGCTTGAAGGTTCCAGCTACTTGTAACTTGGATAAAGGTGTCGTTGTTGATCCAAAGAAGAACTCGATCGTGATCAATCTCGTCGCGCCTGATGAGACCATCACCTCCAAGCTTGCCGTGCCTCACGCAGCGATTAATCCAGCCTCTTCGCCTTCGAAGGATGCAGGAACAACTCCAATTCCTACAACAGGCCCATATATGTATAAGTCTTATGATCCAAACAAAGAATTAGTCATGGTTCGTAATCCATACTTCAAGGAATGGTCGCACGATGCCCAACCTCAGGGGTATCCAGATGAGATCGACTATAAGTTTGGCATCACCCCAACTGCACAAGTGACTGCAGTTGAAAACAACCAAGCTAACTGGGTCTACGACCCAATTCCGGCCGATCGTTTGAACGAAATTGGTACTAAGTACGCTTCGCAGGTTCACGTCAATCCGTTGACCGCGATGTGGTACCTCCCAATGAATGTAAATATCGCCCCATTTAACAATGTTAGGGCTCGTCAGGCAGTTGACTATGCGATCGATCGCGCTGCTATGGTCAAGATCTTCGGCGGAACTCAGCTTGCAGCTCCGGTCTGCTCATTCTTGCCACCTAACTTCCCTGGCCACGTTGATTATTGTGGCTATACAAAGGGTGCAACTCCAGATAAGCCGGCGGTCTCATGGACTGCTCCAGATCTTGCGCTTGCCAAGAAGCTGGTTCAAGAGTCTGGAACTGCAGGACAAGCCGTCGGAATCGTTGTTTCTGATGACGATGTTAACAAGCAGATGGGTGTTTATCTCCAATCTGTATTGAATTCAATCGGCTACAAAGCAACGGTGAAGCCAATCTCTGGAAATATCCAATTTACATATATCCAGAACACAAAGAACAAGGTTCAGATCTCTGTAACGCAGTGGTATCAGGATTACCCTGCTGCATCAGACTTCTTAAATGTTCTTCTGGGTTGTGCATCATTCACCCCGAATTCTGACTCATCCATCAACATATCTGGTTACTGCAATCGATCCTTTGATACGCAGATGCAGACTGCGATGGGACTTGGATTGACCAACCCAACTGCTGGAAACAAACTTTGGGGTCAACTCGATGAACAAGTTATGAAGGATGCACCGGTTGCTGTGGCTTTCACGCCTAAGCAACTCGACTTCATCTCTTCTGGAACGAAGAATTATCACTTCTCACTCCAGTACAAGATGTTCGTCGATCAATTGCAGACAAAGTAAAGGGGAAAAGACCCCACTATCGTGGCACTTAAAGAAAGTAGCAATGCGATCTTCTCCGAATCTCCGGGGAAGATCGCATTGCGCACACTTCGAAGAGATAAGCGTTCGATAATCTCATTATCGATCCTTGGTTTTATTGTTGCCATCTCCTTGTTAGCTCCCGTGTACTCCCATTACGTGGCGCACACAGACCCGTTTAATTCAACCCTCGATGCCACAACAACTATCGGCGGCAAGGTGGTTTCAGTTCTGCAGCCATCTACAACAGGTTTGGGACTTGGAGTTACTCCCATTGGTCCAACCTGGAATCTAAGGGGCTATTTCCTCGGAGCAGATGGGCAAGGCCGCGATGTCCTGGCCAGATTGCTTTATGGAGGCCGCAATACGCTACTAATAGGAGTCTCCTCTGGAGCGATATGTATATTCCTCGCGTTACTAATAGGAGTAGTTGCTGGGTATCGCAAGGGATGGATCGACGCAATACTTTCACGATTGCTCGACGTTATTTGGGCATTCCCCGTCTATCTCCTCGCCATTAGCCTTTCGGTTGTACTTCTTACTTCTGGATTGACCATTGGATTCATCCATCTTGGTCCCGGCTCATTCGCGCTTCCGATTTTTATTATCGGCGTGGTGTACATCCCTTATGTTGCTAGACCAATTAGGGCACAGGTTCTAGCGCTGCGCGAACGTGAGTTTGTGCGAGCAGCAGTGGGAATTGGAGCAAAAGACTCAACAATTATCTTCCGAGAGATTCTTCCAAACATCATTCCTAGCGTCTTGGTCTTTATTCCAATTATTGTTGCTCTCTGTATGCTGACTGAGTCAGCGCTCTCTTTTCTCTCCATCGGCGTGCAGCCACCACAAGCATCATGGGGAACAATCATTAATGATGGACTAGCTCTTCTCTACACTCGACCACTCGTAGGAATTGCGCCTGGCCTCTTAATTGTTCTAACCGCCGCCTCGCTTAATCTTTACGGCGATGCTGTCCGAGACGCATTGGATCCAAAGACGCGTGCACGAGGTGATGCATGATTGCCTTTATTGCGCGTCGATTTAGTGCGATGGTCTTTGTTTTGGTCTCAATTTCAATCTTGGTTTTCTTGATCTTTTTCGCAACCCCAGGTGTTGACCCTGCAGCTCGAATCGCTGGACGCAATGCCGATCAGTTGACTTTGATGCAGGTACGTCACTCCTTTGAACTAGATAAGCCACTGCCGATTCGCTACCTCTCTATGATGCGCCATCTCTTCATTTCTAGAGATCTCACCTCGTATGTAAATCGGGGAGCTAAAGTCATCCCACAACTCTCGCAAGCTATTCCTGCCACACTCTCACTAGTAATTGGTGCAGCGGTTATCTGGTTGATCTTTGGCGTGTTTTTTGGTGTTCTCGCCGCCAGCTCAAAGCGCAAATGGCTGGATCCAACGATCTCATTCCTGGGGATAGTGGGAGTCTCACTTCCCGTCTTCTGGTTAGGTGAAGTCGTTAATCTGATTACGCAGTCGAAACTTCATAACTCAGTCTTTAAATGGGTCCCCCCATTAGGTTATGTCGGGTTGAGTGTGGACCCGTGGCAATGGTTCTTGCATCTTATATTTCCTTGGTTGACCCTTGCCGTTCTGTACGCCGGAATTTACGTTCGAGTATTGCGCAGTGAGATCCTCGTGGTGATGAGTGAGGAGTACATAAAGACTGAGAGAGCCAAAGGTGCCAGCGAGAAGCGAATTCTCTATAAGCACGCCACTCGAATGTCTTTGATAACAATCGTCTCCCTCTTTGGTTTAGATTTTGGCGCCCTAGTAGGTGGTTACGCCCTCCTCACGGAAGTGGTCTTTGGAATCCAAGGTGTAGGAAAATTAACTTTTGACTCACTTCAGAATTTCGATCTGCCGGTCATTATGGCGACGGTTATGTACGCCTCGTTCTTCGTTGTCTTTATGAATGCGCTTGTTGATGTGCTTTATGCAGTATTGGATCCGAGGGTGCGACGTGCATAGCGAAAACCTACTTGAGGTAAAAGACCTCCGCGTCAGCTTCGATACTCGCCGCGGTGAGGTCAAAGCGGTGAATGGGCTGAGCTTTGAACTCAAGGCCGGAGAGACTCTTGGAATCGTGGGTGAATCTGGTTCAGGTAAATCAGTCTCCATGAATGCAGTCATGGGGTTGGTCCGTGATGCCAATGTCAAAATATCGGGAGAGGTTTTCTTTAAGGGTGAGAACTTGCTTACCCGCTCTGATGAATCAATGCGTTCGATTCGTGGCAAAGAGATTGCAATGGTCTTTCAAGACCCCATGACCGCTCTCACGCCCGTTTACACAGTCGGTTGGCACATCGTTGAGCAGATCAGATTGCACACGACCTTGAGCAAGAGTGAAGCGCGGGAGCGAGCAATCGAAATTCTTAACGATGTTGGAATCCCAGATCCAAAGCGACGAGTGGATCAATATCCCCATGAATTCTCCGGTGGTATGCGTCAGCGCGCGATTATTGCGATGGCACTAGCGTTAAATCCCGCCCTTCTCATCGCCGATGAACCTACAACAGCACTTGATGTAACAATTCAAGCGCAGATCCTTGACCTTCTTATGCGTTTGCAGGAACAGCACAACTCTTCGATCATCATCATCACCCACGACATGGGTGTTGTTTCTGAAATTGCTGATGAAGTGCTCGTTATGTATGCAGGTCGCCCGGTTGAACGCGCGAGTAAGCGCGAACTCTTTGCTAATCCCCGACATCCTTATACCCAGGGACTTATGAACTCCGTTCCACGTTTAGATCGAGTTCGGACCGAACGCCTTGAGGCAATTCCAGGACAACCAGCATCGCTACTCCATTTGCCTGCTGGATGTGCTTTTTCGGAGCGCTGCTCCAAAGTTAACGATGCCTGCCACATCGTGCCCGAGTTTATTGTTAATGCACAAGGTCATGGTGCTGCTTGCGTTTTAGTGGGGAGAGATTATGAGTGAAGTTATTCTCTCTATCAGAGGATTATCTAAGAACTACGAAATAGCTAGCGCCTTTTACAAGAGTAAAGATGTAGTACATGCTGTCGAAGATGTAAACCTTGAAATCACCGAAGGGGAGACTCTAGGTATTGTTGGGGAATCAGGGTGTGGCAAGTCCACGCTAGGACGAATGATTGTTCGCCTGGAACAACCGACCGAAGGAGTTATTCTCTTTGAGAATAATGACTTGGCAAAGGTATCCAAGAAGAAATTACGTGGACTACGTAAGCGATTTCAAATGATTTTTCAGGATCCATATGCTTCGCTCAATCCACGTCGTCAGATCGGTCAGATAGTCGAGGAACCTCTTCGAGTACATGGCGTAGCAAAAGAGGAGCGTCAGGCTCGAGCTAAAGATTTGCTAAATCGAGTAGGACTGGATGAGAACGCCTATGAGAAATATCCGCACGAATTCTCTGGTGGTCAACGACAGAGAGTTGTAATCGCTCGAGCACTAGCGTTAAACCCTCGCCTAGTTGTAGCCGACGAACCTGTCTCAGCTCTCGATGTTTCGATACAAGCTCAAGTGCTCAATATTTTCAAGGATTTGCAGAAGGAATTTAACTTAACCTATATCTTCATTGCACATGATTTGGGTGTTGTGCGGCACGTTTCAGATCGAATCGCCGTTATGTACCTCGGAAAAATTGTTGAACTCGCTAAGGCCGATGATCTCTATGAAGCCCCTGCGCATCCTTATTCGCAGGCTCTGCTCTCCGCCAACCCGCGCATGGGGGCCGACGACAAGCGAGAGCGCATTATTCTCAAGGGGGATATTCCAAATCCCATCAATCGACCCTCTGGTTGCTCATTTAATCCACGGTGTCCCAAGGCACAAGATATTTGTCGGAGCGAAGTCCCCGAACTGATGACAATCGGCAACAGGTTGGTCGCTTGTCATTTTCCTAACTCTCTCTAGGAGGAGTCCATGTCCATACATATCAGCAGAGATCAGCACATTTGGGAATTTAGCGCTGACATGAAACCTGTTGTGAGTGTTGATCCTGGTACGACCCTGGAGATTGAGACCTGGGACTGTTTTACCGGTCAGGTTCAGACCGAGTTAGACACCTTGGAGAAGCTCGATATTCATCGAGTAAACAGCGCCACAGGACCTATTGAGGTCATCGGAGCTGAGCCTGGCGATTCACTCTCTGTCACCTTGATTGATATACGACCAAACAACAAGGGCGCAGCAATGTGCATCCCTGAGTGGGGCCAATTAATACATAAGGCGAACTCGCCTTTCACTAAGATTTTTCGTGTGGAAGATGGCATCGTGCACATGAACGAGAGCGTCTCTTGGCCACAACGACCTATGTTCGGGGTTATTGGTGTTGCACCTGAAAGTGGTTCTATCGGCACCTTCGAAGCGGCTCGTCACGGCGGTAATCTCGATGACAATGAGAATCGCATCGGTGCGACTATTCACCTTCCAGTTTTCCAACCAGGTGGATTGCTTGCAATCGGAGATATGCACGCTTCCATGGGCGATGGTGAGATTTCAGGTACTGGAGTTGAAATCGGGGGAACGGCGACTATCAAGGTTGATCTGATCAAAGGTAAATCAGGAGGATGGCCAATCACGGAAGCTTCCGGCTACTGGATCACTCATGGCACAAGTAAGGACAGCATCGATGAAGCCTTGCAGAACGCCTGCGAAGAGGCGGCTCGCCTCCTCGTTGATGAATGGGGCTTTACGATGGAAGACGCATTTGTCTTTCTATCAGTGACGAGCGATCTAGGAATTGCCCAGTACTGCCACCCATCACCTGGAAGCGTCATCGCCAAGATGAAAGTTCCTAAATTAAAGGCAACCCCGGCTCCCTTTAAATTTTGATCCTCTAGAGTCTTTAGACGACTAATCTTGCGGTTGTGAGCATCGAGCTACTCGGATGGCTGATAGTCGCTGGATTGGCGGGACCACTTCTTAGGATTCCCAAGCGGTGGGGAATGCCAGTGGCTGTTGGTGAGTTACTCATTGGCGCCATCTTGGGAGATAGCGGTTTTAAGAGGATTCCAGTTGCAGATCCCAGCCTTAAATTATTTGCCACGGTTGGCTTCGCACTCCTCATGTTTGGAGCAGGAAGTCATATCGATTACAGAACTCTCACCAGGAAATCCTTTGAGAAGGCGATCTGGATACTTCTTGCAAACTTCGGATTAGCAGTCGTCGTAGCAGTTTTTATTGATCATTTCGCTCACTTCCACAATTGGAAGTTGCTAGCGGTCATCTCTTTCTCTAGTTCTGCCGCTCTCGTCATTCCACTCGTCGAGAGCGTGGCTCCCTCGCTCTCACTCAGCATTTTGATCACTCAAGTGACTCTCGCCGATGCCATCGCATTTGTAGCTTTGCCTTTCTTTACTCAAAAGACCAACCGCGTCGAGGCAACCGAGGGTGCGCTACTGGTTTTGGCGCTATCTGTTGTGATCTATTTTGCGTTGCGATATGCAAAAGGTAAGGGTTGGCTCGATTTA
>Ga0208872_1002612_pt1 | contig 10393 bp, 8 predicted proteins | sample CryBogCBH12Aug08_FD_185508 | JGI IMG/M metagenome (GOLD analysis project Ga0208872, IMG submission 185508) | Freshwater microbial communities from Crystal Bog, Wisconsin, USA - CBH12Aug08 (SPAdes) | ecosystem: Environmental > Aquatic > Freshwater > Lake | place: Crystal Bog, Wisconsin, USA... | reverse complement strand
GGCCAGGCCATGGCACACCGCTTCGCTAAATTCGTCCAGCCCGGACAGTGTCTCCCTTAGGCCGCTTCTGACACCAAAACTGCCATGAACGATGGCGTTCCCGATGGCTTCGCCCAGGCAGATATCGATTGCCGGCCAGTCATGATCGCCCGCGAACCTCTGCCTGACCGCCCCCGAGACTGCGCGCGCCAAACCGCAGGACCAGGCGCTGGCTGCCGTCAAAGACACACATAACCCACCCAGCTCAGCGGCTTCAAGACAGGCGCTGCCGACATCGGCAAGGCCGACGGCGCTAATCTCAAGAAAACCATGATAAGGCGGCACCAAACCGCTGGCAATTGCCTCTGTTCCTCGGGCCACCAGGAGTGGGGGCCCCGCCGCAGGGCTTGCCTTATCTGCCGGTAATCCGGTGCGATCGGATGTTGCCGCCTGGTTCGTTGCCACAGACCCGGCCGTCGAAGCCTTATCGATCCGCGTAATACAGACCGCCGTCATATCGTCATCCATCGGGGAGCCGACGGTATCGGCGAAACGTCGAACTAATTTAGAAAGGTCAATGCCTTCGGGCTTATGGAAAGCGCCGACAATCGCCAGCAAACCCTCTTCTCCGAGCATTTCACCATTATCGGCACGCGCCTCGGTCATAATATCGCTGTAAAGAAACAGGCTGCTTTGGGGCGGAAACGGCAGAACATGTTTGACATATTTGCTGGAAGGGGAAATTCCCAAGGGCTTACCCCTGGTGTCGAGCCATTGGGCCTCGCCGCCGCCATTAAATAAAATCGGCCGAGGCGCGCCGCCGGCGGCCCAGGTCAGAGTGCCGGCTGCATTATCGATTATGCCCAGAAAAATGGTGGCAAATTGCCCTCTCGGCAGCAGTCCATATAGCTTATGGTTGAGCCGCTCCAGGCTTGCCGCCGGATCGACAATGCGCGCGGCACCGTCGGTTAAAAGCGCGTGAAGGCGAAAAACATTCAGAGCCGCCGCGACGCCATGGCCGGAAAAGTCAAACATATAGACGGTGGTTCGTCCGCCCTCACCGCCGATACACCCCCAGAGATCGCCACCGATGTCAAAGGAGGGCTCGAAATATTCCTGAATCGCTAATCCATGCGACAAGCGGTATCCGGCGATCTGTTCGCTTTTTGGCAGAAGATCGAACTGCATTCGCCGGGCCAGCGCTAGATCCTCATTAATCCGCTCGCTCTCGGCGGCTAAATTAAAGGCCAAATTATCGGCCATGGCCTTGTTTTCTATTTCTGCGCGTTTACTGGAAATGGCGTAGTGAATCGAAGGCAGCAGACTTTCGTCAAGCGCTTCAACCGTGATCGGGGTATCGGGGGCATTGAAATGCAAGATCTGATTGCTGTGGCGGCCATCCCCGACCCTGGTGATAATGACGATTGGAAGCGAGGGGGCCACGGCGAGGATGCTGGAAAGGGTTCCCATGCCCGTGGAATCCGGCAGATTGATGTCCAGCAGGGCGACGTCAAAGGCTGCGCTTAGCCTGATGCGTTCAATCGCATCGGCCAGACTGGTCTCGTGGATAACAATAAAATTTTGGGTTCGAGAGTCCTTCAGGACACGAAGAACCGGCGCAGCATTGCCCTGCAATTCACCAATCAAAAGAACACGCAACCGCTGCGGCAACATCCTAAACGCTCAAGCAAGATTTCTAAGTTTATAACTCTGTTATGACCGTGAGATCAAATTCACCCATCGTCAATCGATGAAATTAATGAACTTAAAAATTATCATATTAAACTTGATGGCTGCTAGAAAGCGTCTCTCGGCCAGTATGTTTCATTGTCTGATTCCTATCCCGAAAGAGGAATGTTGCGTAAGGCGGTCAGGGTGGCTGGTTTCGCTTCAGGCGGCCGCAGCAAACAGCGTCGGAGCTTCTAGTTCGAGGCGGGGCGCAGCAGCATTGCAGGACCAATAAAAATAGCTCAGCAAGGCTTGACACGCCATCGTAATAAAACGATCATTTCGTTATAAAGCGAAATGATCGTAGTGTGCTTCCATGCTTGAAACATTTGAGACCGTGTCCAAGGCCGTCGCCGACCCCAGCAGAGCGCGCATCCTGAAGCTTCTGGAGTGTGGCGAACTCTGCGTCTGCCAGATCACCACTTTGATGGACCTCGCGCCGGCGACCATCTCTAAACATCTGTCTGCATTAAAGGCAGCTGGCCTGATCCAACAACGGCGAGAAGGTAAATGGGTTTATTACCGGCTTGCCGAGAGGGCGTTCAATGCCTATGCGCAGCCCTTTCTTCGCCTTGTTCACTCGGTTCTCAATGATGATCCGACCGTGCTGGAAGATAGGCGCATTCTGACTTTGGTGAATGCCGTTCCGGTTCAGGTCCTTTGCGATCAGGGACGGGTCGCTCTCGGCCCAAATGTGCAAGCTCGCGAATCGACAGCATGCTGTGGGGGAGCACCATGACCGAAAAGACCTACAATGTTTTATTTCTTTGCACTGGAAACTCGGCGCGCAGCGTCCTTGCCGAATGTCTCGTCAACGATCTAGGCGGCGGCAAATGGAAAGCCTACAGCGCCGGAAGTCATCCGACCGGGAAGGTCAATCCGCTTTCCCTTGAGGTTCTTAGCGAAAAGGGTCACGCGATCAATGGGTTGCGTTCGAAATCGTGGGACGAGTTCGCTCTGCCCGATGCGCCAAAAATGGATCTCGTTGTTACCGTCTGCGACAATGCAGCGGGTGAACTTTGCCCGATCTGGCCGGGCCATCCATCAAAACTCCATATCGGCTTTCCGGATCCTGCCGCTGCCCAAGGTACCCACGAAGAGCGATTGGCCGCGTTCCGCAAGGTCTACGCCATGATCGAGACCAAGATCCGCGCGTTGCTGGCGGTCGGAATGGATCGGCTGGGGGAGCTTTGATGGCCGTAAAGACCGAGAAAACACCGATGGGCTTCTTTGAACGCTATTTGACCCTGTGGGTTGGTCTCTGCATTCTGACCGGCGTTGCCCTTGGCCATTTTATTCCTGGGCCGTTCCATGAAATTGGCGCGATGGAAGTCGCCAAGGTCAACCTGCCGGTCGCCCTGTTGATCTGGCTAATGATTATCCCGATGCTGTTGAAAATCGACTTCGGTGCCCTGCATCAGGTTAAAACCCACTGGAAGGGCATTGGTGTCACGTTATTCATCAATTGGGCCGTCAAGCCGTTCTCCATGGCGTTCCTTGGCTGGATGTTCGTCAGCACCCTTTTCAGACCCTATCTTCCGGCCGATCAACTCGACAGCTATATCGCCGGTCTGATCCTGCTGGCCGCCGCGCCCTGTACCGCCATGGTGTTTGTTTGGTCCAACCTGACCGATGGCGAGCCGCATTTTACTTTGTCGCAGGTCGCGCTCAACGACCTGATCATGGTCTTTGCCTTTGCTCCCATCGTCGGCCTGCTGCTGGGGCTGTCCTCGATCACCGTGCCTTGGAGTACCCTGCTGCTGTCGGTGCTGCTCTATATCGTCGTGCCGGTTATCGTCTCGCAAGCTTGGCGCAAGGCTTTGCTTGCGAAAGGACCACAAGCTTTAACCAACAGGCTGTCTAAATTGGGGCCGATGTCGCTGTTGGCGCTGCTGACCACCTTGGTGCTGCTGTTCGGCTTTCAGGGCGAACAGATCATCGCCCAACCCATGGTCATTGCCATGCTGGCAGTTCCCATTACCATCCAGGTCTATTTCAATTCTGGTCTGGCCTATCTTCTCAATAAAAAGCTTGGCGTTGCCCATTGCGTCGCCGGGCCATCCGCGTTGATCGGGGCTAGCAACTTCTTTGAATTGGCGGTTGCTGCCGCCATTAGCCTTTTCGGGTTCCAATCCGGTGCCGCTCTGGCCACTGTCGTGGGCGTGCTGATTGAGGTGCCCGTGATGTTGTCGGTGGTCAGGATCGTCAATGCCAGCAAGGGCTGGTACGAGGCGAAGACTTAGAGTTTTTCGTATTTTGACTGAATCAAAAACTGAAAAACTCTTGAGCCAGAGCGGCGCTTGAGCCTTGAAAAATAGGATCAAAAGGAACCCAGACTATCCGCATTTTGAATAGCCACAGCTGGTGCAACTGTCGCAGCCTTCCGAGCGCAGCAGGGCGGGTTGGCCGCATTTCGGGCATTGCCGAAGGGGGCGGTGGCCAAGATTGACCACCTGCTTTTCTGCCGGCAAAGCCCGTTCTTCGGCGGGGTTAGGCAGGAAGCCGATATTGATCATATGGCGTTCGATGACATCCCCGATTGCAGCCAGCAAGGACGGAACATAGCGGCCCCCCATCCATTGGCCGCCACGTGGATCAAACACCGCTTTCAATTCCTCGACCACGAAGGAGACATCGCCGCCACGGCGAAACACCGCTGAAATCATGCGGGTCAGGGCGACGGTCCAGGCGAAATGATCCATATTTTTTGAATTGATGAACACTTCAAAAGGACGCCGCCGGCCATCCTGGACGATGTCATTGAGGGTGATGTACATGGCATGGTCGCTTTCCGGCCAGCGCACTTTGTAGGTGGCACCCGGCAATTCCTCGGGGCGGTTGAGCGGTTGGGTCAAATGAATGATCGCGCCGGCTTCAAAAGCGTCCTGCGGTCTTGCCTGCAGTGGTTCCAGCGGCAATTCGGCCTGAGGGGGATCAACCGGCTTGCGCACTTCGAGCACGGCGCCGGTGACGTCATTGGGGCGATAGGTTGTGCAGCCCTTGCAGCCCAGCTCATATGCCTGCAGATAGACATCTTTGAACTGTTCGAAATCAATGCTTTCGGCGACATTGATGGTCTTGGATATCGAGCTGTCGATATATTTCTGAACGGCCGCCTGCATCGTGACATGGTCGCTTGGACTCAGCGTCTGGGCATCGACAAAATAGTCGGGAAGCGGGGTGTCTTCGCCACGGACGCGTCGGAACAGGCGCAGCGCATAATCGCTGACTTCCTCTTCCCGACGGGTGCCATCGGGCATCATCAGATTGCGGGTATAGCTGAAGCTGAAGACGGGCTCGAGCCCGGACGAGACATTGTCGGCGAATAAAGAAATGGTGCCGGTGGGGGCAATCGAGGTCAGCAGGGCATTGCGGATGCCATTTTCGCGGATGGCGTCCTGCACATCGGCATCAAGACCAAGAATATTTTCGCCGGCAAGAAATTTCTCGGCGTCATAAAGAGGAAACACACCCTTTTCGCGGGCCAGCTCAGTCGAGGCGAGATAGGCTTCGCGTCTCACAATCGACAGCCATTGTTCGGTCAGGCGAATGGCTTCGCGTCCACCATAACGGGCGCCGCACAGGATCAGAGCGTCGGCCAGCCCGGTAACCCCCAGGCCGATGCGTCGCTTGGATTGCGCCTCGGTTTTATGTTGGGGCAGGGGGTAGTTGGAAACCTCGATGACATTGTCCATCATCCGGACCGCGGTGCGGACCAGAGCGGCCAATTGTGCCAGGTCGAGTTTGGCGCCATCCTCGAAGGGACGGTCAATCAAACGCGAAAGATTGATCGATCCCAACAGACAAACCCCGTATGGGGGCAGGGGCTGCTCACCACAAGGATTAGTAGCGTGGATGTCTTCGCAATACCATAGATTGTTCAGACGGTTGATGCGATCAATGAAAATTACCCCGGGCTCGGCAAAACTATAAGTTGCCCGCATGATTTTGTTCCACAATTCACGCGCCGGCAGGCTTTTATAGACGACGCCGCCAAAAGACAGTTCCCAGGCGTTGTCGCTGCGGACTGCCGCCATAAAGGCGTCGCTGACCAACACCGAAAGATTGAACATACGCAGCCGGCCGGCATCCCGTTTGGCGTCAATGAAGGCTTCGATATCGGGATGGTCGCAGCGCATGGTCGCCATCATCGCCCCGCGTCGAGACCCGGCACTCATGATGGTACGGCACATGGCATCCCAGACATCCATGAAGGACAAAGGCCCGGAGGCGTCCGCTCCAACCCCTTTGACAGGGGCCCCCTTGGGACGCAGGCTGGAAAAATCATAACCGATGCCACCACCTTGCTGCATGGTGATGGCCGCTTCCTTCAGATGTTCAAAGATTCCGCCGATATCGTCGGGGATGTTGCCCATGACAAAGCAATTGAAAAGGGTAACCTTCCGATTGGTCCCCGAACCGGAAAGAATCCGGCCTGCGGGAAGAAAGCGGAAGTCACTCATGGCCTCGTAAAACCGGTCCTTCCAGGAGTCGCGGGAGGATGGATCTTCAACGCTGGCAAGGGCTTCCGCTACGCGGCGCCAACTGTCCTCGATGGTTTTATCCACAGCTTCACCCGACGGGCTTTTCAGGCGATATTTCATGTCCCAGATCTGTTGGGAAATCGGCGCTACTTGCGTCATTACCTTGCTCCACCCCAAGGCCCGCCGCTTCCCGACGGTTGTCTCCGGACGGGTAAAAATCCTGCGGTTTCAAGGCCGATTTTTAGGACTCTAAGGAGAGGCCTGCTTTAGGTCAAGCGCAATGTTCTCATTTTGTTTCCACAGCAAAGCTTGCCGACAATGCCTTGATTTCCTTAGCCAGAATATGGTTATCCACTTTATTCACGGCGGGAATCAAAGGCGGAAATGTGACAATCCGCACAAACTTATCCACAGGGCGGGAGGCTGATTTTTTTTGTCAGGACGGCGGCAGGTTGGTGAAATTCCGACGCGCTTCGGCTTCCAGGGCGCGGGTGGCGGTTTCAATCTGGTTTTGCAAAAGATCCATAAAGGGACGTCGTTCCAAACCGGCGGGAATGGGCTGCAGGATTTCCAGGGTGATCTTGCCGGGATAGCGAAGGAAGGCATTGCGTCGCCAAAATAGCCCGGAATTTAAGGCGATAGGAACGACCGGCACATTGAGCCCGGCGTAAAGCATGGCAACCCCGGAATGATAGGTGCCGGCGCTTCCGGGCGGCTGGCGATGGCCTTCGGGGAAGATGATCACCTTGCGGCTTTCGGCAATGGCCTGGCGGGCGCCTTCCACCATCAGGCGCAAGGCTTTCATTCCGGCCTTGCGGTCGATGGGAACCTGACCGGAGCGGCCCATATACCAGCCGATCAAGGGGAGGGACAGCAGCTCTTTCTTTAATATAAAAGCCGGGTCGCCGACCAAATGGTGGAAAACCATGGTATCCCAGGCCGATTGATGTTTAACGGCAAGAATGGCGGCTCCGGCCGGAAGATTTTCCAGCCCCCGGACTTCATAGTCTAACCCCAGAATCCGTCGCTGCAGAAAATGGGCGCCGGTTAGCCAGAGAACCGCAGCCTGCTGGAGTCGCGAACGCTGGGCAAAGGCCAGAAAAGGCAAAAAGGCCAAGGCGATGGCCAAGGTCCAGGGAAGGAACAGTATCTGGTAAAGCAAAGAGCGCAGCGCGATCATGGTCAGCTGGGGTCTTCCGGGTTTTCGAGAAGATGCCGGATCTGGGCGGCAAGAAATTTATCATATTCCGAGGCCAGAAGATGTGCCGTTCCCGGCCACATCCACCATTGCCCCTGCTTGACGGTGTCGGGAAAGACCGGATGGGGAATGATGGTGACATCCGGCATGGCGAAATGAAATTCGAGCAGACTGCGCCGCATATGGTAATTGGCGGTCACCAGCCGCAGCGAATGAAAGCCCTGGTTGTGAATCCAGGCCGCCGTTTCATTGGCATTTCCCTGCGTATTGTCGGCTGCATAGCCAAGCACAATACAGCATTCCACTTCGTCCGGCTTTTGCCGCGAGAGACGCAGCAACTCGTTGACATCAAGACCACGATAGACGCCCGAGACGAACAGCTTCGCGCCGAGACGTTGGCGCAACAAAGAAAGTCCGGTATCAAGCCGTTCCGAGCCACCGGTCAGAACCACAATCGCATCGGTGATGGTGGCGACGTCCTCGACCTGTTGCGGGACCGTCGTGGCGAACCAAATCAACCCGCCCAGCCAGACCAGGGCCGCCAGAAAAGCCATAGCGGCCCAAGAGAAAAAAGGAAAAGAGGGGCGACGGCGACGCATGGCTAGGGACTTTACAGCATTTGAGCAAGCGATCGGTACACGGCGGCCCGCGCCGTCAGCATTGCCAAGAGCGCGGCCACCAGCGGCAAAAGCAGGACGCAGACCCAACCCAGCAGGGGCAGCGAGAGATCGGCCAGAAAACCACCTTCCATCTGTTCCGTACCAAAATTAATCATAGCAACCACCGGTATTGTCAACCCAAGGCCAAACAGGCCGCCTTTCAGGCCCAGCAGGAGGGCGCGGTCGGCGAATTGGCGGGCGATGTAGCTGTCCGCAGCACCGATAAGATGCAGAACTTCGATGACATCATGATGGACCGCCATCGCGGTTCGGGTCGCGAAATAAACAGTGGCCGAGGTCACGACGCCAATCAGCACCACAATGCTGACGGCCAGCCATTGGATGGCCCGGCTTAAGCGGATCAAACGGGCCAGCCAAATCCGATGATCATCCAAAGAGGCGCCAGGCACGGACTGTGCGAGGGTCTTTGATAAAGCGGCAAGATCAACGTTGACATCCTGGGAAAGCGTGACATCCAGCAAGGCCGGCAAGGGCAATTCCCGGAGCAGATCGCTATTGCCCAGCCACGGTGCCAACAGGTTGACCAGCTGTTCCTGGGTCAGGGCGCGGGCGCGGGCAACCCCGGGGGTACTTTCCAGAATCCGCAGGGTCTGTTCGACCTTGGCCCGGGTCCGGTCGCCGGAAAGGCTGGCCTCGCCGGGGGCGGCGGCGATTTCCACGGTCAGAGTGCCTGAGACATCGCGATCCCAGCGCGCGATCAGTGTGCTCAGAATGAACGCGCCGGCAAGGGCGACGGCACTCAGGAAGACCATCGGTGCCACCAGCCAGGGTACGAATTTGCTGCTGGCATCCTTTTCCAGCGGAAGGTCGGAGCGTTTGGTGAGAAAGGTCATAATGCGCACGTCATGCCTTGGTAACCCGTCCGTTTTCCAGCAATAGCCGCGGATAGTCGAGACGCGAAACTAGGTTCTCATTGTGGGTGGCCACGACCACGGTCGTGCCAAGCTTGTTCAATTCTTCGAAAAGATACATCAAGCGCATCGCAATCCGGTCATCGACATTCCCGGTTGGTTCGTCAGCCAGCAACAAATCCGGACGGCCGATGACGGCCCTAGCAATCGCCACCCGCTGCTTCTGGCCGCCTGACAAGGTGGGGGGGGTGGCATGCATCTGTTCCGTCAGTCCGACCCAATTGAGCAGATCGGGTACAAATTTTTGGACATCCTGTTCGGTGGCGCCAGCGATACGCAAAGGCAGCGCCACATTGTCCAAGGTCGACAAATGGTCGAGAAGGCGAAAATCCTGAAAGACGACGCCGACCCGTCGACGCAGGGCCGGCAATTCATAGCGTCTTGCCGCCGAGGTATCCCGACCGAAAAGCAGAATTCGTCCCCGCGACGGGCGCTGAGCAAGGTAAATAAGGCGGAGCAGCGAAGATTTTCCGGCGCCGGAAGCGCCGGTGAGAAAATGAAAGGACCCGGCCGGAAGTGCAAATTGGATGTCCTGCAAAATCTCGGGGCCACGACCGTAGCGTACCGCTACGCCGTCGAATTGGACCACATTGGCTCGATCAGCCTCTTGACGCCGCAAAATTATAACCCTTCAGTAAGGGGGGCAGAATTGCATGGGGACCATGGTTCGTCCAGCGCGCGCTTGTGTTGTAAAATCGCCCCGCCTATAAAGAATGATGTTTTAGTGGTTTGCTTGGCCAATGATTGTCGTCTGTCCTAGTTGTGATACCCATTTCACGCTTCCCCCGTCGGCGCTGGGCCCGGGGGGACGGGCGCTGCGCTGCGCGCGGTGCGGCCATAAATGGCATGCGACCCAGTCCGATGTCTTGCGGGCGGATCCCGCGGCGAAAAAGAACAAGGCACCGCCGCCGCCCGCTAAGCCGGCGGTTCAGCCACCCGCCAAGAGCTCGGCTGAGCCACCGGCGGCGAAACCGGTAAAACCCGTCGATCCGGCAAAGGCCCGTGCCGCGGCGGCAACGGTCCGGGATGACATCCCCCTTGAATCGCCACCGCCGCGTACTGCGCGCGATGACGATCTGGATCTTGATGATCTTGATCTGGAGCTTGGTGGGGGGCAACCGGGCCGGGCTGGCTCGGCCGTGGATTTTGGCAAGATTCCGGCGGAAAGCGCCGGTACCGATGCCCAACAGGAAAAAGACGAAGGCGAAGACCCCTTCGCGCGGATATCGGAATTGATGATGTCCTCGCCGCCCGAGCCCATTCCGGATGTTTTTGCATCGCCACCACCCAAACGGGCGACGCGCCGCAAGGGGGCTGCCGGCTTATGGCTGCTGTTGTTCGTTTTGTTGCTGTCCAGCCTGGGGGCCGGTGCTTATTTTCTGCAGGACCGGCTTATCGACAAATTTCCCGAGG